>Ga0182013_10004594_pt1 | contig 16509 bp, 13 predicted proteins | sample 612S2MmetaG_FD_120487 | JGI IMG/M metagenome (GOLD analysis project Ga0182013, IMG submission 120487) | Permafrost microbial communities from Stordalen Mire, Sweden - 612S2M metaG | ecosystem: Environmental > Terrestrial > Soil > Wetlands > Permafrost | place: Sweden: Stordalen | collected...
CGCGCCTTGAATTCCCCGCGTCGCCTTTCCGTCGGCAATCTCCGGCGTGAATAAAATCTGCCGGTCGGCCTGAAGCGCGAATGCGTCCAACGCCGACGCGAGCGGTTGCGGTTTGATATCAAAAGAGACCGCCTGGGACGCTCCCGCAGGCTCAGCCCAGGTGGCTTCAACCGCCGTTCCAAAGCCGCCCGTCATGACGCTGACGGTGCACGCCGCCATCAACAGAATGTTTGATCGCATCTCGAGTTCCCAGCAACCGGGATTGTGTCCGGCTTGTTGCATTTGACGCACCGGGAGAACGGGTCCTCACGTTGCCCGCCAAAAATATCTCGCGGGGAACAACCCTCAGAGCGAGTCGAGCACGATCGTCGTGGCAGATTGTCGGGTCGCGCGGGCGATGCCGTAGGCCTCGAGTGCCTTGGCGAAGGCCGCGCCGTCGGTGGGTTCGAAAACGCCGCTGACCTTTCGTCCCTCGAGGGAAGGGCCAGCGATAACGAGCTGCTCCCGGGAATATCGGTTCATCTCGGCCACCACATCGGCCAGCCGCTCCCCCTCGAAGACGAGCTTTCCGCTGCGCCAGCTCGTCGCCCGCGCAGTGTCCAGTTTCTCAATCCGCTCCCCACCATCGTCACGGGCGACCAGCACCGATCCAGCCTCAAGGTTCACAACAGAGACGGGCTGCGCCGGCACAGTCGTATCAGCGGCAGGGACAGGAGTAGTGATGACGCGGACCTTACCCTCGACTAAAGTCACTTGCAGCTGTCGCTCTTGTAGTCGAACGTCGAAGACTGTGCCGACGGCAATGACCTGACGCGAGCCTGCGGCGACGATGAACGGCCGCGTCGGATCTCTGGCAACGTCAAAGAAGGCCTCTCCCTTGACGAGCGTCACGCGCCGCTCACGTCCGGAGTAGTCCGCCCGGACGGCACTGGCGGTGTTTAGCGTGACCTTCGATCCGTCCGCTAAAACAAGAAGTGAACGCTCGCCGATTTCGGTAGAGGCGTCGCGGATGAACGCAGCAGGGGTGTTTACCACCGGCGTGCGCGTGAGCGGCGGAAAAGCGCGAATTACCGAGTCTTTGACGACCCACAAAGCCCCTGCGCCGGCGAGGACGCTGGCCGCGAGTGCCGCCGCAACGCGCCGCCGATTCCGCAGCCGTGACTGCCGATCCGCCGTTCGCCGAGCCTGCTCGCGGATGGCGAGGATTTTCGGATTATCACGGACCGCTTCCAGTCTGCCCCAAAGCCGTTCGTATTCCGTCCACGCCGCCGTATGCGCCAGATCCGCCTTAAGCCAGGCAGCAAACTCCGTCGCGTCCGCCTCGGACCACGGGCTCGCCCGCTGACGCGCGAACCATGCCGCCGCCTGATCGGCCACGGCGGTTTCGGAGACGGCTAGTTTCAAGCGTAATGCCATTTCAGTCCGCCCCGAGCCGTCCGTGGAGAAAACGCAACGCCCTCATAATATGCTTTTCTACGGCGCTGACGCTCATGCCAAACAGAGTGGCGATGTTGCCGCAGGTCATTTCCTCGAAGCGATGGAGTACGAACACTTCGCGCGTCCGAGCAGGCAGGTCGGCGATGGCCGCTGCCACGACCTCGAGTGCCTCTTGATCCAGTAAGACGCGTTCCGGCGTCAAGTCCTCAATCGGATGGTGGCCTTCTTCGAGCGATTCGTGCGCCCCGTGGTGCCGCACCATGCGTCTACGTGCTTGGTCACTCAGTACGCTCGCGGCAACTCTGAAGAGATATCGATCGAGGTGCTCGATCGGGGAATTATCCCCGTGAACCTTCATTCTCAGGAAGACTTCCTGCACTAGATCGTCAATGTCGTTCGCCGGAACCCGCTTGGAGAAGTATCGCCGCAAACCGGGCACATACGCTTCGATCGCAGCGTCTTGCACGTCGAGGGCAATGAACTCCGTCGGCGCGCTCATCCAATACGCGCCGAGATTTCCGCCCTCGCAACCAAATCCATCGCCTTCATTCCAAGAAGATGACACATTCCCGCGACGATCGCGAACATCCATGTGGGTGCCTGAGCCACCCTCATGCCTCCGCCACGGTTTGGTGACGGAATTCAAAAATACCGGAGTTCCGAGGTGAGGACTCGTCGTTCGCGTACGTCAACAACAGGTTATGCCGCAGGAGCACCACCAGTCCGGGCCTGCTCGGCACAGGGAAGTACCCAGAGGCATCATTCCGACTCGATGATTGCAGAGCGGGCGCCCCGGACGCGATTGGTTCGCCTCGTTCTGGAACCTGACCCGCCCGCCAAACCAATTCGTGTTGGTTTCCGCGCGCACGGTGTATCATTCAGTGAATAACCAGCGAAATAGGAAGGCGAACCAATGCGCAGATTCGAAGGGCGTGTGGCGGTTGTGAGCGGCGCGGCGCAGGGCATGGGCAAGGCCGTGGCGTTGCGGCTCGGCGCAGAGGGTGCGACCGTCATCGCGGTCGACATCAACGGCGCCGGCGCGGCTGCGACAGCGAAGACCCTCGGCGGCGCGTCCATGGGGTTCTCCTGCGACATCGGCGATGAAGCCGGTGTCGCCAAGCTCTTCGATAGCGTGGCCGGCAAATTTGGCAAGCTGGACATTCTGGTGAACGTCGCAGCCATCGTGCCCTTTGTGAAATGGGACGAGCTCACCTTCAGCGAATGGCGGCGCGTGCTGCGCGTCAACCTGGACGGGCTCTATCTCATGTGCAAAGCCGGCTCCGATCTGATGCGTAAGAACCAATACGGACGCATCGTCAATTTCAGCTCCAACTCCATTTTTGCCGGAACGCCGAACATGGCGCACTACGTCGCCTCCAAGGGCGGCGTGCTGACGTTCACGCGCGCGCTGGCCACCGAGCTCGGCCCCTACAAGATCACCGCCAATTCGGTTTGCCCGGGGCTCATCGACACCGAAGGCGTGCAAACCACACCCCACAAAGACGCCTTCGAATTCGTCGAAACGCTGCAGGCCATCAAGGGCCGCGGAGTCCCGCAGGACGTGGTGCCGGCCGTCGCTTTTCTGGCTTCGGACGAGGCCCATTGGATCACGGGCCAGGCGCTCAACGTCGATGCGGGGATGGTGCGCTGGTAGACCTCGCGGGCACTGCTCTCACGAGTAGAACTCGGCTCCCGTCCGATAAGTCTTGAAACTCTCGAGGTCGTGCGAGTAGAAGAGCTCGGCATCGTGCGTCTCGGCCAGCGTCTTCAGGCGTTTCATCGACGCGAGGCTCGCGGTCGGGTCCAGGTGAAAACTGGAGATGCACATCATGTCCATGCTTCTCTTGCTGTAGCACGCATCCGCCGTGAACAGCATGGGGCGCCGGTTCTTGAGTTCGACCATCAAGCTGTAGTGGCCGGCCGTGTGTCCCGGCGTCTCGAACAGCCACAAACCTTTGGCGATCTCCTGATCGCCCGTCAGCGTCTCGAATCGCGGCGTGTACATATCGAGCGCCGGATCGGGCGGCAGCGTGAGCCCGCGCTGCTTGGCGAGGCCGGGTGCAAAGCTCAGGTCTGAATAGCCTAGGTGCTCGAACGGCTGGCAGTTGCCGGACGCCTCGAGTTCCTTGGCATGACAGAGAGTGCACGCCGCGTGGAAATGCTTGTTGCCGCCGCAATGATCGAAATGGTAGTGCGAGTTGATGACGTAGTTGATGTCGCCGGCCGCGAGACCGAGCGCCGCCAGCTGCCCCGGCAGCGTCTGCGTGGCATCCTGGATCGGCTTCTCGAAGGGCAGCACCCGCATCACATGGTCGAAATCGTAGCCGGTGTCGAAGATGTAGCGCCCGTCGGCGTGTTCGATCAGCACGCTGTAGCAAGGAAAGCGGATCTCGCCGCCGGGTCCCCGGTTCCAGAACGCATGGTATCCATCGATCACCAGCGTCCCGCCGTCGAGCAGATGCACCTTCGTGTCAGTCATGAATCGAAACTCCTCCGGGCCTGGTGGTCATACGCGCACCGCATTCATCTCCAGTTCATTTCGGCGGCGCCGCCACCGAGGTCATCATGGCTCGCACCGTGGCCGCATCCCACACCGGGTCGACCTTCACCTTGCCGCCGATGATCTGGGCGCGGACGCTTTCGAGGCTGGACCAGACATCGTCGGGAATGTACTTGGAATGCAGCAGCCGCACCGAGTCATCGCTCAGTTGAATCGCATACGGATGCGTGCCGAACTTGCCGGCTTTGAGATCCTCGATCATGGCCGAATACACGGGCACCAGATTCCAGACCACCGATGAGAGCAGATGGCCCTTGTCGAGCGAACTCTTGTCGCCCAGTTGGTCGATGAACCACACTTTGCCGCCGGCAGTTGACTGGCGGGTGTCCACCGCCTGCAGCATGCCGAAGCTGGCGCGGTCACCCTGGCCGAAGACGACGTCGGCTCCTGCCCCGATCACCGTCTCCGTCACGCGTCGGCCGCCCGCCACGTCGGCGTACGCCGCTGGGCCGATCACCGCGTACAGCACTTTCACGCCGGGGTCGGTGGCTCGGACGCCCTGAGCGAAGGCTGCCGACTGGCTGTTCCACGGCGGAGATTCGGCCGCCACGACGATGGCGACGACATGAGTCCGGGTGGTTTTCGCCGCGAGCACTCCGGCGAGGTACGCCCCTTCGCGGCCGGACAAGGTGTAATCCGCGACCGCGCCAGGCTTGCTGTCCTTGGGGCGATCCACGATGGCAACCGGCACGTGTTTCTCCGCGCCGATTTCCGGCGCAGCGGTGTTGTAACCGCTGGCATGCGCAATGATGAGACTCGCCCCATCATCCGCGAGTTCGCGCAGCTCCGAATGCACGTCGCCGTAGCCGAGGCCGGCGGCGGGCATGAATTTCAGGTGGTACTTCGCGGCGGTGGTCTTCGCCGCCTCGAAGGCTTGGCTGTTCCAGCCGAAATCCGTCGGCTCCTCGGGCAGCATGATGGCGAGCGCGGTAACCTCGGCCGCGGACGCACCGGGCGCTGCGCCGAGTGCGCAGGCCGCGGCGGCGGCCAGCGCGGCGCATACCGCCGGCAGGTTCCTCCGCCGCATATTGAAACTCCTTGCGCTAAAACTTATAGCCGAAGCCGAGGATGTACTCGCGCGGCGGGAACCACGTCTGGGTGGTCTCACCGCCGTACTGGTTGGTGAAACGATAGCTCACCTCCGCCCGGTCGGCCACATTCTGCACCGCGAACGTCAAATCCATCTTCGAACTCGCGAATTTGTAGTCGAAGAACAGGTTCATCAGGACATAGCTGGGCGTCGTGTAAAAGTACGAATTGCCGAACACCGTATCCGCATAATGATCCCGATAGTTGCCTGACAGCCGCGACATCAGGCTCGAGCCGTCGGCGAACTGGGAGGTTTGCGACAAGGCCAGGGAAGCCATGTAGGTGGGCAGGTTAGGCGGCGCATTGCCGTACACGTCGCGATAGCCCTGGGCCCGCAACGCCGTCAAGATCGCCGGTCCATTGGGCACCGCCGGGTTGGGTATGCCGAACTCGGCGTCGATGAACGCGGGATAGCCGTATTGGTTCGCGAAGGCGGCGTTGGCTGCGTTACCGGCGAGATTGTCGATCGTGGAGACGTGCGTCGCGATCTTGCCCTTCTCCGCCGTCAGGTTGCCGGTGATGCGAAAGTGGTACGGCAGCAGCCCGGTGAACTCGCCCTCGATCCCGTAGACATTCACCTTGGGCAGATTGTCGACGCCGCCGTCGAAATTGATCAGATCCTCGGCGTGATACTGCATGTTCTTGTCGATGTAGTAGAAGCCGGCGAGATTCGCGATCAGCCTCTTGTCGAAAAATGAGTTCTTCGACCCCACTTCGAAGGCGGTGATGGTTTCGGGGGCATAGTTCGCGGGGACCACGGCAGGCGCGGTGCCCGGGTTGCCGCCGCCCGGTTTGTAGCCCGTCGAAACGCTGCCATACAGGAAATTGTCGGGAGCGAGCTGGTAATCCAGGCCCGCCTTCCAGGTGACCTTGTCGGACCGCTGCCGCAAGTGCACGATGCCGCCGCCGATGTTCGGATCCCCGAAGTAATTGTCGAGCAGCGTGGTGTTCTGATCGTTCGTATAGCGGAGCCCGGCCGTGGCCCGCAGGTCGTCAGTGATGTGGTAAATGGTCTGACCGAATCCGGAAATCGAGGTATGCCTGAACGAGTTTCCTGTCTCGAAATACAGGGTGCCATCCGCAAGCTGCTGCGCGACCAGGCTTTCCTGTTCATTGTGTAGTATATCCGGCGCTCCGGGGTCGGAAGGATTGCGCAGATATTGATCGTAGCCGTCGGTCGTGCGGGTATCGATGTAGAACGCGCCCACCACCCAGTCGAGCACTCCGCCGGGCTTCGAGCTCAGGTCGAATTCCTGGGTCACCGCATAGTTCTGGTGCAGCACGAACTGGACGTTCTCGCCGCCATACAGGGCCGTCGAGAGCGCAAGATCCAAGCCGCCCTCCGAATTCGATCCGCCCTGATTCATGTACTGCACGCTGGACAACGACTTCAAGGTCATCGAGTTGAAGTTATACGCCGCGATGATCGTGCCGATGGTCTGGTCGATGTCGTACACCCCCGGCCAATCGCTCGATTCCTGCCAGGGGTTCGGATTCGGATCGAGGATGTTCTTGCTTTCCGGCTCATGCTGAACCACTTTCGCGTACTCAATGCTGCCGACCACCGAGAAGTCATCGTTGGGTTGGAACAGCGCGGTCACGCGCACGTGATAGTTGTGGGCATCGTTCAGGTGATAGTCGCCGGGAACCTCGGTTGCCAGCACGTAACCGTCCTGCTTGATGAAATCGCCGGCGAGACGCACCGCAAAGGTGCTGGAGAGCGGCAGGTTGATCGCGGTGCTCAGATGCACCAGATCGAAGGAGCCGAACTCCACATTGGCGTAGCCCTTGACGGCATCAAACGTCGGCTGAACGGTGATGATGTTGATCGTACCGCCCACGGAGTTCTGCCCGAATACCGTCCCCTGGGGGCCGCGCAGCACTTCGATGTGGTCTACATCGAGGAAGCTCAAGCTCAAGGCCAGTGGGTTCGGCATGAAAATACCGTTCTGATGCACGGACACCGACGGTGGGGAGCCATCGTCCTGCGGCGAATTCAGTCCGATGCCGCGGATGGACAGGTCGAAGTTGTAGCCGTCGCTCTCGCCGATGAGGAGCCCCGGAACCTGGCCGTCCAAATCCTCGGCACTTCTGATGGCGTTCTGCGTGAGAGTATCCGACGTGAGGGCGGTAATCGCCTCCGGCGCCCGCTGGATCCCTTGATTTTCTTTCTGTCCGACGACGATGATGCCTTCGAGTTGGCCCGACGAGTCGTCGGCGGCCACCCCGACCACGGGCGCGATCAGAATTCCGCCCATGATCCACGACAGTGTCTGATTTCCGGTCCGGCGCATTGAAAGATCCCCTTTGCTCATTGCTGCGATCGTCGTATTTTTCTAGGACTGAACCAAGTTCTCCCGTTGGTTCAATAGTGTCACTAAGCCAACGCCAAGACAATAACATTCATGGTGCCCCGCAAAGGATTGGTTCGCGCCGACGGCGATAATACCGATCCGTGGTTCGGGACGGGGCGGCCGCCACTGTGGCGTGCCCCGCGACGGGGCGAGTCCATCGCCAAAACAGGGCGCGGCATCACGGTAGCGCCCCGTGCACGATGCGCCCCCCCACCATCGTCAAGACCACGGTCGTTTTCCCAACGGTCTTCGGCGGCACCGCAAAGATGTCCTGCGACAGGACGGCGAGATCGGCAAACTTTCCCGCCTCGAGCGTGCCCACTTGGGTGTCGGCAAAAGATGCATACGCGGAACCTTGAGTGTACGCATCCACCGCCTGCCGGACGCTGACGCGCTGTTCGGGCGTATAGAACTTCCCGGTGGGACGCGCGCCCGCGAGCGCCGCACCGTCCATCGGCAGATCGATGATGTCGGCCGTATCGGCGGAATGCCAGATCTCGCGCGTGATTGCCGACTGGATGCTGACGAAGGGATTCGGCGGCCACGAACAGGGCCAATCGCTGCTGAATCCCAGCACCACGCCGTTCTTGAGGAAGGTCTGCCACTGGTCGCTCGGGGTGGGCTCCTTCGGATCGGCGTTCGTGCCGGAGTCGCCGCAGCAAAAGCCCGGCGACGTGACATTGATTACCGACAGCGCCGCATAGCGCGGGAAATCGGCATCGCGCACCGACGAGCTGTGCTCGATGCGCAGCCGCCGGTCGCGCGGTCCGTTCGCGCGCTCCGCCGCCTCATAGGCATCGAGCACCATGTGGACCGTGTCGAATCGCGTGGCATGCGTCATGAGCTGATAGCCGCGACGGTCGAGTTCCACGACCAGCGCCTTGAACTGATCAGGCTGGTAGACCAGCGGCGCAATCAGTCCCGTGAATCCGTCCGCGAAAAATTTAACCAGATTCGCCGACACCCATTCATCGTGGTACTTGGTCCGCGCCTCCTCCAAATCCGCGAGAAATTGCGGCGTGAGCCGATGCGGCGTGGAAACGGCGCCGAAAGCCGTGCGCGTTCGCACGGTCAAGTCGCCGCGGTCGCGCAGCGCCGCGTACAAGCGGATCTCCGAGAGGTCCCCGGTCGCATTGACGACGCTGGTGATGCCGTAGCTGTTCAATTCCCGCATCGCCACTCGGATCATCGAGAGCTGCTCTTCCTGCGTCAACGTCGCCTTGACGTATCGCTCCACCGCCTCCATGGCCGCCTCGATCACTATCCCGGTGGCGTGACCGCCGGCGTCGCGCACCACGTTGCGCTCTTCGCCCGGGTCGGGCAGCGGTTTGTCCGTGATTCCCGCCGCCGCCAGCGCCCGGGCATTGAGCCACATGGCGTGCTCGGAAATGTTGTGGACGATGACGGGCCGGTCGCCTCCGGCCTGATCCAAGAGCTCGTGCGTCGGCGAAAACGGCGGCGAGGGACTGAAATCCGCGCGCCCGAAAATGATCTTCTCGGCGGGATGGTGGGCTGCGTAATCGCGAATCCGCGCCAGCAAGAGCGCGGGCTTGGCGGGCGTGACACTGGCTTCGGGCGTGGACAGATTGACCCCATGCAGTCCCACCGCTCCCAGCCAGACATGAATGTGCGAATCCACGATGCCGGGGATCACGGTGCGCCCGTGAAGGTCGATCACGCGCGTCGCGGGTCCACGCATCGCGAGCATCTGCGCATCGGTTCCCGCCGCGTCGATGCGGGATCCCGTCACGGCCAGGGCTTGCACCCACGGCGCCTTCTGGACGCCGGTGTAAATGTGACCGTGCAGGAGCAACAGATCGCTGCCGGACGCCGCCCCTGCTGCGGATCCCGATCCGAGCAGGAGGGCCAGAGCAACCAACTTCCATAGCGCGTTCATAGGCATCTCGCATCCAATCTTTTGAGCCAATCACAGCGGTGAACCATTGGGACCACTGGTTTCACTCCGCCGCGTCGATGACGGCGAGGGCCGCATCCACGCCCGCCGCGACGTCAACCCGATGACCCAGCGCGCGAAGTGCGCCGCCGAGTGCGGTCACGGCAACGACGGCGTACATCGGCCTCGCGGTCGGGCCCATGTGGCCGATGCGGACCAATTTCCCCAGCGTCTCGCCGCGTCCCGACGAAAAAACGACGCCGTAGCGCGCACGCGCAGCCGCCCTCAACGCCGCATCCTTGACCGATTCCGGAATCCGGATGGCCGTCGCGGTGGGCGACGCGGTCCGCTCGTCCGCGGGCCAGAGTCGCAGGTCCATCGCGAGCGCGCCGGCCCGGCACGCGGCGGCGGTGATTGCATGGCGCGCCCACACTTGCTCGGGACCTTCCGCGAGGTAGAGATCGAGTGCCGCATCCAAACCGTTGATTTCCGACACCGACGGCGTGAAGGGAAACGGCCGGTCGCGGCGTGCGGCCAGTTCCCAGTCGAGGATGCTGAGAATGGAATCGCGCGGTGCCAGCGGATTGGCCTTCATCTTCCGCCAGGCACGCGGACTTACGCCCAAGAGCGTGAGGCCCGGTGGGCAGCCCAGGCATTTATTCGGCCCAGTGACGAAGAGATCTGCGTGACAGGCATCCGGGTGCACATCCATGCCGCCGAACGAGGAGACCGCGTCGACCAAGAGGTACGCGCCGTGGGCCGCGACGATCCGGCCGATCTCCGCCACCGGATTGATCGTCCCGGACGGGGTGTCGTGGTGGCACACGGCGACCACACGGATATCCGGCCGAGACTCGAGGAGGGCGGCGACCTGCGCCGGATCGATGACTTCGTCGAAGGGCACGCGCAGCTCGAGGAGTTCGGCGCAATAACGCTTCGCCCAAAAGCCGAAGCCCGCCCCATAGACGCCCGACACGAGATTGAGCACCACGTCGTCCCGGGCGATCAGCGACGCCGCGCCCGCCTCCAGCCCGAGCACCGGCTCTCCCTGAAGGATCACCGGCAGATGCGAGGTTCGGAATGCCTTCCCAAGCTTTTCCACCACCCGTTCGTAGAAGCTCAAGAATGCCGGGTCGTAGTCGTAGAGCACCGGCCTGCCCAATCCGCGCAACACCTGCGGATAGGCATCCACAGGTCCGGTCGTCAGCGTGAAAATCGGCTCTTGATCGGGTGTGATCGACATGGAAGTCTCCGTTGTTTCCTCAGCGCTCGCCGCGCACATAGGGGGTGCCCAATGCCGGCGGCAACATGCTGTTGCGCGCGAAGATCACCAGCACCAGCATCACGACGGCGAAGGGCAGCATCTGCACCACGTCCGTGGGAACATCGATGCCGGCGACCTGCAGAGCCGTGGTCATGGCGAGACTGGCACCGAAGAGTGCAGCGCCGATCAATACCCACAAGGGCCGCCCCCGGGCCAGCATGGCCAGCACAATGCCGATGACGCCGGCGCCGCCGGTGATGAAGGGTACGAAAAGCCCCGCACCCACGTTCGCCATGTAGGCGCCGCCGAGTCCAGCCAGAAAGCCCGTGCACAGCACGGCGAAGGAACGGGTCCGAACCACGTCGACCCCGGCGGCGTCCAGCGCCGCGGGTTTGTTCCCCGCGGCCTCCAAACTCAAGCCCAGGTATGTCGAGCGAAACATCCACGCCAGCACACCCACGAAAATCAGCGACAGGTACACCAGGGGGTTGTGGCTGAATAAGCCCTTGCCGAGCACCGGTATGTCCCGCAGTACCGGCAGCGCGACAATCGGCGCTGCGGGTAACCGCGGATAGGAGCGGCTGAACTGCACGAAATGCAGCAGCGAGGTCAGGCCTTCCGCTCCCACCGTGATGGCGATGCCGATGACGATCTGATTCAGCCCCTTGCGGATGCACAGAAAGACGACGATGAGCGCCGCGCTCATGCCGCCCACACCGCCGGCGAGAAAGCCCAGCCAGAATGACCCCGTGTGGTACGTCGCGAGGAACCCCGTGTACGCGCCGGCCAGCATCATGCCTTCCAGACCGATATTGAGGACGCCCGACTTTTCCGAGATCTGCTCGCCGAGCCCGGCGAGCAGCAGCGGCAGACCGGCTGTCACCGCGCCGAATAACAGCGACACCAGGAACGGTTCTGTCAGCAATGCTTTCATGAGTCAGGTCGCTCCACGCTTGCGGCGGGTCTGATCCAGATACTCGGTCACAGCGAGGAACAGCAGCAGGAGCGCCACCAGGACGAGCACATAGTGCTGAGGCACGCCCACCTTCCGGGCCGCGCTTTCGCCGCCCACCATCAGCGCCGAGAAGAACAGCGTGAAGCCGATGACGGCATAGCCGTTGAAGCGCGACAGAAACACCAGCGGCACGACCAAGAGACCAAAAGCAGGGTTCCAATCCGCCCGTACCGTGCCCCACACCCCGAGAACCTCGACAGCACCGGCGAGGCCGATGAGGCCCGCGCTCAGGGCGAAAGCGATGATCGTCAGCCGCTCCACCCTCAAGCCCGCATGCACCGCCGCCGCACGATTGGCGCCGAGCACCTGCAATTTCAGCCCAAACGCGGTGCGCGTCATCATCAAGTGAACCAAGATGACGGTCAGGATGGCGAGCACCAGTCCGCAATGGATGGTCGTGCCGAAGAGGCGCGGCAAGCGGTCGTCGACGCCGAGGCTGCGGGTCTGCGGCACCGTGGTCTCAGGATCGCGCAGCACGAGCTTGATCAGCACATTCGACAGGCTCACGCCGAGAAAGCTCATCATCAGCGTGGTAATGATTTCGTTGACGCCGTAGCGCGCCTTGAGCAATGCAGGAATCAACGACCAGATCGCCCCCACGAAGGTCGCGGCGATCATGCAAACCACGAGCGTCGCGCCGCGGGGCAATATCCCGATCAGTGCCGGCGCCAGCGCAGCGCTCACCACGGCCGCGAGCAGGAACTGCCCGTCGCCGCCCAGATTCCAGATGCCCGCTCGAAAGGCGATGATCAGGCCCGCGGCAATCAGCAGCAACGGCGCCATGCGCGTCAGCGTCTCCTGAGCACCGCCCCAGCGCAGCAAGCTGCGCTGCAAGACGAAACCATAGTAGCCGAGCGGATCCTTGCCGAGCGCCAGCAGAATCAGGCCGCCGGCGATGAGCGCCAGCGCCACCGGAATCAGAACGCGCAGCAGCGTGGCGGCGAGGCTCGCTCCGCTGTCGCTGGGCGTCACGCCGTCGCCGCTTCGCGCCGTCATGCCGCTGCCGCTCCCGTCATCAGGCGCTGGATCTTGTCCGCGGCACCGTCGTCGTTATCGACGATGCCCGCCAGACGCCCTTGAAACATCACCCCGATGCGGTCGCAGATCTCGAGCAGCTCATCGAGATCGGTGGAGATGACGATGACCGCGACGCCGCGCGCGGCGGCCGCGACGATGCGGTCGAGCGCCAGACGCTGGTTATGCAGGTCGAGCCCGTACGTGGGCTTGTTGAGAATGGCGACGCTCGCCTCGGCGTCGAGTTCGCGCGCCAGCAGCACCTTTTGGACGTTGCCGCCGGAGAGTTTGCCGACCGGCGTGAGCTCCGATGGCGTTCGAATGTCGTTGCGCTGAATTTTTTCGCGGGCACTGCGGTGGATCAGCGGCCAATCACTGATGCCGTGCCGCCAGTAGGGAGCGGTGCCGATCTCCTTGAGCACCAGGTTCGTCGCCACCGGGAAGGTGCCGACGGTGCCCTCGCCGAGCCTGTCGTCCGTGACGTAGCGGATCCCGCGCTGCCGGCGCTCCGGCACCCGCCCCGGCGTGATATCCGCGCCGCCGAGCTCGAGCCGTCCCTGTCGCACCGGGCGTTGGCCGGCGAGCACTTCGGCAAGGTGTTTCTGGCCATTGCCATCCACGCCCGCGATCCCGAGAATCTCTCCCGCCCAAAGCGCGAAGCTCACCTCGTGCAGCGGCGTTTCGGCGAAATCCGGCGCGCTCACCAGAGCGCGCGCCATCAGCGTCGCCGGCTTGCCGCGATCCATGGTATTCGCGCGGCGCAGCTTCCTTCCCAAGAGAATCGCAAGTTCCTCCTCATGGCCCGGGTCCGCCGCCGCGCCGGTGCTGGACTCGCCGCCGAACATCATCCGGATCACCGTGTCGGTCCTCTGCGCCTCGCTCATCGTGCGCAGCCGCTCGGGACCGATGTCGCCGGCCACTCGCCCTAATCGCAGCACCGAAATGCGGTCGCCGAATGCGTAGGCCTCGAGCAGCTTGTGCGTGATCAAAATCAGCGCGACGCCCTTGCCCTTCAGGCGCTGCATCATGCGGCCAAGATCCGCCACGCCTTGCGGCGTCAGCATGGAGGTCGGCTCATCGAGGAGCAGCAGCTTCTCGTCGCGCCACAGCGCCCGCATGATTTCGACCTGCTGCTGTTCGCCCAAGGACAATCCGGACAGCGGCGCGTCGGGATCGATGCGGGTTCCGAGCAATGCCGACAGTTCCTCGAAGCGGCGCAGCGCCGCGGCGCGCGCCAGAGTCTTGAGCCACGAGCCGCCCAGCATGAGATTTTCGATGACGGTGAGGCTCGGCACCAGCAGCACCCGCTGGAACACCGCACCGATGCCGAGATCCATGCTGCGGCGAGGTGAGTCGATGACCGCGGTCACACCGTCGATAAGGATCTCGCCTTCGTCGGGTTGCTGCATGCCGGCGAGCAGGCTCACCAGCGTGGATTTGCCCGCGCCGTTTTCGCCCAGCAACACATGAATCTCGCCCGGATGGAACTCGAGGGAGACGCGGTCGAGGGCGACGATGCCGGGAAAGCGCTTCGTGACCTGCCGCAACGTCGCCACGGCACGCGGACCGGGCCCCGGCGAATCCGCTGACTGGCGTGCTGGGGGCTCTTTCACCGCCGCTACTTCGGCGGCGTCGCCACCGAATTCATCAGTGCGCGAACCCTGACGGCGTCGAAGATCGGTTCGACCTTCACTTTGCCGTCGATGATCTGCTGACGCACCGCCTCGATGTCGGACCAGACCGGGTCGGGAATGTACTTGGAGTGCAGCAAACGCACCGAATTGTCCGTCAGCCGCAGGGAGTATGGGTGAGTGCCGAATTTGTCGATCTTGAGGTCCTCGATCATCGCCGAATACACCGGCACGAGGTTCCAGATGACGGACGAGAGCAGGTTTCCCTTGTCGACCGGAGTCTTGTCGCCGATCACATCGATGAACCACACCTTGCCGCCGCCGGTCGACTTCTTGGTCTCCACCGCCTGCAGCATGCCGAAACTCGCGCCGTCGCCCTGGCCGAAGATGACGTCCGCGCCCGCCCCGATCACCGACTCGGTCACGCGCCGGCCTCCGGCGGCATCCGAATACGCCGCCGGCCCAATAACGGCATAGACGATGCGCAGCGCAGGGTCCGTCGCGCGCACGCCTTGCGCGAAACCGGCGGATTGCGAGTTCCACGAGGGCGGCTCGCCCGACACCACGATGCCCACCACCTTGGTCTGGGTGGTCTTCGCCGCCAGCACGCCGGCGAGATAGGCCCCTTGGTGGCCGGACAAGGTGTAATCCGCCACCGCGCCGGGCTTCGAGTCCTTCGGACGATCGACGATGGCCACCGGCACGTGCTTCTCGGCACCGATCTCGGGAGCCGCGGTGTTGTAGCCGGCGGCGTGCGCGATGATGAGGCTCGCCCCGTCATCGGCGAGTTCGCGCAGCTCCGCATGCACGTCGCCATACCCGAGTCCGGTCGCGGGCATGAACTTCAAGCCATACTTGGCGGCGACGGCCTTGGCGGCGCTGAAGCCCTGCTGATTCCATCCATAATCGGTCGGCTCCTCGGGCATCATGATCGCGAGCGCCTTGATCTCTGCAGCCGGCGCGCTCGAGGCCGTGCCGAACATCGAAGCCGCCCCTAGCATGCAGGCGGCGCCGAGCATCCACGCCGCCCCCAAGGGAGCGCCGCGCACGCCGAGGTTCGCGCGGCGCCTCACGTCTGCAACGCCTTGCGCACCGCCACGAGCTTAGCCGCCCGCGCACTCTGAAGTTCCGCGATCTTTTCCGGCGTGTAATCGTAGATGCCGCTGCCGGTCTTGATGCCGAGCTTGCGCTGCGAGGTGCGCGCGCTGATGTAGGCGGCGACGTCGGTCCGGGCGGACAATTCCCGGTTGAGATAGCCGGCCACCGCGGCGTAGACGTCGAGCCCGGCCATGTCCAGCAACGCCATCGGCCCGACCACCGCCAATTTGTAGCCGATGCCCCACGACACGCAGGCATCGAGGTCCTGCGGTTCGATGACGCCCTGCTCCACGAGATCGAGGCATTCGCGCATCACGGCATAGAGGACGCGATTCTCGACGAACCCCGGCACATCCTTGGCGATGGTGATGGGCAAATGGCCGCAGCGGCGGATCACCTCGATGAGCGTGCTCGCAACGTGGGGCTCGGTCTTCTCGCCCGCAATCACTTCGATCATGGGAATGATGTGCGGCGGGTTCGACCAGTGCATGCCGATGACGCGGCCCGGAATGCGCGTGCCCGCCTGAATGCGGGTGATCGGGATGCCGGAGGTGTCGGAGGCGAGAATGCAGCTGTCGGCCACCTGCGCCTCGAGCTCGCGAAACACCTGGATCTTGAGATCGAGGTCCTCGGGGACGGTCTCAATCACGAGGTCGGCGCCGGCGACGCAGGCCGCCAGAGTATCGTGAACCTTGATCACCACCGCGCTGTGATCCGGCACGGCGAGCGCTGACAGCACGGTGGCCGCGGCCGCGAACTTGGGAGCCGCCGTGTCGCGTTTGCCGGGATCGGCATCGAACGCCGTGACGCTCATGCCCGCACGGGCCAGAGTCGCCGCAATGCCAGGTCCCATGGTGCCGAGACCGATGACGGCCGCGTTCTTCATGCCTTCGCCCGCGCGCGCACGGGGCAGCTCAGCCCTTGGACTTCTTGTAGGCGTCGCGGGCCACGAGTTTGTCGCGCCACGCTCGGAGCGCGGGCAGCGCCGGCAGCGTGACCGGGAACGCCAGAGCGCGATCGATGACGGGTCCGAGGCAAATGTCCGCAAGTGAAAAATTCGCGCCGGCCAGCCACGGCCGTCCCGCCGTGCCCTTCTCGAGGATCTCGAGCTGTGCCGACAGTTCCTTGACGTCGGCGCCGAAGGCGGCGCCCC
>Ga0182013_10004599_pt1 | contig 16504 bp, 15 predicted proteins | sample 612S2MmetaG_FD_120487 | JGI IMG/M metagenome (GOLD analysis project Ga0182013, IMG submission 120487) | Permafrost microbial communities from Stordalen Mire, Sweden - 612S2M metaG | ecosystem: Environmental > Terrestrial > Soil > Wetlands > Permafrost | place: Sweden: Stordalen | collected...
CATCGCCGCTCCGCACAAGGAATATCGGGGACTGGAGCTTAACGTGCCCGCCGTGGACCTCTTCAACCTCCTCGGGAAGGGTGTCGTCGTCTGATGCCCCGGGTCTCCATCGTGGTCCCGGTGTACAACGAGGGAGGACGGATCGCCGCCTTTCTGGACCGCCTCTTCGAGGCGGTGACCCTGCCCTGTGAGGTCCTGGCCGTCTACGACCGCCCCACCGACACCACCGTGGCCCCGCTGGAGTCGTACCGGGAAAGCGAGCCGCGCCTGCGTCCGGTGCTCAACACGTACGGCCCGGGCCCGGCCGCTGCACTTCACTTCGGCATCGACAGTGCCGAGAGCGGCGTGGTGGTCGTGACCATGGCGGACGGCAGCGACGATCCCCTCCAGATCGACCAGCTCGCCCTGCTCGTGGAGGGAGGGGCCGCAGTGGCCGCGGCCTCGCGCTACATGCCAGGTGGCCGCCAACTCGGTGGCCCCTGGCTGAAGGGCGCCATGTCGTCGCTCGCCGGGAGGTCCCTGCAGCTTCTGGGACGGGTGGGGACGCAGGATGCGACCAATTCGTTCAAGGCATACTCCCGCGACTTCGTCCTGCAGGTCGGGATCGAGTCCGACGCCGGCTTCACCCTGGGAATCGAGATGGTCGCCAAGGCGAAGGGCCGGGGCCTGAGGGTTGCCGAGATCCCGACGGTGTGGCGCGATCGCACCGAGGGGACGTCCCATTTCCGCATCTCGAGGTGGCTGGGACGCTACCTGCACTGGTACCTCCTAGCTCTGAGACCCACGCGCAGGCGCTCGAGAGAGCCCCACGACCTCCCCTACGGTGGGGGCGCCCCTCGCCCGTAGGGGAGGGGCGCGCATGCCCCGGATTTGTGGTTACCTGAACCGATGCGGTGGAAGGTCGTCGCCGTGGTGCTCGTGCCCGTCCTCCTCGTCGGGGGAGGCGCGACCCTTATCCTCCTGAGGCTCTCCGGTGGCGCGATCTCCGGGCATGGGGCGACCTCGACGATCCCCGTGGCTCGGTCCGTGCCCACCATCACCGCCCCCGCATCCGTCCCGACGCCCTCCGCCACCTCGACCGGGACGCCGAGTCCCGCCCCCGGCGCTGCCGTCCCGGATGCGTGCACCGGAGGCCAGCTAGACATGGTGGTCGGTGCCGCCACCTCCGCCTCGGGCGGCCAGAAAGGCGTCACCGCCCTCATCGGTAACCACGGCGGAGCTTCGTGCGACCTGAGCGGGACGCTTCGAGCCCAGCTCCTCAGCGCCGGGGGGGCCCCGCTTCCCACCGCGGGGGGGACGGCCCTGACCGGGCAGGCGTGGCTGGTACCGGACCGGGTCGCCCTCGACGCCTGGGATCCCCAGCCGGGTGAGGCCACCGTGCTGGTCTCCTGGCACACGGGGGAAAGCGCGCCGGGAGTCTGCTCCGGTTCCGCCCCGGCAGCCGGTGAGCTGAGCCTGACAGTCCCCGGGGGTGGGAGTGTGGTTGCGCCCGTCAGCCCCACCCCCTCCCTTCCTCAGGGGATGGCCCCCTGCCAGGGCACCGTCCAGCTCGGCGCGATCACCTCCGTCGCCTCCGCCGCCACCTTCACCACCGATGCGGAGGATGCAGCCGACTCCGAGATCGAGGAGGAGGAGGGGGTGACCGTGACCACCAGCTGCACCCCGAGCGTCGGGCAGAGCTGTCTGAGGTCGAGCGGTGAGACCCTCGGCACCGCCGCCGCTTACTTCGAGTACCAGCTGTACGGCACGGGTGGGGGAGCGGTCTGCTACGCCTACGTGTACCAGGACGCGGCCGGCTGGCACCCTCTGGACGTGCTCTGCACCCAGGCCCTCGCACCCGCCGATGGTGGCACGGTGACGATCTCGGTCCCTGGCGGGACCTGCGCCGATGTGCATTCGGCGGCGGGTCACGCCTCGAGCGTCGTCTCCTGCGTGAGCCCCAGCGCCCAGACGGCGTACGGGGTCGGCCAGGGACCCGTCTATGTCGCCGAGACCGACCCAACCTCCGGCCTCGGCATGGGCACGCTCTGGTGGTACCTCACCGGCCTCGACGGCTGGGTGGCGCAGGACGACGTCGCGTCGCCCGGCGGCTGATCCCGCTCGCCGCGCATGGCACGCGCGGCGGGGACGGCGCGGGTCAGCGCGGCGCGGCTGCCCTGTGACGGCGCTCTCGGCGGCGCGTCCCGGAGGCCCGCCAGCAGACCTCGACGCTGCGCTGGATGTATTCGAGCGACCGGCGCACGCTGATCGATGAGGACTCCCGCGTGTACCGGGTGGGGATCGCCACCTCCTGGATCCGGTAGCCGCCCAGCACCGCCGCCACCAAGATCTCGGTGTCGAAGACGAAGCCGTCGGAATACGACTCAAAGGGGACCGATTCCAGGAAGCGTCGGCTGTACGCCTTCATCCCAGAGTGCATCTCGGTGAAGTGAGTGCCCAGCAGCAGATTCTCGGCGACGGTGCTGAAGCGGTTGCCCCAGTAGCGGTAGAGGGGCATCCCCCCGGCCCTCGGATCGCCGGCACACGCGAAGCGCGAGCCGAAGGTGAAGTCGGCCACCCCGGCCACGATGGGAGCGATCAAGGCGGGCACAGCCGACGGGTCGTATTGGTAGTCGGGGTGGAGCAGGACGATCACGGTGGCGCCGAGCTCAAGGGCCTCCCGGTAGCAGGTCTTCTGGTTGGCACCGTAGCCACGGTTGCGATCGTGGACGCGGACGTCGATGCCCAGCCGGTGAGCGATATCGACCGTGCCGTCGGGGGAGGCGTCGTCCACCAGAAGGAGGTGGTCGGCGGTTCCGGCAGGCAGGGCGCCGACCGTCCGCTCCAGGGTGCCCTCCGCGTTGTAAGCGGGCAGCGTGACGACGGTGAAGTGGCTGGCCGGTCCCATCAGGACTTTCGATCATACCCGCCGGTCGGGCTGTCTCAGGGACCGCGCCCCGCGCCGCCTCCGATGCCTCCCTCAGGCCATCTCGGTGATGGACCGGCTCTGCCTCTCCGCCTCGACATCGACCCGGGTCGCCGAGAGGTACCCGACGATGCAGACGATCAGGACGGTCAGGCTGACACTGACCGTCCCACGGCCCCAAGCCAGGCCGCCGAGAGCGTGGGGGACCCCCATCCAGTCGGCGAAGGAGGCACCCAGCGGCCGGGTGATGATGTAGGCGAACCAGAAGGCCGTCACCGCGTTCAGATGGGCGAAGCGGTGAGCGATCGCGGGCACGGCGATGACCACCGCGAAGAAGATCCCCGACGCGAGGAAACCGAGGTGAAGTGTGTACGCCGTGAGGTCGCCGGCCGCGGTGCCGAGGGCGAACGTTGCACACACCGTGGCCCAGTAGAAGAGCTCGCGGCGCGGGGTGGTGATGTGATGGATCGAGAGCGTCCGCTCGGTGACATACCACACGATGAAGATGGCGGTCAGGGCGACGGCGAAGCCCACCGTCGACACCGCGTACGGCACCCCCAGCTGGATGTGCAGGGCGTCAGCGACCATGGTGCCGAAGATGGCGACCATGACCACCGCCAGCCAGTACATCCAGGCGATGTAGCGGCGGACCCATAGCTGGAGGACCAGGGCGATGGCGAAGGCGACGGCCCCGAGGCCCACGGCGAGATACGGATCGATCGCGCGAACGGTGAAGTCCGATGTCGCCTCGCCCATGGCGGTGGTCAGAACCTTCAGGATCCAGAAGTAGGCCGTGATCTCCGGAACCTTCCTCATGGAGCTGGAGGCCCGGCTCATCGCCGCAGTCTTGAGGCGACGACGGTCATCTCTCCAAATCGAAAGGGCACGATTCGGTGCAGCGGCCGGGCGGCGAGCAAGCCCCGGCCCCTCTCGACAAGGGGTCGGAGCGGCACCGGCCCATACGAGGCCGCCTGGCCTAGCAGGTAGCCGCCGGAGACGTACTTGGTGGTCGGGACCACCCGGGTGATATACATCCCAGCCCGAGCCAGCGCCACGCGCATGCCGTCCAGTGAGAAGAGCACCAAGTGCTCCTCTCGATATTGCGGCCACGAGTGCCGGGTGAGGCGGTGGAAGCCGGATCCAACGCGGGGGGTGGAGAGGAGCAATCGTCCGCCCGGACCTAGGATCTCGGCGGCGGCCCCGAGCGTGGCGACCGGGTCGCGGACATGCTCGATGAAGTCGAACATGGTGACGACGTCCCAGCCCGAGCCCACGGTCGCGGGGTCCAGTTCTCCGCACACAAAGCTGGCGCCGGGAACGCGGTGCCTCGCCACCTCGATGGCCCCGGCGTTGAGGTCCAGCCCGGTGACCTCCATGCCAAGCGAGATCGCCGCCTCTGCAAGCTCGCCCTGCGCGCAGCCCGCATCGAGCAGCCGTGATCCGGCGGTCGGATTCAGTATCCGCAAGGCTCGCAGGAAGGTGCGAGCCTTCATGGCCCGAACCACGCTCGCGTCCTCCCAATGCCACGGCTCGTAGTAGTCCGGTCCGTAGATGGCTGCCAGGCGAGCGTCGTCCGGCTGGGGTGAGAGGAACTCCGACCGGCATTCCGGGCAGTCGATCAGGCTGGAGTACCCGTGGATCGGACGCCCGGCGACCCCGGCCACCTCGACCCCGCAAGCAGGACAGGACTGTGCCATCTGCGGAAACACCTCCGACGCTCTCGAGGCAGAGGGGCGGCCGCCCGGGACCTGCTCCAATGTCACCCGTAGCCTACCAAGGGCCTCGAAGTCCTGGCCGGCCTGAGGGCCGGGCGGCTCCTTCTGGGCCGCACGAGCCAGCCCGGGTCCCTTACCATCCCGAAGGGGCTACCTCCGAACGGTAGCGCCCCCCAAGTTGGGCTTGACCACCCAGCGTCCGATGAGGCCCACCCCGTTGGCAAGCGCAATCGAGTTGCCCGTTCTCGAGCCGGGAGGCGAGGAAAGGTCCGAGGCCGGACCAGCCCGACCCAGCGAGGCCGGGACAGGTCGCGAGGCGGCCCTGGCCGGGAGGCGGCTGCGCCAGCCGTCGGCCGACCCGAAAGTCCGTGCCGCCCTCGTCGAAGCGCTGGGGGAACGCTCCGCGCATGGCAGCGCGGACCCCTCTGAGGGCGGGGTGCTCTGGGTGTCGGCTGAGTCGGCGGTGCCTCTCGGGCCGCTTCCGGCGCACGCCGAGCTCGTCGATCTGGCCTCCATCGACCTCGCCTCCATCGACCTCGCCTCCATCGACTCCGGCCTGCAACGACCCGCTGGCGGGCCGGGAGGGTCAGCGGGCTGCGTCCTCGAAGGCGTGCTCGAGCAGGCGGCAGACCCCGGCGCCCTCCTCGGGTGGGCGTATCACCGCCTCCAACCGGGCGGGCGTCTCGCCGTGAGCGTCACCCGGCACCGGGCGCCCGTCTCGCGGAGGGGCCGCGGTTCGCCTACCGTCGTCGCTCAGGCGGGCCATTACTCCCCCGGTGAGGGACTGCGGGCGCATCTGTTCCGCGAAGGCTTCGAGGAGCCGCGACTACGACGCGTCGGGACTGCCATCGTCGTCAGCGCGCGGCGCAGCGCCCTGCTTCCGCCGCCGCAGCGCAGCCACCGTCTTTCGGTGGTGATGCCCGTCTACAACGAGGCGGCAACCCTTGACACGACCATCGCCCTCGTGCTCGCCAAGCAGATTCCCGGCGTGGATATCGATGTCGTCATCGTGGAGAGCAACTCCACGGACGGCTCCCGGGCGAAGGTGGGTCAGTACGCGGAGCACCCCCGGGTGAGAGTGATTCTGGAGGATCGGCCACAGGGCAAGGGCCACGCCGTCCGGGCGGGTCTGAAGGCGGCCCGCGGCGACTTCATCCTCATCCAGGACGCGGACATGGAGTACGACGTCGACGATTACGATGCCCTCCTAGAGCCGCTGCGCTCCTGCGAGGTCGGCTTCGTGCTGGGCATGCGGACGAACGTCGACGGCTCCTGGGGCTTGCGAGATTTCCGCCACCACCGCTGGACCAGCCACGTCATGAACGTCGGGCACGTCGGGTTTCTCACGCTCTTCAACGCCGTCTACCGGCAGAGACTCAGGGACCCGTTCACCATGTACAAAGTGATGCGCCGGGACTGCCTGTACGGCCTCACTTTCGAATGCGACCGGTTCGACTTCGATTGGGAGCTGACTGCGAAGCTGGTGCGAGCCGGCTACCAGCCGCTCGAGATCCCCGTGACCTATCGCTCACGCTCATTTCACGAGGGCAAGAAGATCGCCTTCGTCAGGGACCCACTGACCTGGATCAGGGCCTGCTTCAAGTACCGATTCGTGCGCCTCTACCCCGACGACTGAGATCCCTCGGGCCCGCCCGGTCCGCCCTCATCGCGCCCATCCGATGGGCTGGGCGCTGAGTCTCAGGCGCCGATCGATCAGGCGCGCCGCGACCGGCCAGGGAACGAGTGCCTCGATCGCGGTCCGGCGGTGTCGCTGGAGGCTCTTGAGGGTCTTGAAGCGGATGATGTCGGCCCAACCGGGGCCGAAGCCGGGAAAGGCCGGCAGGAACCCCGCGCTGCGCAGCGCGCCGGCAAGGGTCTCGGGTTCGAAGAACGATATGTGCACGTCCGGGGTGACATAGCGCCAGGTGGTGAGGCGGTCGCGGAACGGCGCGGCATTGCCCGTGGTGAGGAAGAGCAGTCCGCCCGGGCGCAGGACCGAGCGGATCCGCTTCAGTTCCGCCAGGGGGTCGACGGCGTGCTCGAGGACCTCGATGGCCGTCACCACGTCGAAGTGCCCGGCACTCTGGTCGAGCTGCCTTTGGGACACGACGGGGATCGATCGCCGCTCGAGCCAGGTGGACGCCCAACCCGGCTCGAAGCCGACGGCGCCAGGTACGCCGGCCTCCAACAGGAACTGGACAAGGCCGCCCGCGCCGCACCCAAAATCGAGCCACGACGTGCCGGCGCTGACGGGGACCAGGCCGGCCACGCGAGCGAGGATGCCCCGCCACTCGTACAGCCGGATCGTGGTATCAGGGTGCTCCGTCTCCGTCACGTAGTCGACCAGCGAATCGGCACCACGCCCGCGGTAGTACGCCTCGTCATAGATGGCCTCCATGTCGAGCCAGGGGTTGGCCACGAAGGCAAACCGGCACGATGGGCAGCGGCGCAGCCGATAGCGACGATGGCTGTAGCGGCTGGTGACCTCTCCCGCGAGGACGCTCTCGCCGCCGCAGAGCCGGCAGACGGGTTCGAGGGGGGCGTCCGACTCGATGGCTGTCATCACGCGACCGAATGCGCGGCGCTGAAGAACTGGTCGTCGATGCGACGAAGCCTTCCCAGGCTGGGGTCGCTGCGCAGACGTTCACGAAACGCGGGCTGCGCCCATGGGTCCCACCTCGCGCTGATGAGCCGCCCAGTGATCCCCTCGGCCTCCGCCGAGAGAAGGAATGCTGTGAGCTCGGCCGCCGGCTCCGGGGAGTCGCCCCCCTCGCTCACGGCCTGCAGGGTGCGCTCGTAGTAGTCAACCCCGACCAGGTCCGGCCCCGCATCCAGGGTCGCCCGGTGCATCGTCGTCGCCACAAAGCCGGGGGCCACGCAGTTGACGCGCACGCCCTCGGGTGCCAGCTCCACCGCCATGTTCTCGACCAAACGAACCAGCCCGGCCTTCGATGTTGCGTACGCGTCGAAGCGCGGCAGCGGCGACGTCGCACCCCCGCCAGACAGGGCCACAACCGCCCCGCGACCCGCCCGAAGAGGGTCGAGGAGGCTCACGATGGAGAGCAGCGTCCCCACCAGGTTGACCTCGATGGTGCGGCGAAAGTCGCCAACCTGCCACGACCCCGGTGGTCCGATCGGGCCCAGGACGCCGGCCGCGGTGACGAGTCCGTGAACCGGCCCCTCGGCCGTCAGCTGACCTGCAGCAGCAGCCCACGCCGCCTCGTCAGTGACGTCCAGGGCGATGATGCGGTGGGGCCCCCGGGGAAGGCTGGTCCGAACGTTCTCGAGAGCGGTCGGGTCGCGTGCGACCAGCACCAGGTGAGCACCGAGGTTGCCGAGCTGCCGGGCGATCGCCGCCCCGATGCCCCGGCTGGCACCGGTGACCACGATGCGACGGCCGGCCAGCGCAGAGGCAGGGCTCGTCACCGGGTCGCCTCCTCCACGCACCGCCACGCGTAGGCGGCGGATTCCAAGTCACCGAGCAGCTCGGGCCTCTCAGGAGACCTCACCGCCTCGGCGAAATGCTGCCATTCCCGCTCCCACGACACGTCGACGTCCGGGTAATCGACGTGTTCGATATCGGGGGGCCCGAGCTCGGGCCTCATGCGGTAGATGCTCAGCCGCTGCGCACCATAGGAGCGGGTAAGACCGTCCACGGCCAGCTTGGCGCGCTCGCAATAGATCTCCAGAGAGAACATGTTCTTCCACTCCGTCCAGCTCACGTGGAAGAGTGCCCACGGGGAACGATTGCCAACCCCCCCGGGCTCTCCGAGCAGGAGCACCGCGTTGTCGTCCACCGGCGCCTCCCAGAATTGGGTGCGGAGCAGGGAGGCGTGGAGTGGAAGCGGCCCCAACAGCCAGTGAGAGAGGTCGAGCATGTGCATGCCCTGATCGACGATCTCCCCCCCGCCCGAACGCGCCGGGTCTGCCCGCCATTCCCGCTCATAGCCGAGACGGCCGCCGTGTCCGTATCTGCCGCGGGCGAACATGACCGCACCATGCTTTCCTGAGCGAGCCTCGGTGACCGCCCGCGCGATGCCCGGGAAGAACCTGTGATTGAAGCCCACCTTCACCCGGCGCCGCGCCTGCTCCGCCGCCTCCTGAATCGCCTCGACCTCGCGCAGCCCTATTCCGGCCGGCTTCTCGACCAGTACGTGAGCGCCGCCAGCCAGCGCCGCGCACGCCAGGGGAGACAGCGCGCTGTGGACAGTGGCGACGACGACCACATCCGGGTGCAGGTCGACCAGCTCGTCGAACGAGGAGCACGCCAGCGCCCCATGGGCGGTGGCGAGCCTCTCGGCCGCCCCAGCGTCGATGTCGTAGCAACCCACCACACGGTCGTGTCCTAGCGACACGGCTCGTCTCGTGCCGATCAGGCCGCAGCCGGCGATGCCCACGCGCAGCGGCCGAGTGCTCATGTGAACTCACTCGCGGTCGCGCCGGAGAACTCGAAGGCGAAGGGGAGCTCAGTGGCCCCCTCGGCTCCCATTGCAAGCCGGGTGCTCTCGGGACGCGGGGCATACACCAGGAGGAAGCCGCCTCCACCGGCGCCGATCAGCTTGCCACCCAGAACTCCGCTCTCGCGCGCCACCGCGTAGAGACGGTCGATCCGCTCACTCGTGATCCCCGACGAACGGCGGCGCTTGTGCTGCCAATGAGCATCCAGCAGGGCCGCGTAGCCCTCGAGGTCTCCCTTGACCAGTAGATCCCGGCTCTCGTAGCCCATCGCCTTGGTCCGATGGAGATTGTCGATCATCACCTGGTCGTGCTCTCGGGAGCGTCGATCCTGCTCCGCGAGGATCGCCGACGCCGAACGAGTCTCGCCTGTGTAGAAGAGGAGCAACTGGTCGCGCATGCACCGCAGGGTGTTGGCCGGCAACTCGAGCGGCTCCACGTCCACCATGCCGTCCGGATGGAACGTGTAGGCGCAGACGCCCCCGTACGCAGCGACGTACGGGTCCTGCTTGCCGACGGTTTCGCCCAGGACATTGATTTCGATATCCGATGCCGCCTCCGCGAGGGCACCTGGGGCGATCGATGTAGAGCGGGCGTGCGCCAGAGCCTTGATGAGGCAGACGGTGAATGCTCCCGAGGAGCCCATTCCGGTCCCCGCGGGAACGTCGGCGATGGACGCGATCTCCAGCGGGTTGCCGTGCCAGTGCCGGGCGAGGGTCTCACGCAGGATGGGATGGCGGATCTCCCGCACATCGTCCACCTCCTCCAACTGCGAGTACTTCAGGCGGTACCGCTGCTGAAAGACGGTGTGCACCAGCATGTACACGTACTTGTCGATGGCGCCGGCGATGAGGAATCCCCCGTGCTCGCGGTAGTAGGAGGGCAGATCCGTGCCCCCTCCCCCTAGCGGGATCCGCAATGGCGCGCGGGCGAAGACCACGCTCACGCGGGTCCCGTCCTCTCCACGCCGTCAAGCCAGTCGAGGGTGCGGACGATAGCCTCTCGGATGGTCAGCTGAGGCCGCCACCCGAGAGACCGTATCCTGGTCGTGTCCAACTGGATCAGAGGGCTGTCTCCAACCCAGCCCCGCGATCCGCCGGTGTGTTCGATCGCGGGAGTCACGCCGAGATGCCCGGTGATGATCCCAATGGACTCGTCGACAGTGATGACCTCCTCGGTCCCGAGGTTGTACACGTGAGTGCCTGGCGCGTCGCCGTCGTGCTCAGCGGCGCGCAGCATGGCGGACACGCAATCCTGGACGTAGAGATACGACTTGGTCTGCCTGCCGTCTCCGAGAACGGTCAGATGGGTGGGATCCCTGCGCAGGGCATGGTAGAAGTCGTGGACGTGGCCATGCGTGTACCGCTCTCCGAGTATCGACACGAAGCGGCAAATGAGGCCCGAGAAACCGAAGCCGGCGCAGTAGGCTTCGAGAAGCCCCTCGGCAGCGAGCTTGGAGGCGGCGTACAGGGAGGTCTGGATGGGGAATGGCGCGTCCTCAGGAGTTGGGAATTGCCGGGGTTCGCCGTACACGGAGCCCGTGGAGGCGAGCAGCACCCTCCTCACGCCCGCCTCGCGGGCGGCGTCCAGGACCCGCGACGTAGCGACCGTGTTCAGCTCCAAGTCCAGGGTGGGATGGTCCACGCCTCCGCGGACGTCGGCGTTGGCCTGGAGGTGGAAGAGCCAGTCACAGTCCTCCAGAGCGGGACCGATGACGTCGGTGTCCCGGACGTCCCCCGTGACCAGGCGGAATCCTGGTCTGCCCACCAGACCGGCGAGAAAGTCCCGGCGGCCCGTTCGGAAGTTGTCGACGACAACCACCTCTGCCCCGGCTGCGTGCAGCCTGTCGGCAAGGTTGCTCCCGATGAACCCGGCTCCGCCGGTGATGCAGGCTCGTCGGACGGTCATGGCAGGGCCCGTAACGACATGTCGGACAGGCCCATCAGATGGCTCTGGAGGTCGGCCAGGCCCTCCGGCGACCCGATCTCGTAGAAGCGCTCCGCGATTTCGTGACCGGCCAGCCGGCCCTCCCGGCTCAGGTCGCGCATGAGATCTGAGAGGTCAGCCGCCTCACCCGGCGCCACCCGTTCGATAACGACCGCGGGCGAGAGAATGGCGAACCCGTAGTCGATCCACTCCATCTGCGCCCGAAGGGGCTCCGGCCGTGACTTGTCGTAGCAGACCACGCGCCCATCCCGATATATCGCATTGCTGGCGTCCCAGCGGTTGCGGTTGCGCATGACGGTCATCAGAGCCGGGCAATGGCTGTCCGTGAAGGCCCTCTCGATCGCCGCGAGGTCGAGCGAGAGGTAGGAGTCGCCGTTGATGACCCCAAAGCTTCCCGTCACGAGGCCGGCATCGATCACCGCTCGCAGCGGTCCCGCGGTTCCCAGAGGTCGCTCGCCATCTGCCTCATACCGCACCCGAAGCCCGTATTGGTCTCCACTCCCCACATGGCTGACGATCGCCGAACCCAGATGGCCGATGCTATACACCACCTCGGTCACCCCGGACGACCGCAGCTGAGCCAGCTGGAGGTCCGCGAACGGGCGTCCGTTCACGGGGAGCAGCGCCTTGGGCACGGTCTCCGTGGCGGGACGCATGCGAGTTGCGACGCCACCGGCAAGGATGACCACGGGCAGCGACATCAGAGCGGCACCATCATCGATCGGGCAGTCGCCGTCAGAGCTGTTTCACAGTTCGAAACCGGCGCTCACACCGTCGCGGTGAAACATCTGGACGGTCTCCAACGAGTACTCCTCCAGATCCTTGCCGAGAAGTGCCAGCTTCTTGAGCAGGTCGTGGGTGACCGTGATGATGTGGCACCCGACCTCGTCCGCCTGAACCACATTGAGGATCTCGCGCGGGCTGGCCCAGATCAGTCTCACTTCCGGCCTCGGTTCGAGGATCTCCACGCAACGGTGCACCAGGGGAAGCGGGTCCCGTCCGGTATCGGCGATCCTCCCGGCGAAGAGGGACACGAAATGCGGTGGCCCGGGTTCGAGGCACCCCACGGCCCACTCCACCTGATCAGGAGTGGTCATCGCAGTGACGTTGAGCTGGACTCCATCGGCGCTGAGCGCGCGTAGCACGTCCCCGCTGGGCTCGCCACGCGTGTTGGTGACCGGGATCTTCACAAAGACGTTCTCTCCCCACGTCGCAATCCGGCGCCCCTGCCGGACCATCTCATCGAAGTCGTCGGCGAAGACCTCGAAGGAGATCGGACGGTCGCCGACCAGGGTCAGAACCTCGCGCGCGAAAGCCTCGTAATCGGCGACACCGGAGGCCCGCATCAGGGTGGGGTTGGTGGTGAACCCTCGGATGACCGGGTCGCGCGCCAGGGCCTCGATCCCGGCACGGTCGGCGCCGTCGGCGAATACCTGGACCCGGAGCTCTCTGAAGTTGGGCATTCCGTACGAGGCTGCTCCGCTCAGCTGGCGACCGACCGCGCCTTCTCGGCCACTGACGACTCCCACTTGGTGGCACTCCGCTGGAGCTCAGGATGGGACACGAGAAGGTGCCATATGACGGCGCACAGTCCCTCGGTGTGGGGGGTCACTCGCGCCTCCACCAGAGGCGGGATCACGACCACCGCCTCCCCGACGGCAAGGGTGTGCCCGCCGTCGCGGCCGACGATCCCGCCGATAAAGCATCCTGCGGCTCGGGCGGCGTCGAGCGCGGTCACGATGTTCGCGGAGATACCCCGCTGCCGGTCCCCGCCTCCGACCGAGAACACCAGCAGGCCGTCCCGCGAGCCGAGCCGGGACACTTGCAGCCAGGCGCTGAAACTGCTCTCCCAGCCGTCGTCATTGATCCGGGCAGTCAGCTCGGAGGCGTTGTCAACGGGTGTGTACGCTTCGATCCCGCACAGCTTCCGGAAGTCGTTGACCGCGTGGCTCGCATGCCCCGCCGACCCTCCCACCCCGAGGATGAAGAGCCGCCCGGAGCGTTCGCGAACCCCGGCCAGCCCGGCAGCCAGCCTCTCCACCGCGCTGGCATCGATCGCCTCGATGATCCGGCGCGTCTCCGCAAGATAGGTCTCGGTGAAGGTGGCCGTCAGGTTGTCTCCAGTGGTGCCAGAGCCTCGTCGTACGCGGGCTGAGACCACCACCCTCCCTGTCCGCAGGGCGATGCGGCGCCCTCCCCGCGAGATCTTACCCTCCGGCCCCGGCAAACGGATGTGCGCCACACGGCAGCCGGCGCATCGCTCTTCGGGGCCGGCCGGCCGGAGCGCCGGGGAAGGCGAGTCGGTCGTCCTCAGCCCAACTCCACCTGGGAATGGTCGCCGAGCATGAGTTTGTGGATGCCCGGCCGGATCTCGGACGAACTGACCACGCAACCCTTGCCAATGAGCGAGGACGCGATCTTGCCCCTGACGTTCTCAATCCGAGCGCCCTCAAGGACGATCGAGTGCTCGATCTCGGCACGGCGCACCGTGCAACCGTGGTAGATCGAGGCGTACGGGCCGATCTGTGCGTCCTCGATGACCGTCCGCCGACCCACGATGGATGGCCCCCGGATGGTGCAGTTGCGGAGCTCGGCGCCGGCCTCGACGATCACGTTGCCCTCGAGGTGAACGTCACTGCCGACGACCCCGCCGGGTGGGCGCGGCTCCATGTCGTCGAGGACGATGCAGTTGGCTTCGAGCAGGTCTTCCAGGCGTCCGGTGTCCTTCCAGGTGGCGACCGACGCTTCATGGCGGGTGGTGATCAGGTGCGGGACGACCCGCCCGCCGGTGTCGATCAACCTCTGGATGGCATCGGTGATCTCCAGCTCGCCACGCGCCGAGTATTCGATCGAGGAGGCCGCCTCGAAGATCGCCGGAGTGAAGAGGTAGACCCCCACGAGGGCCAGGTCGGACTTGGGCGCTGCCGGCTTCTCCACCAGCCCGACCACCTGACCGTCAACCACCTCGGCAACCCCGAAGTGCTGCGGCTCGGACACCTGGGCCAGCAGGATCATGGCGTCCGGACTGAGACGCTCGAACTCCTTGACGACGGGGACGATCCCGTGGCGGACAAGGTTGTCCCCGAGGTACATCACGAAGCTGCTGTCGCCGAGGTAATCCCTGGCGGTGAGGAGCGCATCGGCGAGGCCCTTGGGCTCCTTCTGAGGCAGGAAGGTGCAGCGGGCACCGAAGGCGCTTCCCTCACCGACGGCAGCCCGGACCTCGGCACCCGTCTCTCCGGTTATGATGCCGATCTCGGTGATCCCGGCGGCGACGAGGGCCTCGATCGCGTAGAACAGGATCGGCTTGTTGGCGATCGGGATCAGCTGCTTTGCACTGGTGTGGGTGATCGGCCGCAGCCTCGTACCCCTGCCACCGCTCAGGATCAGACCCTTCATCTTCGAGCGCGCTCCGATCGGCGTTGGAGTTGGGTGACGCTGTCTGCCCGGCGCCGATGCCTGCGTCAGTCTAGGGGAAGGGTCGCTGCACCGGGGCTCGAGGGTGAGGGCCGGAAAGCGCGCCCGTCCGGGGGGCGGGGCCTCGTCATCACCGAATCGTCACTCGATCGTCGGCGGAGGCCCAGGTCGAGCAGATGAGAATCGGTAGATCACCTCTGGAGGACCCCCAACCATGCTGGTGCGGCGCTTCGCGATGCTCGCGCTGACCTCGACGCTTGCCCTCGGCACGGTGGGGTTGCATGCGTCGAACGTGGCTGCCGCGTCTCCGCCCTCCCTGACGGAGTCGCACGACATCTCGACCACCGGCACCGTTGACTGCACGGAGGGCGGCGAGTTTCTCCAGCCGTTCAGCTCCCCTGCAGTCGGCGACCTCTTCGGCAACGGCCAGGAGGAGATCGTCGCCGCCTTCTCCGACGGTTACGTCTACGTCTGGTACGCGAACACCTTCCAGGTCGTCTCCGGGTGGCCCAAGCAGGTGGCTGACGGGGTGGCGGCGAGTCCCACCATCGCGGTCCTGGATGGCGACACACTCCCCAGCATCATCGTCGCCGACTACTCGGGGACGGTCAACGTGTGGAACGGCAACGGGGTCGAGCGAGCCGGGTGGCCCCAGCACAGCCTCTACGGTGGCAGCGGCGGCGTTCAGCGCGGCTTCTTCTCGTCGGTCGCTGTGGGCGACCTGTACGGGGACGGGAGACAGGAACTGTTCGCGTCGGCCCTCGACCTGCACACGTACGGCTGGTTCAGCAACGGCAGCCCGGTCCCCGGGTGGCCCGAGGTGGTGTACGACAGCTCACTGGCCACCCCAGCACTGGCCGATCTCCAGCACAACGGTACGCTCTCGGTGGTCACCCCTTCGGACGCCAGCGGGGGCACCCCGGGGTTCGCTGGCGTCAAGGGTGGGATCTACTGGGTGTGGGCGTCGAATGGGCAGCTCGAGTGGCCACATACGTCGGTTGACGAGGTCCCATGGTCGTCACCGGCCATCACCAACTTTGGTCACACCGAGGGCAACGACGTCATCGTCAACGGAACCGGCCACTACTACAGCCAGACCACCGGCAAGCCGGTGGGTCGCTACATCGCCGGCTTCAACCAGGACGGCAGCACAGCCTACGGCTACCCCGTCGTGACCAACGACGTGAGCTTTGCGTCGCCGGCCGTCGGCGACCTCGGCAACGGCGGTCCGAACGTCGTGGAGGTCACCGAGAACGGGACCCTCTACGTCGTTGACGGGAACGGCTACGTGGACGACCAGCTCACCCTGCCTGACGGTGACGACTTCTCCGCCGGACCGGCCATCGCCCCCGTCGACTCGACGGGGCGGAACGGCATCTACGTGCCGTCGGGCAACGACCTCGTGGCCTACTCGATGAACGATCTTGGGTCGCCGGCGCAGCTGCCCCTTCCCTTGGGAGCGCAGTCGTACAGCACCCCTACCATCGCAGCGCTGGGCGACGGGGGCACGGGCCCGCTGAGCGTGGTGCTCACCTCGGCCGGAGGGAGCGCGACCTGCAACACCACGGACACGTACCACGTGACCATCTGGACGGTCAACGGGACCACCGCCTCCCAGCTCAATGATTCGGCGTGGCCCACGTTCCACGGCAACATGCAGCGTACCGGCAGCAACGTCAACCTTCTGCCCTCCCCGCCGACGGGCGTGACGGCCACCAGCACAGCTTCGGGTGAGGCGATCGTCTCGTGGATGGCGCCGAGCGGTGCGGGTTACGATGACGTCACCGGCTACACCGTGACCACATACAACGACCAGCGCGTCCAGGTGGGCACCCCCCGGTCCGTGAGCGGGACGTCGACCACGCTCACGGGGCTGACCGACGGCACGCCGTGGTACTTCAGCGTGGCCGCGGTGAACCCGGTGGGGACCGGCGCCGCGGCTCAGTCCAACTCGGTGACACCGCTGTCGGGGGTGGCCCCGGGGGCCGCGAAATCGTCAGTCAGCACCCTTCAGTACCTGCTGCCCAACAGTGACGGGACCACCTGGCAGGTGATGGACGAGAGC
>Ga0182013_10004600_pt1 | contig 16501 bp, 12 predicted proteins | sample 612S2MmetaG_FD_120487 | JGI IMG/M metagenome (GOLD analysis project Ga0182013, IMG submission 120487) | Permafrost microbial communities from Stordalen Mire, Sweden - 612S2M metaG | ecosystem: Environmental > Terrestrial > Soil > Wetlands > Permafrost | place: Sweden: Stordalen | collected...
GGTGGTGTCTGTGACGACGGCATAGCTGTTGGCCGGGAATTTGCTGGCTGTAACCATCAGCCGGACCTTTACCTGATCGGGTGTCAGGCCGGTGTTTCCGTTGCTGCCCAGCACTGCCGCAACAGCACCACTGGTTGCAGCAGCAGCCATGCTTGTGCCGCTGAGTACGAAGTAATTCGAGGCTGCGCCCTGAGCGGGGCTCTTTTCGTAGTTCGCGACCGGAACAACATTATTCGGATAGATGGATTCGAGCGCCGAACCCGGGGAACGGATGGAGTAGATCAGGTTACCCGGTGCCACGAGATCCGGCTTCACTACATGATCGCCAAGGGTCGGGCCTTTCGAGCTGTAGGTGGTCATCAGATCGTCATTGCGGGTTTGCGAACCTTCTGTATTCATCGCGCCCACCGTAATCACCAGGGGATCATTGCCAGGCGCGGTGATGGTTCCGTAGCCGAATGTTCCCATCGAATTGTCGCGGCCGCCATTGCCCGCCGCGACCACCACCGTGATGCCGGAGAGCCATGCCTGTTCCACTGCCTGGCAAAGCAGATCCTGCGTGAAGCTTTCGTAGATTCCACGCCCGAGCGAAAGGTTGATCACTTTGATTTGCGGGTTTGCGCCATTCGCGTTGAGCTGAACAGCCGCCTGAATCGCCTGAATGACAGTGCTGTCGGAGCCGACGCCATTGCTGTCGAGAGCTTTCAGGTTATAGAGCGAAGCCTGTGGCGCGATTCCGTGGATGTTATGCAGAAAACCTGAGCCGCCAGGCGCGTAGGAATTTGTTCCGTTACCAGCAATGATGCCGGCTACATGCGTGCCATGTCCGAAATAGTCGTTTGTGTCAGGAGTGGAATCATCCGAGAAATCCGCTGAATACACTACAGCGGGGGTGCCGGTGCCGAGGGTACCGTTTCCATTCAGATCGGCGGTGCTGGCGTTGATTCCACTATCGATCACCGCGACACCAATTCCCGCGCCGTAAGGCAAGTAACCATTGGCACCTGTCGGGGGCTGCGTTCCAAGTCCCTTGGGCGGGTTGATTGTCTGCGGCAAATAGTCGTAGCAGGGGGACGCGGAACAAGTAGCTGTGCTCTTAACCGCGCGATTCAACGCAACTCGCGCAACCGAGGGGTCCGCAGCAAGCCGACGAGCGGCTGCGACGGTCATCCGGCGAAGCTGCGAATTGATGATATGCAGATCGTGAAGCTTGGTCCCGTACTCAGCGGAATGCGATACAGCACGCGAATCCACACTGCGGTTGTACTGAACGATTACATCAACCGTCTCGTTATCTTTGCGCTGCGCGAGGTCCGATGAGACCGTGCCAGCTAATGCGCCGCTACTAACAGCCAACAGCAACAGCAGGGTTGCCGACAAGGCCCGGACTACGCGTGACGTTTCCATACATCCATAGCATAGCAGGGTTGTGACCAAAGTGTGCTCCGACTTACGCATGTTTTTTTCTACCTCCGTACCAGAAGTTTGCATTGTAGTGTGAGTTTTATGACGATAACCGCAAAAGATCTGCAACGCATTGATAACAATCGATAGCGTTGGTTTTATTCCAACAGTCAATCTATCGGCTGGCGGCGGAAATATACTCGGACTTATTTTCAAAATCTTCGGGTCCGCATCGGTCCGACCCCAATTGTAAACCTTCCGGGGGGGCCGGGTTGCATGAGCCACCAGCGGCATGCTAGGATTCTTAGGTACCCCACAAAGGGCTCAATGGGAGGTGTGCGCGCTGAGTGAGATCTTCAACTCAGGCCGATGCCGCCGCTTGTACCAATGAGGAGATATGGCGAGAAAACCCGGAAAAAAATACGAAGCTGCGCTCAAGCAGGTTGAAACCCGCGACTACCCCCTGAACCAGGCAGTCCCTCTTTTACAGAAGATCAAGTTCGCCAAATTCGACGAGACTGTAGAAATTCATATGCGTCTCGGTGTCGATCCCAAACATGCCGATCAAATGGTTCGGGGCACGATCGTCCTGCCGCATGGTCTTGGTGGAAAATCCAAAAAAGTTCTCGTTATTGCCAGCGGAGACAAGCAGCGGGAAGCCCTCGAAGCCGGCGCTGATTTTGTTGGCGGCGAAGACATGGTCAACAAGATTCAGTCTGAAGGCTGGACGGACTTCGATGCCGTGATTGCTACGCCGGACATGATGCGTTCGGTGGGTAAGCTGGGCAAGGTGCTTGGTCCCCGCGGTCTGATGCCTAATCCGAAGACGGGAACAGTTACCGCCGATGTGGCCAAAGCTGTCCTCGAAGTGAAGGCTGGTAAAGTTGAATTCCGCGTCGACAAGACCGGGATCATTCATGCGCCGATCGGGAAAACAAGTTTCACGCCCGTCAAGCTGGTGGAGAATGCTTCCAGCCTGATTACCGCGGTCCTCAAGGCGAAACCCTCCGTGGCCAAAGGCAAGTATGTGCGGAGTGCAACCCTTTGCTCGACGATGAGCCCCGGGATCAAGATCGACGTCGCGGAACTGACCGCGAAGGAAGCGGCAGCTCAGGCATAAGGCAGGCGTAATCAGCCTCGTTTCGGAGTGCGGTCAAAATGAAAAACAGAGACGAAAAGAAAAAAGATTTTGAAGAATTGCGCAAGGCGCTTGAAAAAGCGAATAACGTCTTCGTGACGGGCTTCCAGAAGATGACGGTGGATCAGGATTTCAATCTTCGCAAGACGATTCGCGGCGCGGGCGGCAATTACAGGGTAGTCAAGAACAACATCGCGGAAATCGCATCCGAAGGCACGCCGTCCGCTGAGCTTCTGAAGAATTTGAAGGGGATGACTTCGCTGGCGATGTCGCCGGATCCGGTCGGTCTGGCTAAGGCGCTGACCGCTTATGCGAAGACGAACCCGGCGTTTACCTTCAAGGCGGGCATGGTCGAGGGGCGCGTCATCGATATTGGCGCGATTAACGATCTGGCCAATATGCCCTCGAAGGAAGCGATCTTCTCCAAGTTGCTTTATTTGATCAATGCGCCGGCGCAGCGTTTGCTGGGAACGATCAATGCGGTGGGCCGCAATCTGGCGGTGGTTGTGGATCAGGGCGTAAAAGAAAACAAGTTTCAGGCTTAGGGCCATTCGTGGCGAAAAAGCCGGTTTGCAAATTTTTGAAGGAAAGAGTTTGAGGAGTTTCTAAGATCATGGCGGATATCAACGCGATTGCGGATCAGATTCAGGGCTTGACGCTGCTTGAAGCGTCACAGCTTGTGAAGTTGCTTGAGGAGAAACTGGGCGTTTCAGCTGCGGCTGCAGCCCCGGTGGCAGCAGCGGGCGGCGGTGCGGCCGCGGCAGCACCGGCAGTGGAAGAAAAGACTGAATTTACAGTTGTTCTGACCGCGGCTGGCGCCAACAAAATCAACGTCATCAAAGCGGTACGCGAAGTCACCAGCCTCGGCCTGAAAGAAGCCAAGGACCTGGTGGACGGCGCGCCGAAGCCAGTCAAGGAAGGCGTCAGCAAGGATGAAGCTGAGGCCATCAAAAAGAAGTTCGTCGACGTCGGTGCTACTGTCGAAGTGAAGTAGCTGCTTCCGGGGAGCTGCAAAAGCTCTTTGGGGCAGCACGTCAACAGGTTGCGCGGAATATAACTCGAGGCGGCGGGAGAGCGTTTAGTTCTCCTGCCGCTAATGGACTTTAATTTGACGGGTTGACCCGGTACGTGCTAACGTTATATCTTGGCGTTGGTTTCTCCCGGTTTTAGATCCGGATTGGTGACGGTGGCGCTGAATCTCAGGAAGTCAGATTGCAAGCCGACCAGATCTTCGCGCAGGGCGAGTGCGTGCCTGCGTGGCTACGCCATTGGTGTATTCTGTGGGGTATCCCGCGAGACCTCAAATTTTAAAGTCCAGCTATTTACTCAAAGTTATAACCGATTATCGGGTCTCGCACAAGCGCAATCTTTCAGGGCTGTCATTCTTCTGGCCCGGCTTCCATTACAGTTCGCTAGCAAAGTTTTAAGTTTGGTTACCCGCAGCTTTCAATTGAAGGCCTGCGGGCAATCGTCGTTATTGGTTCCAGGGCAGGGCGTCCTTAAGATGACCTGCCTGTCGTTACGGAGTTATTGAAATCCTATGTCTGCTGACAACGGCCTCGCTCCCGAAAGAGTTGATTTTTCCAAGATTAAGACTTCGATTCCGATTCCGAATCTGATCGAAGTACAGAAAAACTCGTACGAAAAGTTCCTGCAAATGGACCTTCTTCCGAACGAGCGTGATGATATTGGCCTGCAAACGGTCTTCACTTCGGTATTTCCGATCTCGGATTTCCGCGGCGTAAGCCAGCTCGAGTTTGTCGACTATTCGATCGGCAACTGGGAATGCAAGTGCGGCAATTTGAAGGGTTTGCACCATCTGCGGTCGACCTGCCGGAATCCCTCCTGCGGCGCTACGATCAAAACCGATCCCTTCCATCCCGGCGATATTCTTTGCCATCATTGCGGAACTTTTAACCGGAATATCGTTACATTTTGCAATAAATGCGGCGACCCGGTTGGTCTGCAATTGAAATACGATCAGGCCGAATGCGAAGAGCGCGGCATGACCTATGCGGCGCCCCTTAAGGTCACGATCCGGCTGACTGTTTACGCCAAGGATGTTGAAACCGGCCAGAAGAGCGTTCGGGACATCAAGGAACAAGAAGTTTTCTTCGGCGAAATTCCGCTGATGACCAACAATGGCACGTTCATTATCAATGGAACGGAGCGTGTAATTGTCAGCCAGTTGCATCGTTCGCCGGGCGTCTTCTTTGAAAGAGTGCAGGCGCAGGGTTATTTTCTCGGCAAGATCATTCCCTATCGCGGCAGTTGGGTCGAGTTCGAATACGACACCAAAAACCTTCTCTATGTCCGCATTGACCGGAAGCGTAAGTTCTACGGTTCGGTGTTTCTGCGTGCGCTCGGCCTCGAAACCGACGAGCAGATTCTCCGTACGTTCTATCGCATCAGCAAGCTGACCATTAAGGACAGCAAGCTGCAGTGGACTGTGGACGAAAACCTGGTTGGGCTGAAGCTTTCGCACGCGGTCAACAACAAAGCCGGTGAGGCTGTGGTGCCGCAGGGCCGCAAGATTACTGCCGGCCTGATGCGCGAAATTATCAAGAACAAGATCGCGCAGGTTGAGGTAGCTTCAAACGACCTGGAAGGCGCTTTCATTGCCGCCGATGTCGTCGATATGTCGACCGGCGAAGTGATGATCGACGCCAATCAGGAGCTTACGCCCACCGTTATCGGGAAGCTGATCGAAGCCGGGATTCCGAGTTTTGAAATTTTCTTCCCTGAACGCGACGAAGTTGGCACGGTTATCTCCACCACTCTGCGCAAGGATCCGGTCAAGACCCGCAAAGACGCTCTGATCGAAATCTATCGCAAGCTGCGTCCAGGCGATCCGCCAACCGTGGATACGGCCACTCAGCTCTTCGATGGCATGTTCTTCGAAGCGCGTAAGTACGACTTCTCGCGCGTCGGCCGCATGAAGTTTTCGATCAAGATCTACGATGCGCCCGAATCGCCTGTCCGCAAGAAGGCGGACGGCACGGTTTACGACCCGCGTATTCTGCATCCGGCCGATTTCCACGACACGATTCGCTACCTGCTCAAGCTCCGCAAGGGTATTGGCGCGGTAGATGACATCGATCACTTGGGCAACCGGCGCGTTCGCGCGGTCGGCGAACTCCTCGAGAACCAGTTCCGCATCGGTTTGGTCCGAATGGAACGGGCGATCAAAGAGAAGATGTCGGTTTATCAGGAAATGTCGACGGCGATGCCGCACGATCTGGTAAATGCGAAGCCTGTGATGGCGGCGATCCGTGAGTTCTTCGGGTCATCTCAGCTGTCGCAGTTCATGGATCAGACCAATCCTCTTTCCGAGATCACGCACAAACGGCGTCTCTCGGCTCTTGGACCGGGCGGTCTTTCACGGGAACGCGCGGGCTTCGAAGTTCGCGACGTCCATCCGACGCACTATGGCCGTATCTGCCCGATTGAAACGCCGGAAGGTCCGAACATCGGTCTGATTTCGTCACTTTCCTGCTTTGCGCGCATCAACGATTACGGATTCATCGAAAGCCCGTACAAGCGGGTGGTCAATGGGTCGGTGATCGATGAGGTCCGGATTCTGAATCCGGGCGACACATCGTTCAAAGTCGGCGACATCATCCTCATCGACGCTATCGGGAAGGCGAATGAAGCGGTTCCGAAGGGCAAACAAGCCGCGGAATACGTGGCTCATTGCGATTATCTTTCTGCATGGGAAGAAGACAAATACACGATCGCGCAGGCGAACGTGGAACTCGATGAGACCGGGCGCATAGTTCCCGAGCTCGCCAACGCCCGCCAGGCCGGCAACTTCGTCCTGAAGGGCCGCGAAGAGATCGAGTACATGGACGTTAGTCCGAAACAGCTCGTCTCGGTTGCTGCCAGCTTGATTCCGTTCCTTGAGAACGATGACGCCAACCGCGCGCTCATGGGATCGAACATGCAACGGCAGGCTGTGCCGCTGCTGCGTGGCGATGCTCCTTACGTCGGAACCGGCATGGAGTATGTGACGGCGCGCTATTCAGGCGCCGTGGTTCTCTGCAAACGCGCCGGCATCGTCGATTCGGTTGACTCCGAACGCATTATTGTTCGCGTCGACGGAACCGCGCATGAAGGCCAGATGTCCCGCGAAGTTGGCGCGGATATCTACCAGATGACCAAGTTCAAGCGGTCGAATCAGAACACCTGCATCAACCAAAAGCCGATTGCTTATCAGGGTCAGCGGGTTGTGAAGGGTCAGGTTCTGGCCGACGGACCTTGCACCGACATGGGCGAACTTGCCCTTGGCCGAAACGTTCTGGTAGCGTTCATGCCGTGGCGCGGTTATAACTTCGAAGACGCAATCCTGGTCAGCGAAAAGCTGGTTCGGGAGGACTACTACACTTCGATCCATATCGAAGAGTTCGAAATTGAAGCCCGCGACACCAAGCTTGGACCGGAGGAAATCACTCGCGACATCCCGAACATTGCGGATTCGTTCCTGCGCAATCTGGATGAATCGGGTGTGATCCGGATTGGCGCAACCGTGAAGCCGGGCGACATTCTGGTGGGCAAAGTGACGCCGAAGGGCGAAACGCAGCTCACGCCGGAAGAGAAGCTGCTCCGCGCGATCTTCGGCGAAAAAGCCGGCGACGTGAAGGACGCTTCGCTCTACTGCCCGCCAGGCATCGAAGGCACTGTGGTCGATTGCAAAATCTTCTCCCGCAAAGGACAGGACAAAGACGATCGCTCGCGCCGGATCGAAGAATCGCAGATCGCAAGACTGCGGCGCAATCTTTCCGACGAAATCCGCATCCTGACCGACGAGCGCGCCAAGCGCCTCGGCAATCTGCTGGAAGGCAAGGAAGTGCTGGCCGACCTGCACGATGAGAAGACCAACAAGAAGCTGCTTGCCAAAGCCGCAATTCTCGATCGCGAATCGATCGAGTCCATGCGTTCGCGCGATCTGAAGCGAATCCGCTTCAACAACAAGGACGCGCGCATCAACGAGCAGATCGACGAAATCGAAGAGATGACGTCGCGGCAGATCGCGGTGCTCGAAAAGATCACCGATGAAAAGACCGCCAAGCTGCGCAAGGGCGATGAACTGCCTCCGGGCGTAATCAAGCTCGTGAAGGTTTATATCGCCATGAAGCGCAAACTTTCGGTCGGCGACAAGATGGCCGGACGCCACGGGAACAAGGGTGTGATCGCGCGCACTCTGCCGGAAGAAGATATGCCGTATCTTCCGGACGGAACGCCGGTCGAGATCGTTCTGAATCCTCTGGGCGTGCCGTCCCGCATGAACGTCGGACAGATTCTCGAAACTCACCTTGGTTGGGCGGCGAAGGCGCTGGGCGTGCAGTTTGCGACCCCGGTCTTCGACGGCGCGACCGAGAAAGAGATCAAGAAGCAACTGGCCAAGGCTGGCTTGCCCACATCGGGTAAGACGCGGCTCTACGACGGCATGACGGGTCAGGAATTCGAACAGCCGGTGACCGTGGGCTACATCTATATGCTGAAGCTCTCGCACCTGGTTGACGACAAGATCCACGCGCGGTCGATCGGGCCGTATTCGCTGATCACGCAGCAGCCTCTGGGCGGCAAGGCGCAGTTCGGCGGACAGCGTTTCGGCGAGATGGAAGTCTGGGCGCTCGAAGCTTATGGCGCCGCTTACATTCTGCAGGAACTGTTGACGGCGAAGTCGGACGATGTGTATGGCCGCGCCAAGATTTACGAGGCGATTGTGAAGGGCGAGGCGGCGATTGAACCCGGCGTGCCGGAATCGTTCAATGTGCTGATTCGCGAATTGCAGTCATTGTGTCTCGATGTGGAATTGATGAAGAAGTTCCACGAAGCGCCGGAAGATACAGCTCTGGCAGCGGACTAAGTATGGCCCGGCGATTCCGTTACCGCTCCTTAACAGTCGCGGCTCTGTTGATTGCGTTACGTCAGAGCCGGGACTGTTAAGGAGCGGTAACGAAACGTTCGGGACAGCGGGATAGTTAGCTATTGAGTTATTGGTATTGGATTACTGGAGCAAAATATGCGTTCTTCTCCTTACGATCGGGCAAATATAATCGCGGATTTCGACTCTATCCGGATCTCTCTGGCTTCCCCTGAGAAGATCCGAAGCTGGAGCCACGGCGAAGTAACAAAACCTGAAACCATCAACTACCGCACCTTTAAGCCGGAGCGGGATGGACTCTTCTGCGCACGGATCTTCGGACCCGTCACGGACTGGGAATGTCTCTGCGGCAAGTACAAGCGGATGAAGCATCGCGGCGTCATTTGCGACAAGTGCGGCGTTGAAGTAACGCTGGCCCGTGTCCGCCGTGAGCGCCTGGGCCATATCGAACTGGCCAGCCCTTGCTCGCATGTGTGGTTCTTTAAGGGCCTGCCTTCGCGCATCGGTCACCTTCTCGACATCACGCTGCGTGAACTGGAGCGCGTACTTTATTTCGAAGCCCATGTAGTGGTGGATCCGGGCGAGGTAGCTGATCTTTCTCAGGGCGAAGTGATTTCCGACGAACGCAAGCGTCAGCTTGAGCAGGATCCTGCTACGGCTGGCAAGTTCGTCGCCATGATGGGCGCCGAAGGCATCAAAGAGCTTCTCAAGAAGATCGACGTCGAATTCCTCAGCGAAGACATTCGCGAAAAGATGAAGACGGAAACTTCGCAGCAGAAGAAGCTGAAGTTCGCCAAACGTCTGCGCGTTGTGGAAAGCTTTCGCAAGTCGGGTAACAAGCCGGAGTGGATGATCCTCGACGTGCTGCCAGTGATTCCGCCGGAACTGCGTCCCCTCGTTCCGCTGGATGGCGGTCGTTTCGCCACCTCCGATCTCAACGATCTCTATCGCCGCGTCATCAACCGCAACAACCGGTTGAAGAAGCTGATGGAATTGCATGCGCCGGACGTGATTGTCCGCAACGAAAAACGCATGCTTCAGGAAGCTGTCGATGCGTTGTTCGATAACGGCCGTCGTGGCCGCGTGCTCCGCGGTGCGAACAACCGTCCGCTGAAGTCGCTTTCGGATACGCTCAAAGGCAAGCAGGGCCGTTTCCGCCAGAACCTTCTTGGAAAGCGCGTCGATTACTCGGGTCGTTCGGTTATCGTTGTTGGTCCGGATCTGAAACTTCACCAGTGCGGTTTGCCGAAGAAAATGGCGCTTGAGCTCTTCAAGCCGTTCATCTATCACCGGCTGGAACAGCGCGGCCATTGCACCACCATCAAGCAGGCGAAGGAGTTGGTCGAACAGCAGGATCCCGTCGTTTGGGACATCCTCGAAGAAGTCATTAAGGACCATCCGATTCTGCTGAACCGCGCTCCAACCCTGCACCGCCTTGGAATTCAGGCTTTCGAGCCCGTCCTTGTCGAAGGCAAAGCGCTCAAGATTCACCCGCTGGTTTGCACGGCGTTCAACGCGGATTTCGACGGCGATCAGATGGCCGTTCACATTCCGCTTTCGCCGGAAGCGCAGATCGAAGCCGCGACGCTGATGCTGGCGTCCAACAACATCCTGTCCCCCGCGCATGGCGGACCGATCACCGTTCCTACCCAGGACATGGTTCTCGGCTGCTATTACCTGACGAAGTCGCGTCATGGCGCCAAGGGCGAAGGCCGCACATTCGCTTCCACCGACGACGTGCTCATCGCGCTCGAAATGGAAGAAGTGCAGACGCTGACTCCGATCAAACTGCGCTACACCGGTAAAGTGATCGATCTCAGCAAGGCTTTCGACAGCCAGAACATCATCCACACCGAGCCGATCGAATTCGAAAAGCAGTACATGGAAACGACGGTCGGCCGCGTGATCATGAACGATCACCTTCCGGAAGAGATGCCGTTTATTAACGGGCTTCTTAAGAAGAAGGGTCTCGCGCAGCTGGTGCAATATTGTTACCTGAAGTTCGGCCTGCACACCACGGTGGGCATGCTGGACAACATCAAGAACCTGGGCTTCTTCTACGCGACACGCGCGGGTATCTCGATCGGTATCGACGACATGGTCGTGCCGGGCGAAAAGGCCGAACTGGTGAAGAACGCGGAAAAAGAAGTGGTGGCGGTCGAAGGCCAGTATCAGGATGGCGCGATCACACACGGCGAACGCTACAACAAGATCATCGAAATCTGGTCGCGCGTCACTGAAAAGGTTTCCGATGAGATGTTCAGCGCCATGGAAGAGGACGACCGTACGGGCCGTTACCTCAATCCGATTTACATCATGGCCGACTCCGGCGCCCGCGGATCGAAACAGCAGATTCGTCAGCTGTCCGGTATGCGCGGTTTGATGGCGAAGCCGTCGGGCGAAATCATCGAAACCCCGATTACGGCGAACTTCCGCGAAGGCCTCAACGTGCTGCAGTACTTCATCTCCACGCACGGTGCGCGTAAAGGTCTGGCGGATACTGCGCTCAAGACGGCCGACTCGGGTTACCTCACCCGTCGTCTGGTCGATGTGGCGCAGGACGTCATTATCAGCGAAAACGATTGCGGAACCACCGAAGGAATCATCGTCGAGCCGATCATCGAATCGGGCGAGACGATTGAGGAATTGCGCGACCGCATTGTGGGTCGTGTGGCTCTCGAAGATCAGAAGGATTACGAGGGTAACATCATCGTTTCGGTCAATCAGGAGATTACCGAAAACCTGGCTTCGGCGATTCAGGCGGCCGGTATTGAACGGGTGAAGATCCGTTCGGTGCTGACCTGCGAATCGAAGCGCGGTGTTTGCGTGGCTTGTTACGGACGCAATCTGGCTACCGGACGGCTGGTGGAACGCGGCGAGGCGGTTGGTGTGATCGCGGCGCAGTCCATTGGTGAACCTGGCACGCAGCTTACTATGCGTACGTTCCACATCGGTGGTACGGCGAGCCGGATTTCCGAGCAGTCCAAGCAGGATGCGAAGTCGGATGGTTTCGCGAAGTACCTGAACATCCAGCATGTGCGCAACGAAAAGGGCGAGATCATTGCGATGAACCGCAATGGTATTTTCGTTATCGTTGACAGCCGAAACCGCGAGAAGGAACGCTATCCGGTGGTTTACGGTGCGCGTATTACGGTGGCGGACGGCGATCCGGTGAAGAACAATCAGGTGCTGCTGGAATGGGATCCTTATACGTTCTCGATCCTGACTGAGCTGACCGGTGTGGTGCATTTCAAGGATCTGCAGGAGGGCATTACGCTCGCCGAGCAGGTTGATGAAGTTACCGGTATGTCGCAGCTGGTGGTCACCGATTCGCCGGATGAGAAGCGCCAGCCGATGCTGCAGATCAAAGGACCGGGCGGGACTCGTAAATACCTCATGCCGACTCATGCGCATCTTATGGTGCATGACGGGGAAGAAGTTCATGCGGGCGATGTTCTGGCCAAGATTCCGCGCGAAACTACGAAGACCAAGGACATCACCGGCGGCCTGCCGCGTGTTGTTGAGTTGTTTGAAGCGCGCAAACCCCGTGAAGCCGCGATCATGGCGCAGATCGATGGCATCGTGAAATACGGTGAGATTTCCAAGGGTCAGCGCAAGATTTACATCGTGGGCGACGACGGGGAAGAGAGCGAATACTCGCTGCCTCGCGGTGTCCATATTAACGTGCAGGAAGGTGAGCGCGTGCTGGCCGGCGATCCGTTAATGGACGGGCCGCGCAACCCTCACGACATTCTGGATATTCGCGGTGAGAAAGATTTGCAGAAATATCTCGTCAATGAAATTCAGGAAGTTTACCGGCTGCAGGGCGTGAATATCAACGACAAGCACCTCGAAGTGATTTCGCGTCAGATGATGCGCTGGGTGCGTGTGGAAGACATCGGCGACACGGAATTTCTGCCCGAAGAAGTGGTGGATAAGTTCAAGTTCCGTGCGGAGAATTTGCGAGTAGAAGAAGCGGGCGGACGTCCGGCGCAGGGCAAGGCAGTGCTGCTCGGCATCACGAAGGCTTCGCTTTCGACCGATTCGTTTATCTCGGCAGCGTCCTTCCAGGAGACAACGCGAGTACTCACCGAAGCCGCAATTAATGGCAAGGTGGATTACCTGCGCGGCCTCAAGGAGAACGTCATCATGGGCCGTCTCGTTCCGGCTGGTACTGGTATGGAGTTCTATCGCCGGACCAGAATCGCGGGTGAGGATATTGTGGAAGAGCCGATTCCGGAGCCGACGCTGGATGCGCTGGCAGGGTATGAGGATGAGGCCCGGCTGCAATACACGGGCGGACTTAGTGAAGATCCGGGTCCGGAAGAAACTCTGGCCGAATAAGGCGAAAGCAGATTGAACTCAAAAAAGCCGGGCCGCCCGAAAAGGGTTGCCCGGCTTTTTGTTCTTTACCGGGGGGTTGGCAAACCGTGGTGCAAAAGAGACGTGCTAACGACCTATGGTTGTCCAATCGGAATGGTAGAGTCAGTGAGACATGTCTATCAAGGACACCCAGTACGGCCAAACGCTTTTCATGCGCGATTTTACGACCGGCACAACGACGCCGATGAATCGCATCAGTTTTTCGAAGAAAACATCGGAAACCAATGTGGACTACGACGAAGCTTGGCTCCAGCGTCTCATCATGATCCACCCAAGCGTTCTTCCTATCGATCAGATAGAGCCATCTTTCTCAGGTCTGGTGCCTATTTGTATGGAGTTGCCCATTCAATCGGGATCGGGATACGTGGACAACCTTTTGATAACCAAGTCGGGTAACATCGCCCTCGTCGAATGCAAGCTTTGGCGGAATCCCGAGGCACGCCGCGAGGTCATCGGGCAGATCATAGACTACGCGAAAGATCTGTCGGCGTGGACTTACGAAAAGTTACAGGAGGCAATCAGCCGCACGAAATCCCTCGACGGTGCGATGGGGCAAAGGCCTCGAAGCCTCTATGAAGCTATCGCGGCCAGTGCGGAGATCGACGAGAAGACGTTTGTCGATTCGGTGTCTCGCAATCTGAGGAACGGCAGGTTTCTGTTGCTCATTGTTGGCGATGGCATTCGGGAGGGAATCGAAAGCATGACCGAATTTCTCCAGCAATATGCAGGACTTCATTTTACGCTCGCCCTTGTCGAATTAGCGCTCTTCGAAGTGCCAGTGCCGACTGGAGGCTACATCGCCCAACCTCGCGTGCTCGCCAGAACGAAGAATATTGATCGAGGCATCGTCACAGTCGATTTAGAAGGTCGGGTCAATATCGGACCGGCGCGTGCACCGCAGATCAGAGGTACCGCTCCGGTCACGCCGATGACAATCACCAACGAACAATACCTTGAGCGACTGGAGGGGAATTTGCCGCACATTAAGGATCGGCTGAACCGGTTCATTGGCAAGCTTGAATTATATGGAGTTTCGTCTGATTTTACGGGCGTCGATTCGATGATACTTCGCTGGCAGGGCCAGACAAAAAACTGGAACCTTGGCGTGATAGCGAGTTCCGGTGCGGTTTTCACGGATAGCCTCAGTGCGCAGGCTCGCGATGCCGGCTTAATCCCCATCGCAAAACAATATCTTTCGAATCTTGCGACGCTCGTCCCCGGCGCTGAGCTTAGGCCAAATAAAACGGAGACTGCGTGGGGCGTCTACAAAGACAACAAGAGCGTTCGGGTGGATGCATTGCTGGCTGATGACGCTCAGGACGGATGGCTACAGGCAATCGCAAAGTTTCAGGAAGGTGTGAGAAAGTCGCCACAAGGCGAGGATGGCAGCCTATGAGCGCAAGTCATCGGTGCACATCGCGCGAAACCGTATTCGAAGTCGGGGCCGACGGGGGCTCGATTGTACTTTGGCGCGAAAGAATGTCGGGCGAGGAGTGGAAATTCGGGGTGAGCACAAACGAAGCTGCCATCTCCGATGTTCTTTCGGAGGAAGACGCATTCACCTCCGAACAGGCTGCCCAGCCCGGATACGGCAACTCATTTCGCGAAGGGCTCGCTCTGCTCGACACCAACAGATGCCGATGGTTTGGACTTTATCCGGTGGAGATCCATCCAGACTATTTTGACGCGGTTCTGCTCGCAGTGCGGGAGCGGGGCGGCGCAACCGCAGAGGGGCGGTGGCGGGAAGCTTTGGGATTATTCCGCTAGAGAGCGGCACTCGCGCAACTGGATTCAGTCCGTGAGGCGTTCATCGATCCAAACTCTGAGTTCGCAAAGCATGGCCCGGGCGGCACGACGGTCCACAAATAGTCCGGAGTCGAAATCTTCATAACGATAAAACGCGCCGAACGGCGTGAACATATCCAGTCCCTCAAAGCGTTCCGGCAGCGGCACGTCAATGCGTCGCAGATGCTTCATAAGAGCCGCAATGTCGTGCGTCCTTGGAAACGGTTCCCCAAGATTTGACAGCAACGCCTTCAGCATCTTCTCGGCCGCCTGCTGACAATGGAATCCGAAGACCTCGTCGGCAACTGTCGCAGAATCAATCACAACGTCCAAAAGCGCTTCGTCCTGAGCCGCCTTCGCAAGCAACAATAGCGCCTGTTCACGCCGCTTCATAGAGCGTACGCCCGGAACTAGCGGCCTCGTGATACACGTTGCCCGGTGTGTCGCGCCAGTACTGATAGCGCTCCTCAGAAACTACGAGGAGGTCGATCGCCACATCGAAGTTGCCAAGAAGCCGCCTCAGCCGCACCATTTCGCGGAAGCGGTCAACTGGTTGATCCTCCACCACCATCAGATCGAAGTCGCTATTTGCGGTCGCATCGCCCCTGGCCTGCGAGCCGAAAAGGATGATCCTCTTAGGCTGTGCAGCGCCGATAAGCACTTCAACGATATTGGATACCAGATCTTCCACGCTGGACACGACTCTTACAGTATCGCTCCAGGCTACGTGGCGGCAATCCGCAGTAGCGTTCGAAGACGGGGACGAGCGGGAATATTCGCTGCCTCGCGGTGTCCACATCAACGTGCAGGAAGGCGAGAAGGTGATGGCGGGCGATCCGCTGATGGATAGTCCGCGCAATCCGCACGACATTCTGGATGTTCGCGGCGAGAAGGAACTGCAGAAGTATCTCGTCAATGAAATTCAGGAAGTTTACCGGCTGCAGGGCGTGAACATCAACGACAAGCATCTTGAAGTGATCTCGCGTCAGAAGTGATTCCAGCAGATGATGCGCTGGGTGCGAGTGGAAGATATCGGCGACACGGAATTTCTGCCCGAAGAAGTGGTGGATAAGTTCAAGTTCCGTGCGGAGAATCTGCGAGTGGAAGAAGCGGGCGGACGTCCGGCGCAGGGCAAGGCAGTGCTGCTCGGCATCACGAAGGCTTCGCTCTCGACCGATTCGTTTATCTCGGCGGCATCTTTCCAGGAAACGACGCGAGTACTCACCGAAGCGGCAATTAACGGCAAGGTGGATTACCTGCGCGGCCTCAAGGAGAACGTCATCATGGGCCGACTCGTTCCGGCTGGTACAGGCATGGAGTTCTATCGCCGGACCAGAATCGCGGGCGAGGATATTGTGGAAGAGCCGATTCCGGAGCCGACGCTCGATGCGCTGGCAAGGTATGAGGATGAGGCCCGGCTGCAGTATACGGGTGGACTCAGCGAAGATCCGGGTCCGGAAGAAACGTTAGCCGAATAATCGAAAGATACTGAACAGAAACAAGCCGGACTGCCCGCAGGGGTCGTCCGGCTTTTCTATTTTTCTTTAACCAAAGGCGCGCCAAGTTTGGTTAAGCGGAGCTTGTTGAAAGCGTTACCGGCATCGACGTATTCGACTATTTCGCCGGTCTTGGTGTCGAAGAAAGACACCCCGCCGTTGAGCCCGGTGAACTCCACTCCAGCAAACGGTCCATCCGCCCGCACGACAGTATCCGGGCTGACATACTGCTTCGCAACGATCATCGCCAGCAAAACCGCAATGACCGTAAGAACGCCTTTCGTATACCAATCGATTCGCATGAAACCCTCCAGAACCAGAATTGTACAATCCCCGCCCCTGGATTACCGGAACGGATTCACCAATTCCAGCGTATCGATCCGCGAGTAAGCGTCGAAATCTTCGGAA
>Ga0182013_10004603_pt1 | contig 16493 bp, 19 predicted proteins | sample 612S2MmetaG_FD_120487 | JGI IMG/M metagenome (GOLD analysis project Ga0182013, IMG submission 120487) | Permafrost microbial communities from Stordalen Mire, Sweden - 612S2M metaG | ecosystem: Environmental > Terrestrial > Soil > Wetlands > Permafrost | place: Sweden: Stordalen | collected...
CGAGAGAAGAGTGCGTCGGGAAAGCCAGCTCTGTAGGCCGCATAATCCGCAGCCGTCCTGCCAAAGTCAACCGTCATCGCACTCATGTTCGCCGATAATAGGCGGCGCGCGCCGTCATGAAACGCGCTCTGCCATCATCGCAACCGCCCGCTGCGGATCTTTGATCCGTCTCCTTTCAGGGTGTCCCACGCGGCGTCCGCAAGTGCGCGCGCAAGCTCGCGGGGCACGTCGTTCTCGCCGCTGCCGACCCACTGTCGGCAGTAGGAATCGGCTGCTCCCAGCCAAAGCGCATGCAAGAGCGCAGGTTCGAGGTCGCGCAGCGAGCCGTAGCTGGCATGCAGCCTCCACCAGCGCATCACCTCCGTGAAGAAGACCCGGTTTTGGACGGCAAGAAGCTCCTCGGCGTCCTCGCCGCTGGGGCGTCCGCTATAGAGCATGATCGCGGCGTCACGGTGCGTGACCACCCATCGGATCTGCCGCTCGACCGCGGTCCGCACGCCACCCTCCGCGTCGCTGCTCGCGCGCAGGGCCTCGAGAAAAACAGTCTGATAGGAGCCCAACGCCTGCGTCCATGCCGCGGCGTAGAGCGCCTCCTTGTCGGCGAAGTGGTGGTAGATCGCGCCCACGCTCACATTTGCGTCGCGGCGGATGTCCTCCAGACGCGACCCGAGCGCGCCGTCGCGGGCAAACGTTCGAGTCGCAGAGAGCACGATCTGGTCGCGAACCATCTGCTCAGAACAATATTTGGTCTGTCAAGAGCAATTCTCGGGTCTTCTCGGGTCTACAGAGAGGCGGGGGCGTCGAAGGGGAGGCGTTCTCCAATCCCAGCGCCGCTACCGCCGACGCGAAAGCGAGCGTCTAGGATGGCGCCCGCGGCGCCCTGACCTAGGTCGGGGCCGGGTGGTTGGACGCGGGGCGGGTCTCGGCTAGGGCTTCGCCGATGAGCTGGATCCCGCGGGCGATGGCTGGCTCAGGAAGGTTGGCGAAGCCGAGAAGGAGTCCCGGCGGAGCTGAGTCCGGCTGGAAGTGATGCCAGTAGAGGCCGGTCACGCCGACCTGCCGGTGCCCAGCGGCGGAGATGAGCGCCGACTCGTCGGTGTCCGGCGGGAGCCGCACAAGTGCGTACAGGCCAGCGGCAGTGTTGTCGACCGTCGCGTCGGGCAGCCATTGGCGGACCGCGTCGAGCAGGGCGTCACGACGCTTGCGGTAGCGCAGCCGCATGCGATGCAGGTGACGGTCGAGCTCGCCGGAGGTGATGAAGTTCGCGAGGGTGAGTTGGCCTATAGCCTCCCCGCCGCCGTCATCGAGTGCCTTCTCGTGAGTGAGGGCGTCGGTGAGGGTCGACGGGACAATCACCCAGCCAAGCTTTAGGCCGGGCGCCAGACGCTTGCTGGCCGAGCCGATGTAGATGACGTGCTCTGCAGCTAGTCCTTGCAGCGCGGTCATGGGGTCGCGGTCGTAGCGGTACTCGGCGTCGTAGTCGTCCTCGATGATGAGCCCGTGGTGGCGCCGTGCCCAGGCCAGCAGTTCGTGGCGGCGTGCGGCGCCGAGGACTACGCCCGTCGGGAACTGGTGCGCCGGCGTGAGCAGCACCGCGCCGACGCGCGCACGCTCGATGCCCTCGATGAGCATGCCGTCGGTGTCGACAGGGATTGGGACCGGCTCAAGGCCAGCGTGCCGCGCGATCGTCCGGTGCACGATCCACCCAGGGTCCTCCATCGCGACGCGTCGTATCCCGCGCGCTCTGAGTACACGACAGACCAGTGCGAACCCTTGCACGAAACCGCTGCAGACAATGATCCGCTCCGGGTCTGCGATAGCGCCGCGGACGCGCCCGAGATAGCTGCCGAGCGACTCGCGCAAGGACGGCATTCCACGTGGGTCGCCATAGCCCATCGCGCTGAGTGGCGCGGCACGGACCGCCGCCCGCAGCGAGCGCAGCCATCGATCGTGTGGGAATGCCCCGAGGTCGGGCAGCCCAGGGTGGAAGTCGTAGGCAAGCGGGGCCGGTATCGAGCTCACCGCGCGACGGGGGGGCGTATGTGCGATGGCCAGCGCGACTCGCGTTGGCGCGCCCTGAGTCGTGGAGAGGTATCCCTCGGCGATCAGCTGCGCGTAGGCGTCGACGACGACGTTTCGCGCGACGCCCAGCTCGGCGGCCAGCGGGCGGCTACCCGGTAGGCGCGCGTCCTTGGGCAGTCGCCCAGAACGGATGCGTTCACGCAGCTCACGCGCGAGCTGCTCGCGGAGTGGCACGCCGCTGTCGCGCTCGAGCGCTATGGGCAACTCAGGGCCAGCAACTGGTCCCGTTCGAACGGCCACAACTGGACCTTACCAGGGGTCCACCCAGTCGGTACAGTGACAGACCGGCAATGAAACAGCATCGCATCGTCATCGTTGGCGGCGGTTTCGCAGGGGTTTGGGCCGCCATGGGCGCCGGCGCGCTCCTTCGGAGCCGACGCGCAGAGGACAGGGTCAGCATCACCCTCGTCAACCCCGACCGTGCGCTCGTGATCCGACCGCGCCTGTACGAGGCCGACCTCAGCGGTGTCCGCGTCCCGCTTCGCGACGTGCTCTCGCCGCTCGGTGTCGAGCAGCGCCTGGCACGAGTCGAAACCGTCGACACCGATCGGCGGAACCTCATCCTCGGTGGGGGGTCGCCGGGTGAGCTTGAGTACGACCAGCTGGTGCTGTGCGCAGGCAGCTGGCTACGTCTACCGGATGGCTTTGAAAGCGTGCACTGCGCCGACACTTACGAGCAGGCCGTCGCATTGCACGAGGCGGTGGCCGGGCTTGGGGAACGCCCCGGAGCGACGCCGAGCGTGACGATCGTGGGTGCGGGGTTCACCGGACTCGAGTTGGCCGCTGAGCTCGCCGACATGCTGCGCGCGGCCGGTGTCCCGTCAGGCGCGCGTGTGCATCTTGTTGATCAGGCTCGGGCGGTCGCCCCGGAATTCGGACCGAGCTCTCGCGCTGTGATCGAAGGAGCCCTGCGTTCGCTAGGCGTGCAGATCCACACTGGAGTCGCCGTGTCGCACGCAGACGGCGACGGCGTGACGCTCGCCGATGGCAAGCGGATCGACAGCTCCATCACTGTGTGGGCCGCGGGCCCAACGGCGAGCGCGCTGAACGAGCAGCTCGGGTTGCCGCTCGATGAGCAGGGGCGTGTCGAGGTTGATAGGCACATGGCGACGCACATAGACGGTGTGTGGGCCGCCGGCGACAGCGTAAGGGTGACAGTCGACGGAGAGCATCTCGCCTTGATGTCGTGCCAGCACGCTATGCCCCAGGGCCGCCAGGCCGGAGAGAACGCCGCCGCCGCCGCCATCGGTCGAGCTCTAGGCGAGTACCGCCAGCCGATGTACATCACCTGTCTCGATCTAGGCTCGGCGGGCGCGCTACTCACCCGTGGCTTTGAGCGTGAGATCGTGCTGGCCGCTGGTGCGCAAGCGAAGCGCTTCAAGCGGTTTATCAACCGCTCGAACATCTATCCTCCCACGGCAAGCGTCGACGAACTCCTCAAGCTGGGCAAGACGTCGCCGCCAGGACCGCTAACTGCTGCGATCCAGACGCGCGCACTTCGCAGCAAAGCGGTACGGAATTCTGTCGCCGCCGGCGGCGAGGATCACGCCGTCCGATACGCCGCCTTGGACGTCTCGTAGCGGCGCCACACGTGTACTTCTGTCCACAAGAGGAGCTGGAGCGGAGCTGCTGCGGATCGGGAGGCGCAGCCGGGACTCCGCGATGAGGCTCGGTCATGCGCGTCCATCCGGACGGGCTAGCCAAACGTCACTCGCGGATTGTGGCGCCGCGCGCGAGTGGATGCGGATTGGGCTCGTCGCGCTAGCGCTCCCTTGCACAGCGCTCGGGGTGTGGCTATATCTGGAGCCGCATACCTTCTATGCGGATTTCCCGGGATTCGGGGCTCACTGGGTGAGTCCGATGGGTCCGTACAGCCAGCACGCATTCTCTGATTTCGGCGGGGCGCTGCTGGGGCTCTCCCTCGTTGTCTGGGCTGCAGCGCGAAGCCTGGAGCACGGGCTTGTGCGCGTCGCACTGCTCGCCGTTCTGGTGTGGGGGACAGCCCACTTCACCTATCACATGATGCACTTGAACATGATGTCGACCGTCGCCGACGTCGAGAACCAGACGGCGCTCTCCTACTTCATCATCTTGCCCGCCGCCCTACTGATCGACATGAGTCGCACGAAGCCGCGTCGCAGCCTCCACACTCGACCGACGTAGGCGCGCAGCGTGATCACAGCACGGGTCTAGACGAGGCGCGAGTTGCCTCGGCCGAGGGCAGCCAGACGCCTGCTTACTCGGCGCAATGCGGCAGTCTCGGGGGTCGACTCGGGTCAGTACTCGCCAGTGCACGCAGCTCGCAGGCGTTTCCGACACCGGCGCGCAACAGGACGTGGGTCCACGAGTTCCCAGACGCTCTCCCGGACCCCGATCTGACCATGCGCCGAGCCGTGACTCGGATGGTGTCCAACATGCGCGGCGAGGTGACTTCCGACGCACAGCGTCTCGGTCGCTGGGCGTCCGGCCTGGCTGCGGTCGAGCAGCTCGCCGAGAGCTACCTTCCTGGCCGACGGCCTTTGGCGAGCAGCTTCCGGGCGCCCTGCGCGCATTGGAGGTGTTCATCGTCAAGGCCGGCACCGTGGTGCGATGTTCCGAAGCCTGCAGGCCGAGTTCTTCGGCGATATGGCGGCGCTGCTCGACGATTCTCATGTCGCGGAGCTCGCGTCGGTGTCGCTTGATCTAAGCCGGTCATGGACGGCGCCGGCGAGGACGCACGCGCGTCCCACGCGGCCGGACGCGACGCGATGGCACGAGTCTCCGAGCTCGAGCATCGGCTGGTCGTGGACGCCGAAGTGTGGCTGGCGTCGAGACCGACCCTCTCCCAGACCTCGCGAGCGGTTTCCAGACGCTCAAGCTCGAGCCGCACGACGACGTCGCCGCCATCTTCCCCGCGCGACCACAGAAGCGCAACGCGCTCTCGAGCGAGCTGTCGCGCGAGCTCGTGCAGGCGCTCGCAACTCACGCTGACGTCGCAGGGATCGGCGCAATCGTGCTCACCGGTGAGGACCCCGCGTTCTGTGCCGGGATGGACCTGCATGAGCCCTCCGCTGCTGCTGACCTCGCGGGCCAGCGGGAGCGGCTCGCTGTTTCGGCTCACCACCACCACGTGCTCTGGAACTATCCAAAACCGGTCGTTTGCGCGGTCAACGGGCCAGCGCTTGGGGGCGGGCTTGACCTCTCCCCGCTCCGCGACATCCGCGTCGCAAGCGAGCGAGCGACCTTTGGCGACCCGCAGATCAAGTTCGGGGTTCCGACCCTCTTCACGCCGCTGCGCTGGCTGATCGGCGATGGACGGGCACGGGAGCTTTGCCTCACGGGCCGCGTCGTTGATGCCGCCGAGGCGCTCCGCCTGGGCCTCGTCAGCCGCGTCGTCGGACACGAGCAGCTTCTGACTCACGCCATCCAGCTGGCGGCGGATATCGCCCAAGCTCCCGCGCAGACCCTCGCGGCCGTCAAGGGCTACATGGCGAGCGCAGGCTCACGCGACTTCGAGCATTCACTACGTGTCGAGCACGACGACGCGTTCGCCGCCATGTTTGCCCACGCAGGAGAGGCACAGCAGGGTGGGGTCATCGCCGAGCGGGCCGCCCAGCGCCTCGCGCGCCTACCACCGGAGGGAAACTCCGCGCCCGCGACTCAGGAGGTCACATGGGCACATCCGAGATAGCTCCGCAGCGCACGATCGTGGGCATCGACGGGCTTCGCGCCCTCGTCGGCGAGGAGATCGGCGTCACTGCATGGCGCGAGATAGATCAAGAGCTGATCGACCGCTTCGCCGACGCTACCGGGGACCACCAATGGATACACGTCGATGTCGAGCGCTGTCAGCGCGAATCGCCGTTTGGAACGACGATCGCACACGGCCATCTCATCCTCTCGCTCATAGCCCATTCAACTTCGAGCTGTTCACCGTGGAGGGTGTCAGCTGGCAGTCAACTACGGCCTCAACAAGGTTCGCTTCTTCTCACCCGTCCCCCCCGGCTCGCGCTTGCGGATGCGCTGCGTCGTCCAAGACGTAGAGGACGTCGCCAACGGGCATCAAGCGACATTCGCGATCACCCTCGAGCGCGAGCACCAAGAGAAGCCCGCCTGCATCGTCGAGCAGCTCGCCCGCTTCTAGAAGCCACGGTGACGAACAACGCGACCAGGAAGCCGACGCCAGTTACCTGAACCGCAGGAGAACGGTGAGCCCGACGCCGACGATCAGCTAGGAGGCCGATGGCCGCGTTGCAGTAATTACGCTGAACCGACCGCAGGCAATGGACGCGGTCAACCCCGAGATGGACGGTCGTGTTGATGACGCCTCCGCGCCAACGCACGCGTGCGATCCACCTCGACCGAGCTTTCCGGCGGAGCCTCCATCGTTGGGGACTCCGAGCCACCGAGTGGAGTGCTTGCCCACTGGGCTCGCCGTGCACGAGCTCGCGGCTGCGCTGAGTTCGCGGTCGACCTACGACTCAAGCACCGCGATCTAGGCGAGATGACGGCGAACGAACGCCAGCTGGTGCTCGATGGCGGAGTGCTGCCAGCGCGGCATCGTGAACACGTCGAAGTGGTCGCAGGCGTAGTGGCGTACCTCGGCGCGGGCCTTGCGTGCGACGCGGATTGTCGCGCGTGGTGGGGAGTTGAGGTCGTTGTCTGCTACTTGGACGAGCAGCGGGCAGTCGAGGCGGCGTGCGTGGCGAGTCGGGCGGTAGAGAAGAACCTGCATGAGGAAGCGGGCGCCGATCTCGTTGCGCCACGTTGGGCCGCCGATAGTGGTCATGGACTCGTACGCGCCCGGCGCTGTGAGGGCGGCAACCGCGCCCGGCTCTCCAGCCACCGCGACCGTGACGGCTGGGCGCCCGGTGACTGCCGCCGCAATGTCGCGCATGGCGATCCGGCTGAGGCGAGTGGGTTGGAGGGGGCCGTCTCGGCGCAGGACCGACAGGAACTGGGCAAAGCCGTCCCACGCTGGCGTAAGGGCGATCGCGGCTGCGATCCGCGGGTCCTCGGCGGCGAGCTGGAGGATGTGGCCCGTCGAGAAGGAGACGCCCCAGAGAACGATCCGGTCCGGGTCGACCACGTCGAGGCGCCGCGCGAGCTTGATCGCGGCTCGGTAGTCATCGAGCTGCCGAGCTGCGGAGACGAGCTGTCGGGGCTCGCCGCTGCTCTTGCCAAAATTGCGATAGTCGAAGGAGAGCGTCTCGATCCCCGCCGCCGCGAAGTCCTCGGCGAAACGCTCGAGGCCGCTGTCGAGTGTGCCGCTGAGCCCGTGGCCCATCACGACGCACGGGCGACCCCTCTCGTTGACGAAGTCAGAGCACGAGCTCCAATGGTGCCACGCGGTGCAATGGTCGTCGCCGACCGGGAAGGCCAGCTCCTCGCGCGACACCGATCCTGGTGGTGCAGAGCTCGTTGTGACTGCGGGCGTCATCTAACGGCCCTCGTGAGCGGCGAGGACTGCGTCGGAAGCCGCATGCTGCGGCGCGGACGATCGTGCCCGACCGGCGATCGCGACTGGCCCGAGCTGCTTAGCCCGGCGTGTCCCGGCCGGGATCTCGCGGGTCCGGAGTTCGTGCTCGTATACGTAGTAGTCGTGCTCCTGGGTGTGGCGCGCGCTGTCGCGGAAATGCGCGGTGAACTTGTGGTTATCCGCGGTGATGAGCGCCTCCATCTCGTCGTCGCTGGGCGGTCGATATGAGCCTGCGATGTAACGCGCGAGTAGTTCCGCCTGGCACTCGATGAACGGAAAGAGCGTGGGCAGGGCCTGGGTGAAGCCGATGAAGGCGACGTCATCGAGGCCGGGTTTGAAGACGCGCTTGTATAGCCGGATCGCGTTGTTTGGCGCGCTGATGAAGCTCGGGTCAAAGAACGGGAACGTCACGTTGTAGCCCGTGGCGTAGATGATCGCGTCCAGTTGCTCGGTCGAGTCGTCCACAAAACGCACCCGGTCTCCTTCGAGTGCGGCGACATCCGGCTTGGCGACGACATCGCCTGAGCCGAAGCGAACGAGCAGCTCGCTCGAGGTCGTCAGATGGGCCTCGAGGAACTTGTGGTTTGGCGTCGGCAGTCCGTACCGCTCCATGCGCCCCCAGATGATCGGTTGGAGAAGCTGGAGAAGCCTTCGCTGCGGACCGAGCGGAAGTTGGGGGATCGTGCGGAACAGCTGGTCGAGCGGACGTCCAAGCAGATACTTCGGAATGACGTAGCTGCCGGACCGCGTGGACAGGAAGACCCTTGCGGCCTGGCTTCTCTGGGCGAGCTCTGACACGATGTCGGCGGCACTGTTGCCGATGCCTACGACGAGTACTCGCTTGCCTCGGAGCTCGATTGGCTCGCCGGGGTCGATGTAGGCGTGAGAGTGGATCTGGGGCCCATCGAACTCGCCGGGAAAATCCGGCCACCGCGGGTCCCAGTGGTGGCCGTTGGCGACGACCAGCATGTCGTAATGCCGCGCGGTGCCGTCGCTGATGGTCACGGCCCAGCCGCCGCCAGGGAGATGCTCGCAATGCTCGACGCGGGTCTCGAGGATGATGTGTTCGCGAAGGCCGAACGCATCACAGTACTGCTCCAGGTACTCCTTGATCTGCGTGTGATGCGGGAAATCCGGATAGCGGCGTGAGATCGGGAAGTCGCTGAGGCTGAGCCTCTCCTTCGACGTGTCGATGTGCAGGGATCGGTAGGCGCTGGAGTGGCCGTTGGAGTTGCGGAACGCCCAGGTCCCGCCGACCTGATTGCCGCTCTCGAAGCAGTCGGCGGGGATGCCGTAGTCGAGCAGTCGCTTGGTGGTCACGAGGCCGCTCGCGCCGGCCCCGATCACGCACACCGTAGGGTCCTCGCTGCGAGCAGGGGCGTGACTCATCGCCGGCACGCTACACGGTGGCCAAACGCACGTCAAGCCAACTTGACGTGCGTCAGTCTCTCAGGTACGCTGCCCTCGCGATGACCGATCAAGAGTCAGGAGCCGCGCGTGCCAGAGGTTGAGCTATCCGCAGGAACGATCGAGTATCAGGACACGGGCGGCGAGGGCCCCGTCCTCGTGTTCCTCCACGGCTTGCTGATGGACGACACGCTCTGGCGGGACGTTGTCGGCGAGCTAGCGCCCGAGTTCCGCTGCGTCCTGCCGACGATCCCGCTGGGTTCGCACAAGCGCCCGATGCGTCCCGACGCTGATCTGACGATCCGCGGCATGGTCGGGCTCGTCGCCGAGTTCCTCGAGCGCCTCGAACTCGACGACGTGACCTTGATCGGCAACGACTGGGGTGGCGCGCAACTGCTGGTGTCCGAGGGCCGCGCCGAGCGGCTCGCGCGCCTCGTGCTCTGCTCCTGCGAGGCATTCGACAACTACCCGCCGGGTGTCCCCGGGCGGCTGGTTGTCTTGGCAGCAAAGATGCCGGGAGGTCTCGCCTTCGCGCTGCAGCAACTGCGGGTGCGCCCGCTGCGGCGCTTGCCGTTGACGTTCGGGCGCATGTCCAAGCGCCCCGTCCCCAAGAGGGTGATGGACGCCTGGCTGAGACCTGCTACTCACTCGTCGGCGATCCGGCGCGATCTTCGCAAGTACCTACTCTCGGTGCCACCCAAGGCCGAATTGCTGAGATGGGCTGAGGCCCAGCGCGCCTTCGGTGGCCCAGTGCTCGTCGCCTGGGCGGCCGAGGACCGCATCATGCCGCGGAAGCACGGCCGCCGGCTCGCCGACCTCTTCCCCGGAGGCGAGCTCGTCGAGATCGCCGACTCCTACACGCTGATACCCGAGGACAGGCCACACGAGCTCGCGCAAGCCATCCGCACGTTCGTTCGCAGCACCGAGCCGGCGATGGACCCGCAATGAGAGCGGCAATGCGGGTCAGACCCAGTTCGCTGCTGCTCGCGCTGATGGCCGTGGCGCCGCACGCCTATGCGACGGCGGTGCGAGCCATGCTGCGGCGCAACGCCCGCGAGCTCGCTGCGGGGAACACAAGACCGTTGTTCGCCACCTACGCGGACGATGTCAGCTTCGTCTTCCCGGGTGCCAACACGTGGGCGGCGAACCTGCGAGGCAAGCCCGCGGTCGAACAGTGGGTCGGGCGCTACCTCGCCGTTGGACTGCACCTCGAGCCCAAGGAGATTCTCGTGACGGGGCCGCCGTGGCGGACCCGCGTATGTGTCCGCTACACAGACAGCTACACCTCGCCCGAGGGCGTGCAGGTGTACAGCAACAGCGGAATGTTCTACTTCGAAATCGCGTGGGGCAAGGTGAAGCACTACGAAGTACACGAGGACACCCAGAAGGTCGCCGAGTTCGACGAGTACCTCGTCACGCGGGAGGCAAGCGAGGTGACCGCCGGCCAACCCGGCGGGTGACGCAACCGCCCGATAGCCGATGCGCCAGCTCTACTTCACCCGGCCAGGCGAGCTCCAGTGGCGGGAGATTCCCGAGCCACAGCTCGAGTCAGACCTGGAGGCGCTCGTGCGTCCCCTGGCCGTCGCGACGTGCGACCTCGACCGCATGATCGTCCGCGGGGGCCTCGAGCTCGACGGCGAGTTCGCATTCGGACACGAATGTGTCGCCGAAGTGATCGACGTCGGCGACGCAGTGAAATCCGCGTCGTGCGGCGACCTCGTGAGCGTGCCCTTCCAGATCTCGTGCGGGACGTGCGCGGCGTGCATCGAGGGACGAACCGCCAACTGCACGACGGTCCCGCGGATCTCGATGTACGGACTCGGCCCGCTCAGCGGAGCGGAGTGGGGCGGGTTCTTCGCCGATGTCGTCCGCGTCCCGTTCGCGGACCACATGCTCCTCCCAATCCCGGTGGGCGTGCCGCCGGAGGCCGTCGCATGCCTCAGCGACAACATCGCCGACGCGTGGCGCACCGTTGGCCCTGCGCTCGAGCAAGTCCCTGGTGCGCCGATACTGATCGCCGGAACCGAAGGCTCCGTTGGTCTGTACGCCGCCGCGATCGCCCTTGCGCTCGGCTCAGAGCGCGTCGACTGGGTCGGCGGCGGAGAGCACGAGCGCAACCTCGCCGAGCAGCTCGGAGCCACGGTCGTCGCCGACAGCTTCCCGGAGCGCCTCGGCCCGTACCCGATCACCGTCGACGCGAGCGGCCACCAGGACGGCCTCACGTGCGCCGTGCGCTCGACGGCGCCCGACGGGCTGTGTACGAGCATCGGCATCTACTTCGATCCGAAAACCTCGATCCCGCTGCTCGAGATGTACACGAAGGGCATCTGCTTTCAGACAGGTCGAGTGCACGCCCGCTCCGCGATGACGCGAGCGCTCGATCTCGTGCGCGCCGGTCGGCTGCATCCCGAGCTCATCACAGGTCAGGTCGTCGGATGGGAGGATGCCCCTGACGCGGTCGCGGCGCATGAGAGCAAGCTCGTGGTCTCGCGGGCGTCCTGACCGCCGGGAGCCGGTATCCCGTGCCCACCCCGCCAGCACTTGCGCCGCCGAAATCATTTCGGCTCAAACTCAGCAACGTCTTGACCCGCCTTCACGTGGCGTGCTATCGAGCGACGGGCGGACGAGTCGGTGGGCGAATGTTCGGGATGGCGGTGCTACTGCTCGACCACGTCGGGCGCAAGACGGGACGGAAACGGACGACGCCTCTGCTGTATCTCTGCCATGGCAATGACCTCGTCGTCGTCGCATCGCGGGGCGGCTCGGACTTCACGCCGGCCTGGTGGATCAACCTCAAGGCGCGTCCACAGGCGACGGTGACCGTCGGTCGGCGACGGCGAAGCGTCGTTGCGCGGGAAACAACTCCGGATGAGCGCGCCGAGCTTTGGCCGCGCCTCGTCGCGGCACATCACGACTACGCGTTGTATGAGACGCGCACGACGCGACCGCTTCCGGTGATCTTGTTTCAACCGGACGGTTGAGCGACGGCGCGGGCTTCAACCCCGTTGGGATGTACCGTCCCAAGCGTGGGCAAGGGCAGCGTGATCGGTGGCGACATCGCGTGCCACCCAACTAGCGCGATGACCTTATTCGGACGGCTCACCGCTGCGGGCTCGGAGTTCGCTCACAAGCGCGGCATCTACTTGGGGCGACGCTCAACGAAGATCCACGTGGCCCTGTACCGGCGGTCCGCTGGCAAGCTCGGCGGCCATGTTCCCGGCTGGCCCGAAGCCCGGATCGTCCTAGTCGATCATACAGGCGCCAAGAGCGGATAAAGCGCACGTCTCCGCTGATGTACCACGAGGATGGCGAGGCCATCCTCGTGGCGGCGTCGAAGGGCTGGACAGCCGACGCACCCCGCGTGGTTTCACAACCTGAATGCGAATCCGGACACCACGATTCAGATCGGCTCGGTGGTTCGCGAGGTCCGCGCACGCGTCGCTACCGACGAGGAGCGCGACCGACTGTGGCCGGGGTTCGTCGCGTTCTATCCCGGATACGATTTCTTTCAGCGCAACGCGAAGGGCCGAAAGATCCCGATCGTAATCCTCGACCCACGCTAGGAACGGTCGTCGCGCGAGACTGGCCAGTTGGCTCGTCGTGTGAGCCCTCAGGTCGTGTCGTGATACACGGCGCTTGCCCACGTCTCCACGAGCGCGCTGATGGTCCGGTCGATCTGCTTGGGAGATGCTTGATAGCGCAGGTCGCGCTCGAAAGCGCGCTGGTTCATTCCGATCAGCACGCCGGCGAGATCGCGCGCGTCGATCCCGTCCGGCGCTCGGCCCGTGGCTCGCTCGGCTTCGATCCGGTTCGCGGTCAGCTCCGCGTAGGTGTCAACCCACTGATCAAAGACTCGCCGGATGTCAGGGTCCGAGCCCGCGGCGTCGAGCAACGCGAGGACAAGATTTCCGTGCGCGTGCCACGCCGCCGCGCCGCGCGAGAGCGAGTCGCCGAGGCGCTCCCGCGGCGTGCCGATGTCGCGCTCGAAGAAGTCGCTGGTTGCGGCGATCATGGCGTCGAAGACCTCACGCAGGATCGTCGCCACCGCAGCCGCCTTCGTCGGGAAATAGAAGTAGAACGCCGAGCGTGTGACCCCTGCTCCGCTGGCAATGTCCTCGATGCTGATCTCCGCCAGGGGACGGCCCTCTAGCAGACGCTCGAGGGAGGCGAGTAGCGCCACACGTCGTTCCTCACCACGGTTCGGCCGACGCCGCTCAGGGACTGCCGCCAGCAGAGGCCGCTCGCGCGCGCTCATCGTTCAGGCGATCCCCCGACAACCATCCTGTCTCGAGATTATCACGTCGGTTGACGTGAGTCTGGATGCTCCCCACGGATGTCGATTTTGGTTGACTTTCGTGAAGTCGCGCCGTAGCATGCCAGCATCGTGCGCGCGAGCCGGTTCAGGCGCAAATGCCTGGAGCACTCGAGCCCCGGGGACGGGTGATGGTCGCGGGGCGCATTCCACCGCGCCCGGCGCGGCCCTCTGGAACCGGGCTGGCACGCACGCCTGCCTCATCGTTCTCGATGGACGTCACGCTGCCGTATCGCGTCGCCGGCTCCGGGCCAAGTGTTCTAGTGATCCATGGCGCCGGGTCGGACGGCAGGTTGTGGGCGCGCGACCTCGCGCCCCTCTCCGAGTCGCACTGCGTGATCACCTACAGCCGAAGGGGATACGCCGTGTCCAGCGAGCCGACGACGGACTGGCGCGTCCACGGCGACGACGCGGCAGCATTGATCAAAGCGCTCTGTCGCCCGCCGGTGGCGATCGTCGCCCACAGCGCCGGATCCATCGCCGCGCTTGACGTAGCGATCAAAGACCCGACGCTCGTGAGCCAGATCGTGTTGTTGGACCCCGCGTTTCGCGCCCGGCGAAACCTGACGATCGGGCTGTTGGTGGCGTATTTGCAGGCGATGGCCCTTCGACGCGTCGGGCGCGAGTCCGCCGCCGTTGATGCGTGGCTGCGCTACGGCAATAGCTACACGACCGGCGGAAGCGCGTTTGACAGCTTCTCCGCTGAACGGCGCGAGGCCCTGAGGGCAAATGCTAAGGGCATCTTCGCGGACATCGCGGCCGGAGACGGCTCTTACATCACCGACGCTGAGCTTGACAGCATCCAGACTCCGACCGCGATCGTCTTGGGCGAATTGAGCCCGCCGTTCCTCCAGAGCTCCGCCGCCGCGCTCTCGCGAGCCCTTCCCGACGCAACGTTGCATACCCTCGCATGCTCGGGCCACGCGATGGCGTTCGATCAGCGCGACGCGCTGATCGCATGCCTCCGCGCGGTGATCGGGCAGAGGCCGCACGAAAGCTCGCGGAAATCGACGCACGCATCGTGGACTCACGGCGCGCGAAAGGACTGATCCGGGGCCCGGCCGGGAGGCCCGATTGCTGAGATTACGGCGTCGGCGGCCGCGACGGAGGGAGCGATCGATCGAGTCAGCGCCCATGACGTCGGCGACGATCACAGATAGGTTCTCGCGCTCACCGTCTGAGAGACGCTTCGGGTCGCGCACGATCGCGAACACCGGCAACCCCTCCGGGGCTGAGCGGTGGCAGCGTGTTGTGTGGTTGACATCTCGGAGTCTCCGTGCGCGCCGAAGCTGATGTGGACACCGCGATCGAACCCCTGGCCTGCCGTCCGCAAAGCCTGTCCCAGAACTGTCGTCGCTGCTTCGGCACGGGGTAGCTCAGTTGTAGTGGCGCAGGCTCGTCCACATCGTCGACCACGACCTGCTCGTGGCTGCGCAGAACCACACGGGCACGCCCTGCTCCTGGTTGTTCAAGTCGAGGCCGTCGTCGATGTGCGCCCGGACGGCGCACCCTCTGAAGTCCGCGGCGACGGTTGCTTTCAGTTCTTCGCCGACGAGGATCGCGGCGGTGTCGGAGTTCGGCGGGGGGCCCCACTCGGAGAACCCGTTGTGGCCGCTGTAGGCCTGCGGCAGGCCTCGCGCCGGGCCGAACAGGTCGATCGCCCCCGCCTCGCCATAGTTCTTCGTGAAGATCACGGTACGCGCGCGGGTCGCCTGCGGGAGCTCGTGGTAGACGGAGGCGACGGTCGCCACGAAGCGCGGCCAGCCGACCATCTCGCCCTCGGTGGAGTCGAGCTTCTCCGCGATGCTCCCCCCGAGGTCGTGGACCCGCAGCACGCTCAGGCCGATGAACGCGCTCGCCGCTGCCATCAGCGCGATGGCCCCTGCCAGCAGCCACCGCCGCAGGGGCCCGTCGCGCTCGAGCCAGGCGTCGGCCCGCAGCGAGCCGAAGCCGAGCAGCAGCGGGTAGAAGCCGACGATGTAATAGGCCTTGCCGCTGGTGGCGAGCATGATCACCACGAGCGCCAGGTAGGCGACCGCGAAGCAGCGATATCGCCGCCAGCCCTCCCCGCGCAGGAGGCCGACCAGGCCCGCCAACCACACGGGCACGAGCAGCGGACCCACGAGCGCGAGTTGGAAAGGGATGAAGCCGCCGCGGCCCCCCTCTTCTCCGCCCTGGGCCTGACTGTGCGCGACCGCCGCCTGGGGCACGCCGTGGGCGAGCTGCCACGCCACGTAGGGGAGGGCGCCCAACAGCGCGAGCACCGCACCCGCTGCCGCCCAGCGCGACCGTAGGAGCGCTCGGGGGCCGACCACCAAGAGCGAGCCGATGACCGCCGCCGCGAGCACGCCGACGAGCAGCTTGTTGAGCAGGCCGATCCCCAGCACGGCGCCGACGAGCACCCACAGCCGCTCGTCTTCTGTGCGCAGCAACCGCACGAGCAGCCAGCAGACCACGCTGCTGAACGCCAAATCGAGGGTCTCCGTGGTGAGAAAGTGGCTCGTCGCGAGCACCACCAGCGCCGCCCCGCAGGAGCTCGCGGCGATCGCCTGCGCCCGCCGCCCCCCGCCGGCTTCGCGCGCGATCAGCCCCGCGCTCACGATCGACGCCACCCCCGCCAGTGCGGCCGGGATCCGCAGCACGAGCAGCGAGCGCGGCGCCAGCGCGTTCATCGTCCACGCCAGCACCGGCGTCAGCAGTGGCTGATCGGGGTAGCCGAACGCCAGGTGGCCGCCGGCCTGGATGAAGTAGAGCTCGTCGCGGTGGTACCCGTAGCGACCGCTCACCGCGAGCAGCGCAGCCAGCACGATGCCGGCGACCGCCAGGATCGGCGCCCAGGCGATCCGCTGCAGCGAGAGGGCAGAAGGCAGCACCGCGCGTGGCGACGGCGCGGGGGCTGAGCTGGAAGCGCTCACGCGCCTAACAATGACCGATGCGCCGCGAATGCCCGACGCGCCGCCCAGACAGCGAAGGAGCGCTGCTGCGGTAGGCGCCACAGGCGCGACCCGCGGTGACGGCGAGTCCGGTCACGGTTAGTTCGCTAACGCGCATCCTCATGTTTCCTCGTCCAAGAAGTGGCGACGAGGGGCGCTGCGGTCTTCAGCTGCCGGCCACGCGGACGGTGACGTCGCCAATGAGGCTGTGGCCGTTGATCGAAACGGTGCCAGTACGCTTGTCCTCGGGGACCGGCGGGACCTCGTTGGAGAGGTCGCCTCGCAGCACGCCTCCGCCGAG
>Ga0182013_10004605_pt1 | contig 16490 bp, 15 predicted proteins | sample 612S2MmetaG_FD_120487 | JGI IMG/M metagenome (GOLD analysis project Ga0182013, IMG submission 120487) | Permafrost microbial communities from Stordalen Mire, Sweden - 612S2M metaG | ecosystem: Environmental > Terrestrial > Soil > Wetlands > Permafrost | place: Sweden: Stordalen | collected...
AAAAGATTCCGAGACCGAGACCTATGTCGCGTTTCGGACCGAGATCGACAACTGGCGCTGGGCCGGCGTGCCGATCTTCCTGCGGGCCGGCAAGGCACTGACCGAGAGGGTCACCGAGGTTCGGTTGTTTCTGCGCCGCACCCCCAGTTTGGCCTTTCTGCCCGACCGCCGACTGCCGGAACCGAACCAGATGGTCTTGCGCATCGACCCCGATCCGGGGATGCGACTGCAGTTATCCGGCCTGCTCGGCGACTCGTGGCATGACATTCACCTGGACTCCTCGTTCGCTGTTGACCTCGGCGAACCGGAAGTGCCGTATGAGCGCCTGCTCCATGCCGGGCTGACCGGCGATCGCCAGCTTTTCGCCCGAATCGATGGCATCGAACAGACGTGGCGGATTGTCCAGCCCCTGCTGGACGACCCCGGCGAGATCCACCAATACGACTACGGCTCCTGGGGGCCGGACGCCGCGCAGTCGCTGTTGCGCGGTCATTTCAGCTGGCAAGAGCCATGGTTGCCGCCTAACCCGCATGACCCGCATGACCCGCACAAAGAAAACTAAGGAGACGACAGAGATGCAGCTAGGGATGATCGGCCTGGGCCGGATGGGCGCCAACATCGCGCGCCGCGCAGCGAAGGACGGACACGAGTGCGTCGTCTACGACCACGAGCGCGAAGCGGTCAAGGCGATGGAGGGTGAGGTGCGCACAACCGGGGCGTTCACGCTCGCTGAGTTACGCGACAAACTCGACGCCCCGAGAGTCGTCTGGGTGATGGTCCCTGCCGGCAACATCACCTCTTCGGTGATCGAGGAGCTGGCCGAAACGCTCGAGTCCGGCGACATCATCATCGACGGCGGCAATTCGTATTACCGCGAAGACCTCCGGCACGCAAGTCTGCTGGCCAAGAAAGGGATTCACCTACTGGACTGTGGCACCAGCGGTGGGGTGTGGGGCCTCGAGCGCGGTTACTGTCTGATGATCGGCGGCGACGACTACGCTTTCGCGCACGCGGAGCCGATCTTCAAAACCATTGCACCGGGGTTCGAGGCCGCGGAGCGCACCCCGGGCCGCGAGGGCGAGATCGCGCCGGCGGAGAAGGGCTATTTGCACTGTGGCTCCAACGGTGCCGGGCACTTCGTCAAGATGGTGCACAACGGAATCGAATACGGCATCATGGCCTCGCTCGCCGAAGGGCTGAACATTCTGCGCAACGCCGACGTCGGCACCCGCGTACAGGCGGGCGACGCCGAAACCGCGCCCCTGTCGAATCCCGAGTTCTATCAGTACAACTTCAATATCGAAGAGGTCGCCGAGGTGTGGCGCCGGGGCAGTGTCATCGGCTCCTGGCTGCTGGATCTGACGGCCATCGCGCTGCACGAATCGCCGGATCTGACCGAGTTCTCCGGACGGGTCTCCGACTCGGGGGAGGGCAGATGGACCTCCATCGCCGCCATCGACGAGGGAGTTCCCGCGCCGGTGCTGACGACCGCGCTACAGTCCCGTTTCGCTTCGCGGAGCCTCGACGACTTCGCCAACAAGGCGCTGTCGGCTATGCGGAAGCAGTTCGGCGGACACGCGGAGAAACCAGCTGGTCACGGCTAGCGCTCGACGAACGCCACCACCGCATCGCTGAAGGCGTCGTTGTCGTCGCCGGCCGCGGTATGCCCCGCGTTGGACAGTTCGACGAACTCCGCGCGGGGCACCGTGGCCAGGAAATGCTTGACGCCTTCGGGGCTGACCACGTCGGAAAGCTTTCCGCGAATCAAGAGGACCGGAATCGTCAGGCTCTTGGCGGCTTGCTCGAAAGTCTCGGTGCGCAGTTCGGGGTCGTCCCCGGGCTTGGTCATGAACGCCGGATCCCAATGCCAGTGCCAGCGCCCGTCGCGCTGCCGCAGGTTCTTTTTCAGCCCCTCTGGGCTGCGCGGCTTGGCCCGATGCGGCAGGTAAGCGGCGACGGCATCTGCAGCGTGATCCAGCGTTTCAAAACCGCCCAGGCCGCTGAGCATGAAATCGCGAATCCGGGCGCTACCGTTCTTCTCGAATCGCGGCACCACGTCGACGAGCACCAATCGTGTCACTTTTACCGGGCCGGCCCGGTGTGCCGCGAGGATGCCGGTCAGCCCGCCCATGCTCGCGCCGATGAGTACTACCGGTCGGCCGATGGCATCGAGGACGCGCATCACGTCGGCGGTCAGCGTCTCGATGGCATAGTTCGCGTCGGGCGCGCGGGCACTGTCACCGTGACCACGGCTGTCGAGCGCAACAACGTGGTACCCCTCGTCCGCCAGGATCTGACCGGTGTTTTTCCAGGAGAAACGGTTCTGCCCGCCGCCGTGCAGCATCAGGATTGCCGGCCGGTTGGGCACAGCTGAGTCGCGGTTCCATTCATCGGCGACCAGGGTGATGCCGCCGACGCCGGAATACTCGACCGTCTGGGGGCTGCTGCTGCTCACGCTACTCATCGTCCTGACGTTACCCAGGTGGCATAACCACTGTTACGAGTGGCCGCACGAGGCGGCTCCATCCAAAATTCTTCGAGCACCCGCAATGGCAGGTCCGGTGAATTCTGCGATGTGCAGGGTATCTCTTGAACGAGACCCAACGACTAAGAAGGAGACCATGCCACCGATCACGCCCTCGCTGTGGTTCGACCACAACCCGGGGGACGCGGCCATGTTCTACAGTTCGGTGTTCCCCAACGCACAGATCGACGGTTTCAACAGGTCTACCGGTGCAGGACCAGGCGAACCAGGTCGGGTCGTGTCCGGCACTTTCGTGTCGGACGGCATCCGATTCATTGGTATTAGCGTATAGCTGGGGTATATATCGAACGATTGTCGCGGCGCAACCTAGTTCTAAAGCCGTTGTGGCCGAGAGGAGAAACCGATGACCCCAGACCGTCTGAGCAGTCTCGTCGGTTTGTGCGCCGCGCCGCTCACGATCGCCCTGTCGCTTCCCCCCACTGCCTTCGCCGACACTCCGTCCTGGAACGGCGAGTACGCGATCACGTTCATGGTTGGTCCAAAGGCCGGGACCAGCATGGCGGTGGGCGATCCTGAGGGCCAGCACACCGAGAATTACGGATTCCGATCAAGCTGTACGAGCGGAAAATGCGTCGCCACGATCGTCAGCGGCCCTCCGCCGAGCAATCCGACCGTTCCGCAACCGGTGCAATTCACATGGGACGGGTCGTCCTGGACGCAAGTCAGCGATTTTTCAATGGGACTGCATGATGCCCGACACCACGATCCAATGGGGTCCCGCCCGATCCAAGGTGCGCTATACGCCCGAAGCCAACGGAACACTTGCCGGCGTCATGCACACCGACATCCTGAGCGGCCCGTGCCAGGGCTGGATCGAGATGGATATGACGGCGGAGCGCGCCTGACGGTATAGGTAAGACCGATGCGACGTTCCTCGGGATGCTGCTTGCTGACTGACGGTGTCGTGCAGGTAATTGGTAAGGAACCTCGGCGGCTTATGTGTTCACGATTATATGCTGACCCAAACGCCATGGGTTCTGGTCCGCTTGCCGTTGCCGAGCAGTGAGCCTGCTTGCGCCATGCGGATACGCCCGTGAATGACATTGCTATTGAACAGAATTAGTCGGCGCCGCCGCATCGCCGGGTCATTGGTTCGGTAGCCGCATCCAACGCAATCCTTATGACTCGTAGGCAAATTCGGTAAATGAGGTAGTGCAGCACTTGTGCATACCAGTAGCCCCTGGCTCCAAGGTTCTAGCCATGGAACGACAAGCCGATCCATAGTTCTCAGAAACGGAGTGCTCAAATGTCCTCTACGCCTGCTTGTTCCGATTCGGTGATACACGCCGACCCGAATGGCGAACATCGGCATTACTGCCCCGGGGAAGTTCCGGGGACGAAAGCTACAGATGACAAGGAGAATTCACCACCGCTCGTCATTATCGGCAAACACGAGGTAGTCCCTCGGTGCGGCCGCCGCTGCCAAAAAGCTTATAGCCCCGCGCTGGAATCGCTGGATCGCCACGTTGGCGCGGCTGGCCACGCCCTCGGCTGAATGGCGGCCGCGGCAGCAGTGTCCCGGTCTTCCGCGTGCCGACTACCTCGCAGGTGCCCGCATTGCCCGCGAAATGCGCCGGATGTGAGAGCGGGTCGTCGCCTGACGGTCTCCTGACGCGGTTGCGACTCGACCTCGGCCGGTTCCCGTTGCCCTGCCCGCGTTAAGTTGGTCCCTGCCTACCTAGCCGAACAGCGGCCGAACAGCAGGGAGCATGGAGGATGACTGAACCACGCTGGATCGACATTCCCGGCCCCCCGGTAAACTTAAAGGCGCTGACCTGGGGACCGCCCGACGCACCGATCGCGCTGTGCCTGCATGGCTTCCCCGACACCGCCTACGGCTGGCGCAAGATCGCACCTCGGCTGGTCGAATCGGGCTGGCGGGTCGTCGCCCCGTTCATGCGCGGGTACGCGCAGTCGTCGATTCCGGCCGACGGCAGCTATCACATCGGTGCGGTGATGGACGACGCCCTGCGAGTGCGCTCGGCTGCGGGTGGCACCGAGCGCGATGTGGTGATCGGTCACGACTGGGGTGCACTGGCCGCTACCGGCCTGGCCGCAATGCCAGACAGTCCATTCGCCAAGGCGGTGATCATGTCGGTGCCGCCGCCGGCGGCATTTCGTCCGTTCGGCCGGATCGTCGACCGCGGCAGTCTCGTCCGCGCGCTACCGCGCCAGTTGCTGCGAAGTTGGTACATTATGTACTTCCAATTGCCCTGGTTCCCTGAGCGTTCCGCTTCCTGGATAGTGCCGCGGCTATGGCGGCGGTGGTCGCCGGGATACCGTGCCGAGGAGGATCTGCGGCACGTCGACGCCGCGATCGGGACGCCGCAGAGTTGGCGCGCGGCGCTCGGGACGTACCGGGCCACGATCCGCAACACCCGACCGCCGGCGCGGTATGCCGAGCTGAACCGACTGTGGACCAAGGCGCCCATTTTGCCGAGCCTGTATCTGCACGGTCGCGACGACGGTTGCATGACGCCGGCTTTTACGCACTGGGCGGAAAAGGTATTGCCCGCCGGCAGCGAGGCCGCCATCGTCGAACACGCCGGGCATTTCCTGCAGCTCGAACAGCCGGACAAGGTTGCCGATCTGGTGCTTGCGTTCATTGGCTCGGCCGGCTGAGACCGTGGCAAGGTCGTTTTGAAGCACCGGATGGCGGCCGTCGATGCGCAGTTCTATTGGATGTCGGCCAAAGTTCCCAGCGACGAGTTCCTGCTGTACGCGTTCGACGGTGCACCCGCAGACCTTGAGCATGCCGTTGAGCAGGTCTGTCGCAGGGCTCGCGCGTGCCCGGCCCTGACCATGCGGGTCGAAGATGGAAGTGCGTTGACCTATCCGCGGTGGGTGCCCGCGGCCGTCGGGCCCGAGAATGTGGTCTGCCACGATCTGGCCGATCAGAGCTGGGACGGCTGTCTGGCGGCGTTGGTCGGCCTTGGCGGTGACCAGCTGGACCTCCGCCGAATGGCCTGGCGACTGCACGTGTTCACGCCGGTGCTTGGCATTCCGGGCGTCCCCGGTCCGGGCGCGGTCGCGGTCTTGCAGCTAGCGCACGCACTGGCCGATGGCGTGCGCGCTACGGCGATGGCGGCCTGGCTGTTTGGCCGGGCGGTCCCAGTGCCTGAGGCGAAACCGCCACGGGTGGGCTTTTTGCCGTGGCGCGGTGTCGACGCGGCCCGCACCCACCGGCGGCTGGTTCGCGACACTCGGGCCGGGCTGCTCTCGCCCGGGGTCGGGTTGCGGCCGCCGCTGTCCATCAACTCCGGGACGGGCGGCGCTCGCTCGATGCGCTCGCTGGTGCGGCAGCGCTCGCAGCTGCCGGGTACCACGGTCACGATCGCGGTGCTGGCCGCGGTATCCGAGGCATTGTCCCGCCTGCTCGGAGATGCGGTGGATTCACTGGGCGCCGAAGTGCCGATGGCCAAATCCGGTACACCACAGGGGCACAACCATTTCGGCAATATCACCGTCGGGCTTTATCCCGAGCTCGACCGGGATGCGCGCGTCGAGCGGATCGCGACCGATCTGGCCAACGGCCGCCGCCGTTTCGAGCATCCCGCCACGGCATCTGCCGACCGGGCCTTCGCTTCGGTGCCCGCGCCGGTGCTGCGTTGGGGCGTCTCAAAGTTCGACCCGGATGCCAGGCCACCCCGGGTCGCCGGCAACACGGTGGTGTCCAGCATTTACAGCGGAGCTGTCGATCTGAGTTTCGGGGGCGCCGCGGTGGTGCTGGCGGCCGTCTACGCCACACTGTCGCCGTTGATGGGCCTGACTCACGGGGTGCACGGCGTTGGCGAGACGGTCGCGGTCATCGTCCATGCCGCCGAGTCGGCCTTTACCGGCCTGGATGCGGACATCGATGACTACCTGCAGCTCCTGGATGCTGCGCTATAGGGCCCAGCCTGATAGCCCGACTCCTGAGCCCGCCGTGCCGGCGCGCATCGTCGCCGAGGTACTGCGCGTCACCGGATCTGGCGGCTTGCTCGCGGGTCAGCCCACTGGCAAGGATCAGCTCCTCGTGCAGTTCGAACCAGACAGTGTGGTAGGAGTCGACGGGCGGCCTGGTCAGCCAGGCGGTATCGCCGGCTTTAATTTTTTCCAGCGCTGCACTTAGTTTCGCTCGATAGGCGGACCGCCTGCAGCACAGTCAGTTCGCTCACCGGGCCGCCAGCCGCAGCGCGGTCAGCATGATGATCAACGCGGCGGCGGAAACCACGTCGCGTCCGGTGGGGGCGGCCTCATGCCCGATTGACATGCCGGCGTGGTTGCCTTTTGAGGCACCCCTGCGCGAACGCCGGCCATGTTCCCACACGGATCACCGGGCACAGTGGGTCGCCGCTTCTGTTATCCCAAGCGTCCAATGATCTAGGTTTGCAGGTATGACTCCCTATGACCATTTCCATGATGTTGGGGTACTGATCCTGCGGCTGGTGTTGGGCGTGACATTGGCCGCCCACGGCTACAACAAGTTCTTCGGCGGAGGCCGGATACCGGGCACCGCGCGGTGGTTCGAGAGCATCGGCATGAAGCCAGGTAAGTTTCACGCCACCGTAGCCGCCACCACTGAGATGTCTGCCGGGCTCGGGCTGGCGGCCGGGTTGCTTACACCCATCCCGGCGGCGGGCTTTGTGTCGCTGATGTTGGTCGCGGCCTGGACGGTGCACCGGCACAACGGCTTCTTCATTGTCAAAGAGGGCTGGGAATACAACCTTGTGCTGGCGGTCAGCGCCGTGGCTGTGGCGACGTTGGGCGCCGGAAGACTTAGCCTGGACTGGGCCATCTTCGGGCACAACTGGATGGCCGGCTTGCCGGGTCTCCTGCTCTCGCTAGGCCTCGGTCTCGCAGGGGCACTCGGCCAGTTGCTGATCTTCTTCCGGCCGCCGGCAAAGCAAGCCGGCTAAGGATCCTCGCCGTCTTCTTCCACAAGAAGTTTTTCGGGGTGGTGGAAGCTGTTGGTTCGGGGCTGGCCGTGATCAAGATGCGGCGGCGGGATCCATTCGCTGGCGCCGTCTTTGCGTTTTCGAGTGGTCCAGCCTTGTTCGGCGAGCGGGTGATGGCCCCCGCAGCCGAGGCCTAGGTCGTTGAGGTCGGTGGTGCGGCATTTGGCGTAGGGGGTCAGATGGTGCACCTCACACCAGTAGCCGGCACGTCACAGCCCGGATGTGTGCAGCCGCGGTCTTTTGCGTAGAGCACGATTCGCTGCCCCGGTGAGGCGAGTCGGTTGGTGTGGTACAGCGCAAGTCCGGCCATTGATGTTCTCCGCTGTCGGCGGGACTATCGCCGCAGAACACGCAGTTTCGTAGCCGCTTCCGTGCTGCCTTAACGCGATTTCCTTTGCCCATGAGCCGGTGACGTGCGCCTAGCCCGAAGGCAGCAGACTGGATGAGGGTAGGGGCAAAAACACCGTAAAGGGTTCTGGCATGGCAAAGGGGCATAACCGCAGCTCAACGCACTTAAAGTCTACGACTTTCCGCCCTACAATCTGCGTCCGAACTCGACCCGACACTAAACGACACTAAAAAATCAAGTGTCGAGTCGAGATCCGGTTAACGCCCACTCATTCGTCCAAAAAGGATTTTCGTCATCCCGATCAGGCCAACACGTCTGCCATAAGAAAGATCGAGGCTAAAGGAAGGCTAAAGGGTAAAACCGTCGAACACGATCGCTGGAACGAACGGGCCGCCGGATTGCGAGGTAAAGGAGACCCCCGTGGGGCCTAACGGGGGGAAGGTTTCAAGGATACTTGCGATTACCGGCCCACTACCGGTGATTGGCTGGGTTAAATAAAAGCCTTGTGTTGTGACCCAGAAATTTGTGGCATAAAACGAATACTCGAAGCTGTTCGAGCCGACGGGAAGGCCCGATAAGGTCCAGCCAAACCCGTTCAGGAAACTAAGATTGTAATCGAACGGTGTCAAGGGCGCATCCAGCGGCCCTATCGGGTTTGGCGAGACGAAATAATTAGCCGATAACAATGACACGTTACCAAACGGAGTTCCTATGTACGCGTTGTAGTTAGCCGAATCGGGCGACGAGGTCGCGGTGACAGTTATGGGACCGTAGTGATTGGTCACCGTGGTGGTGGAGTCGGGCGTGGAGGTGGCGGCTTGTGCGGCTGCGTGAACGCCGCCCGCTGGGCTCTGGCCGGTGCCCGTCGCAATCAACGGATGGCCCAACAGCGCTTGAGCTGGCGTATTCACCGCATTAATGGCGGTTTGCTCAGCGTTGGCGACCTCGGTGTTCAGGTACTGAGCTGCGCCGCCATTCAACAGGTTCACGAAGTCGTTGTGAAACGCAGCCGCCTTGGCGCTGAGGGCCTGAAATTCTTGGGCGTGCGTACCGAAAAGCGCCGTGATAGCCGCTGATACTTCATCGGCGGCTGGGGCCGCGATTGAGGTTGTCTGGGCTGCTGCCGACGCATTCGCGCTACGCAGCGCTGATCCGACGTTCTGCAAGTTTCGACTCGCCGCCGACACAACATCCGGCACCACGCTCACCAATGGCATGCAGTAACCTCCTTGGCTGCACAGCCCCGGCCCGAATTGCGGAGCATCAGCGGGATGGAATCGTAACAGCGAATGCTCGATTTCGGCTAGGTTTTGTCTCGAAATACTTTTGGGCGGCGGTGCGAGCAGATAATTAACGGGTTCGCCAATTCGCCTGCTGGACAACTTTGCCCCCGATTTTGAGTAAAGTTCACCCGGCCCACTCGCACTCGTGGCGGAGAATCGGGGCCTGCTAACTCTTTTCTTGCCTCGCGGCGACCCATGCGTTGATGGTGTCCCGAGACCAGCCTTGATTACGGCCCACGATCACGCCCGGTTAGGGAACTCCACGTACTGCTTAACGGTCGTCAGCGCCACGCCAAGGTATTCGGCGATCTCACCGCGAGACATGGCTACTAGCTCGCGGGGTCTCCCAGGCAATGGTCCTGGCCTGGTTGGAGCGTTCCGCCACCGGAGTTGGCTATTGCCGCTGCCTCCGCTTCACCGCTGGTCGGACCCCAGCCTCCAAAATATCTGGTGTGCGCAGGGGCCAACGCAAGCGCCATGCACCCACCCTCCCCGCTGGCCAGCAGACGACAATCGCTGATTGTCGCGCGACACGCCTTCATGGCCGCCTGCTCGGCGGCGTTTTGGCTGGCTGATCCCGTGTTAGCGATCGAGATGCGCCCAGTGGAATCCGACATCACCATCGCGATCCAGTCGTTGTCGGCATGCGCAACCGGCGACGCTGCGAATGCCGCGCCGATCGCGATCGTTAGGGTTGCCAGTTTCTTCATGGGTACCTCGACTTTATTACGCGGGACCATCAGGCGCGACCGGACCAAGTGATTTAACCGGCTCACCCGACCGATGCGGCCTCGTGTGACATCACTTCGGCCCCGGCGCGCTCGCCGGAGCGGATCGCACCATCGACCCAGCTGCCGTCGTCTCGAGTTACGGTGAACGTGCGGCCGCCGACTCTGTCTCGAGCCTCCAGCAAGGCCACTGAGCGACCGGCCTGCCGCAACCGCAGAGCGGCCGTCAGGCCCGCGAATCCCGCACCCAGCACGCAGTAATCGACATCTGCCATGATCGGCTCCTTGGTTAGCGCAACCACAGCAGCAAACTACACCGATCGCGGTATCGGCAGTCGGAATCCAGTGGAATTCACGGAGTTCAAACGGATCGGTCAGCGGACGAATAAGGCAAGCTGCTGCCGGTGTTCTCATCGACGACCACCCGCCCGCCGAGATATGGGAAAGCGCGCTGGGCGCGCGACGCTCGGTTGCAGACTTTGCAGCTCGCGCCGATCGGGACGGCGCTGGTCGGGTCGTCGAGGACCACCCCGGTGGAGCGCCCTTCTGGCCCGATGGTCTCGGCGACCCAGAAGTACGATCGGCCGTCAGGCATTTGCGTCACCTGGACCACGATCCGCCCGGGTTGGGCGAACGCGTCGTGTAAAACCCAAAGCGGATAGCTGCCGCCCACCCGGCTGAAATGAAATACCTTGGTCAACTACCGTTTTGAGATGTTTCCGGCTTTGTCGGTGCGGACGAGTATGAACGGGACCCCGCGCTGCTGTGGGCGCTGCAGCGTCGATGGGTGCACTCAAGGGTCAGTTGCACGGGGGCGCCAAAGGCGGTCGTGCACGACATGATCGAAATCGGCGACCCGAAGAACGCGCGGGATTGGTTGGGCGGCAGGCTCGCTCGCAAGGAGAAAATCATGGGCTTCGGGGTCTACAAGTTGGGTGCCTCCCGGGTGCCGACGATGCGGCAGGCGGTGGCCAGGGTCGCCGCCGTCCGGGATGGGCGGCGTTGGCTGGACATGGACAACATCCTGGAAGCCGAGATGTTCGAAGCCACCTCCATCTTGCCCAATCTCGACTTCCCGACGGGCCCCGCGTATTACTTGATGGGGTTCGATATCGCCTGCTTCACGCCGATCTTCGTGATGAGCCGGATCACCGGGTGGACTGCCCACATCATGGAGCAGGCGGCTGCTAACTCCTTGATCCGGCCGTTGAGTGCCTACCCAGGTCGCGAGCAAAGGGCGCTGGCCCATAGGTAAGGCGGGCGGGGGCCCCTAACGCACTGGCCAAGAATTCGTGGCCGAGCCTATGGGGGGCCGCAACGGGTCCTAGTCTATGCACCATGGGATTTCTGAAGCCCGAATTGCCACAGATCGACGTAGCCGAGTGGAGCAAAGGCACGCGCAGCGAAAAGATCCGCCCGATGGCCCAACACTGGGCCGAGGTGGGCTTTGGCACGCCCGTGGTGATGCACCTGTTCTATGTGGTGAAGATCCTGCTATACATCCTGGGCGGCTGGCTGTTCGCCGCATTGACGACCAGAGGCATCGACGGGCTCGCGTATGCCACCTCGTGGTATTCGGAGCCGATCGTCTTTCAGAAGGTCGTGCTCTACACCATGCTGTTCGAGGTAATCGGTTTAGGCTGCGGCTTCGGGCCGTTGAACAACCGTTTCTTCCCCCCGATCGGTTCGATCCTGTACTGGCTGCGGCCCGACACCATTCGGCTGCCCCCGTGGCCGAATCGCGTCCCGCTGACCAAGGGAACCAGCCGCACCCTGGTGGATGTCGCCCTGTACGCGGCGCTATTGGCGACGACGTTCGGGACGCTGTTTGCGGACGGCACCGGCCCGGTGCCGACGTTGGGCACCCACATCGGGGTGCTCCCCGAGTGGCGGGTTGTGCTGATCCTGGTGTTACTCGGGGTCTTGGGGCTGCGCGACAAGGTGATCTTTCTGGCCGCCCGCGGTGAGGTCTATGCGACGCTGACGGCGACTTTCCTATTCGCCGGTGTCGACATGATCGTCGCCGCCAAGTTGGTCTTCCTGGTCATCTGGATGGGCGCGGCTACCTCGAAACTCAACAGGCACTTCCCGTTCGTGATGTCGACGATGATGTCCAACAGCCCGGTGTTCCGGCCACGCTTCATCAAGCGGTTGTTCTTCGAGAAGTTCCCGGACGACCTGCGGCCCGGACGTTTATCGCGGCTCTTCGCCCATGTGAGCACATTCGTTGAGATGTGTGTGCCCATCGCGTTGTTTTTCTCGCACGGAGGCTGGCCGACCGCGGTGGCCGCGACGATCATGGTGATGTTCCATCTTGGGATCCTGACGGCCATTCCGATGGGGGTGCCGCTGGAATGGAACGTCTTCATGATCTTCGGCGTGCTGTCGCTGTTCGTCGGCCACGCCCATCAGGGTCTGGGTGCCCTGAAAAACCCTGTGCCAGTGGCGATATTCATCGCCTTCATCGCCGGAATCGTGATAGCGGGCAACCTGTTCCCGCGCAAGATCTCGTTTCTGCCTGCCATGCGCTACTACGCCGGCAACTGGGACACCTCGCTGTGGTGCGTCAAGCCGTCGGCGGCAAAGAAGATCAACCACAACATCGTCTCGATCGCCAGCATGCCGGAGGCGCAGCTGGCGCGGTATTTCGGCGAGGAGCAGGCGCAAACGGCGATGTACCTCGGATATGCCTTCCGCGCCATGAATACTCACGGCCGAGCGCTGTTCACTTTGGCGCATCGGGCGATGGCCGGCCAGAACGAGGACGACTACGTCCTTACTGACGGAGAGCGGCTGTGCAGCACCGCCATCGGCTGGAATTTCGGCGACGGCCACATGCACAACGAGCAACTGATCGCCGCGATGCAGCGGCGTTGCCGGTTCGAGCCAGGCGAGGTGCGCGTGGTGCTACTCGACGCACAGCCAATCCATCGCCAGACGCAGGCCTATCGGCTGGTGGATGCCGCGACCGGCGAGTTCGAGCATGGGCTGGTCAAGGTCTCCGACATGGTGACCCGGCAGCCCTGGGCCGACGACGTGCCGGTCGACGTGCTATCGGGGCACACGTCAGCGTGACCGTCGGGCCGTGGGCAGTCACGAGTCCCGCCATTTCGCGCGCGTAGCTTAGCGGCGGCGGTTCCGGCGGTTCCGGCGGTTCCGGCGGTTCCGGCGGTTCCGGCTCGCCATAGGGTGCAGAATGCCCGCCTAACCGCGACAACAGATCGATCGAGCTGTCGCGGGTAGGCGGGCAAACGTCACTGACAGCGCGCTAGGCGCCCGCCCTGACCTCCTGGGCTGCCGCGACCATGTTCTTCAGCGACGCGGCCACCTCGTCGGCGTTGCGCGTCTTCAGGCCGCAGTCGGGGTTGACCCAGAGTCGGTCAGCGGGAACGGCTTTCAGCGCGGCCCGCAGCGACTTTGCCATCTCGTCAGTGGTCGGCACCCGCGGCGAGTGGATGTCATAGACACCGGGGCCCACGCTGTTGGAGAAGCCGACCGAGTTCAGGTCGTCCAGCACCTCCATGTGCGAGCGCGCCGCCTCGATGGAGGTCACGTCGGCGTCCAGATCGGCGATGGCCCCGATAACCTCGCCGAACTCCGAGTAGCACAGGTGGGTGTGAATCTGCGTCGAGTCGGCGACTCCAGAAGTAGCCAAGCGGAAAGACCCTACGGCCCAACGCAAGTACTCGTCCTGGTCGGCGCGACGCAGCGGCAGCAGCTCGCGCAGCGCCGGCTCGTCGACCTGGATGATCGCGATACCGGCGGCCTGCAGATCCACGGTCTCGTCGCGAATGGCCAGCGCCACCTGGTTGGCGGTGTCCGCCAGCGGCTGGTCGTCGCGGACAAATGACCACGCCAGAATGGTGACCGGACCGGTCAGCATGCCCTTCACCGGCTTGTCGGTCAGGGACTGCGCGTAGGTGGCCCATTCGACCGTCATCGGGTGCGTGCGCACCACGTCGCCGTAGAGGACCGGCGGACGCACGGAGCGGCTGCCGTAGGACTGCACCCAGCCGTTCTGGGTGGCGAAGAAGCCCCCCAGCTGCTCGGCGAAGTACTGCACCATGTCGTTGCGCTCCGGCTCGCCGTGCACCAGCACGTCGATCCCGAGGTCCTCCTGCAGCTTGATGACGTCGGCGATCTCCTGCTTCATCCTGTTGTTGTATTCCGCCTCGTCGATCTCGCCGGCGCGCAGCGCCGCCCGCGCCTTGCGGATCGCCGTGGTCTGCGGGTAGGAGCCGATGGTCGTGGTCGGCAGCGGCGGCAGATGCAGCCGCGCGTCCTGGCTAACGCGGCGTTCGGCCGCGTCGCCGCGATGCGTACCGGAGGCGACGATCGAGTCGATGCGGGCCCGGACCTGGCCGTTGTGCAGGCGTGGATCGCTCTTGCGGGATGCCACCGCGGCATTGGACGCCGCGATCTCGGTGGCGACCTTCTCGCGTCCTTCGTGAAGTGCGCGCGCGAGCGTCACCACCTCGGCGACCTTTTCCTGCCCGAATGCCAGCCAGCTGCGCAGTGCGTCGTCCAGGTCGGTCTCGGGTTCCAGCGAGTACGGCACGTGCAAGGTGGAACACGACGTCGACACCGCGACCGTCGCGGCCGAACCCAGTAGGTTGGCCAGCTTGCTCAGCGCGGACTGAAGGTCGGTGCGCCAGATGTTGCGTCCGTCGACCACGCCGGCCACCAGGATCTTGTTGGCCAGCTCCGGCGCTCCAACTATCGAGGCTGTCGCCTCGTCGGCGCCGTACACCAGGTCCACACCGATCGCCTCGACCGGCGTGCGGGCCAGGCCTGCGAGGGAAGCGCCGGGGTCACCGAAATAGGTGGCGACGTAGATGGCGGGTCGGTTCTTCACCGCGCCCAGCGCGTTGTAGACGGCCTCGGCCAGCGCAGGCGCGTCGGCGGAGATGTCGGTGACCAGCGCGGGCTCGTCCAGCTGCACCCACTGCGCGCCGTTGTCGGCGAGCAACGACAGCAGCTCGGAGTAGATCGGCACCAGCTCCTGGAGCCGCTCGATCGGTGCGCCACCGCCGTTGACGGCCTTGCTCAGCAGCAGGAAGGTGACCGGTCCGATGACAACCGGGCGGGCGGGAATACCTTGTCCAAGAGCCTCTTTCAGCTCAGACAGCACCTTCTCCGGGTTCAGCGAGAATTTTGTCGCGGGCTCGATCTCGGGAACGATGTAGTGGTAGTTGGTGTCGAACCACTTGGTCATTTCCAGCGGCGCGACATCCTTGTTGCCGCGCGCCGCGGCGAAGTAGCGGTCCAGGTGGTCGGGGACCTTGGCGGCCCGGGGCGGCAGCGCGCCGAGCAAGACAGCGGTGTCGAGCACCTGGTCGTAGTAGGAGAAGGTGTTCACCGGAACCGAGTCCAGGCCGGCGGCGGCGAGTGCCGCCCATGTGTCGCGGCGAAGCTTCGCGGCGACGGATTCCAGTTCCGATCGGCTGGTGCGTCCGGCCCAGTAACCCTCTGTCGCGCGCTTGAGTTCGCGTTTCGGGCCGATGCGTGGGGAGCCGGTAACCGTGGCGGTAAATGCTTGTGGAGTCACTATATTTCTCGTCCTTCAATCGGTGTAGTGGTCACCGCCGCCGGACGTGCAGCCGATCAGTTGCGGTGTGCACCTAATGCACAACCGCAACGGCTACAGCCAAACGCCCATTCCTCGAGGCGATGAGCCGCCGGACGCGGGCGCGTCCGGCGCAGCCGGCAGGTCTTCGGACTCGCAGGCGCGCACCAAGTGGTGCTCCTAATAGCCGTCGCTTCCCAGGTGTTGCCGGACCCTTCGAGGGTTCGGCGCCCAGTGCTTAGATATCTCTAGACGGCGTTCGTTCCTGCATACCGCTGCGGGACAGTCCCGGATTCTCACCGGGTTCCCTCTTACGGAGCTTTACTAACATTGCTCCGCTCGATGCCGCGCCACGTCCTGCGGCGCAAGCAAACCAGTTGCCTCGTCGACGTTACTCTGCCCTCGTGGTGCGGCGGATATGGTGTGCGTCATGTCCAACGACGATTCCACCGCCACTGGCCTGCCAACCCGCCTGGCGCGGCGTCTGAGGCGCTCGGCGAGCGCCCTTGCGGTAACCCTCGTGCAGCGGTGGGCGTGGTCCACCGTGGTCGTTCCGGTGGCGGTGGCGGTCGTGGCGGCGGGGGCCTACCTGGTGTATCGCCGCGGGCGGCACGCTCGCCTCGGCGCGGCACTGGACTCCGTGCTGGTTACTGCCGAGGCCGTGCTCGACCCCGAGCAGCCAGGAGCCGCCGCGCCGCGCAACGCGTTACGTCGCGGGCGGCACGCGATCATTCACTTCCTCACCCGCGGAGCCGTCGTTCGTCGGGGGTCAGCCGCTTAGAGCTTGACCTTCCCCATGATCAGGTCGATCAGCGGCTTGCCCGGCGCGTACGACCCGGTCACGGACGCCATCGTGTGCCCCGTGTCCACGAGCAGGGTGATCCCGCTGACGCCGCTGGCCGCGTCGCTGTTGAGGAACGCCATGACATCGCCCATCTGCTCCGGGGTGTGCACCTTGGAGCCGGTCTCGTCCCGGTAGTCCTGCGCGAAGCTGAGCCACATGTCAGCATTGGCCTGCGCTAAGGGGGTGTCGGTGGGCCCCGGGCAGATCGCGTTGATGCGAATCCCCTTCTTGAGCAGCG
>Ga0182013_10004606_pt1 | contig 16487 bp, 14 predicted proteins | sample 612S2MmetaG_FD_120487 | JGI IMG/M metagenome (GOLD analysis project Ga0182013, IMG submission 120487) | Permafrost microbial communities from Stordalen Mire, Sweden - 612S2M metaG | ecosystem: Environmental > Terrestrial > Soil > Wetlands > Permafrost | place: Sweden: Stordalen | collected...
ACGTGGATGCACTGAAGGCCGCCGTTACGCCGCGCACGCGCGCCATCCTTCTCAATACGCCCGCCAACCCGAGCGGCAAAATCTTCAATCGCGCAGAGCTTGAAGCGGTGGCCGCAGTGTGCCTTGAACACGACCTGTTCCTCATCACCGATGAGATCTATGAGTACTTTGTCTACGATGGCGCGAAGCACATTTGTCCCGCCACGCTGCCCGGAATGAGGGAACGGACGGTCGTCCTTTCCGGCTTCAGCAAAACCTATTCGGTCACGGGATGGCGGCTTGGCTACGCGACGGCCGACGCCCGCTGGATGCCGACCATGGCACACTTCCACGATCTGACTTATGTCTGCGCGCCGGCGCCTTTCCAGCTCGGAGCGGCTGCGGGACTTGAACAGCTTCCGCCAAGTTTCTACAAGCAGCTGGCGGCCGACCACCAAAGTAAACGAGGGCGACTGTTGAGCGCTCTTGAGGTAGCGGGCATGGAGGCAGCGGCTCCTCCCGGCGCTTACTACATCCTGGCGCGCGCCACGCGGCTTCCTGGCAAGAAGGCGGCCGAGAAAGCTCGGCACTTGCTTGCGACGACAGGTGTGGCCGCGGTTGCAGGCTCAGCATTCTTCGGCGCCGGACGCGGCGAAGATCTGCTGCGTTTCTGCTTTGCCAAAAAGGACGCTGAGTTGGACGACGCCTGCGAGAGGTTGCGCAGGATTTAAGCGCCAAGTGCGCCAGTCTTCACCGTTCCACAGCCCCCAAAAACGAAATCCGTCCATTCTTGTGCGACCGGCCTTGGCAAGGCAGAGACACGGGACCGCAGCCGAACTTTCTGCGCTTCGATCGACAGTTTGAACAAACCTCTGGACAGGGCTATAGTGGATGCGCTTATCAGAACACACAGGAGACTTAATCCTATGAAACGTTTATTCGTCTCTGCCTGGCTCATTGCCATGCTTGCTGTTGGAACCAGTTCCGCTCAGTCTGGGAGGCAGGAGTTAGTTCCTGCTCCATTGCGCTCCGCCACGGCGGCAGCCATTCCGGCCCATCCTTCACCGCTCAACATTCCTGGAGTCCAATTCCCTCGCATTGAAGCCGACTTGCGGGTTACCTTCCAATTTAAAGCTCCCGACGCACAAAAGGTCCAGGTTTCTATTAACAACACGCCCTTCGACATGACCAAAGGCGCCGACGGCGTGTGGACCTACACCAGCGAGCCCCAGGCCCCCGGCTACCACAACTACTGGATGGTTGTTGATGGCGCGATCGTGCTCGATCCGGCCACCAACGCCTTCATCGGCTACGGCCACATGTGCAATGGCTTTGAAATTCCCGATGCAGGCGTGGATTTTTATGACCTGAAAGATGTGCCGCACGGTGATGTGCTGATCAAGAACTACTTTTCCAAGACCGCCAATTCATGGCGTCACATCTTCATTTACACTCCTCCGGGCTATGAGTCCAATACCTCCACCCGCTACCCAGTCTTTTATCTGCAGCATGGCGGCGGCGAAGACGAGCGGGTCTGGATCGAGATGGGCCACACAAACCTGATCCTCGACAACCTGCTTGCCGAGGGCAAGGTCAAGCCCATGATCGTGGTCATGGAAACCAGCGCCGTGGGCCCGCCGATGCCAATGCCTGCGCCAGCGGGACCTGTCGGTTCCGGACCCGCTCCCGGCGCTCGCCCCGCAGGTGGATTTCGCGGATTCCCAGCAGGAGGCGGCCCTTATGGAGACCTGATGATCAATGATCTGATCCCCTGGGTCGACAGTCACTTCCGTACGCTCGCCGACAAGGATCACCGGGCTATGGCTGGCCTTTCCATGGGCGGCATGATTACCGAAGCAGTCGGCATGTCCCACCCCGACAAGTTCGCCTACATCGGCCTGTTCAGCGGTAATCGCGCAGCTATGTTTGGTCAGGCCACCCCCATGGCCCAAACCCCCGATGGCGCTGCCTTGCCGCCGCTCGATCTCAAGACCCTCTACAACGGCGCCATGGCCAACCCCGCTGAATTCAACAAGCAGGTCAAGGTCTTCTTCTTCAGCTGCGGCTCGCTTGAGCGTCCTGAGAACCTGCTCACACACCAGAAACAACTCATCAATGCCGGGATCACCAACAGCTACGTTTATGTCTCTCCCGGCACTGCGCACGAGTGGCAGACCTGGAGGCGCAGCCTCTATGTCTTTGCTCCACTTCTGTTCAAGTAAGACTCTTCGTTAGCGAAAACGCCGACTGCATCTTGGAAGGGTGACCACCTCTTCGTGGCCACCCTCTCGGGGTTCACTCTCTTAAGTGGACTCCCATTCGTTTCGTTCTCGATCAGGCGAGCCGGCACCTCCGCATCCACGCGCGCCGAGCCTGCGCCCACTTCCGGAATCATCGGTCGCTGTATTGACACTTCGATCCGCAAGCAAAAGCAGTTTCAGGATTGGTATACCTTGAAGGCGATTCGCCAAGTTGAAGCGACGATCAGGGAGCGGCAACCTCGCATGAAATCGGCCAAGGTACGGTAATCCTGGGACTGCTCGAGTCCAGTAGACTGGGAGGGCAATGAATTGGGGACGAAAATTTATTGGTTACGCGGGGCCGGTCGCGCCAGGGACTGCGTTGCTGGTTGGGCTGGCGGCAGCGCTAACTCTCGGCGGCTGCGGAATGCCGGGTGCGCCACTGCCGCCGACGTTGAACCTGGCTCTTCCGATTAGCGATCTTGCCGCGATTCGTGCCGGCGACAGCGTTTCACTTACCTGGACCATGCCCAAAAAGAATACTGACAAACTGCTGCTGAAGGGCAATTTGCAGGTGCGCATTTGCCGCAGAGAAGGCGCGACGGGGTCCTGCGCTACGATTTCAAACCTGCAACTTGCGCCGGAAGCTGCAGGAAAATTCAACGAGATCCTGCCTGCAGCGCTGACTGTCGGTGTGGCGCGCGAGCTGAGCTACTTTGTTGAGGTTAGGAACAGGAACGGGCGTTCCGCCGGGCTATCGAATCCCGCGGTGGTTCTGGCAGGGGAGGCGCCTGCCGCAATCACCGGGCTGCAGGCTGAAGTTCGCAAACAGGGAGTGGTCCTCCGCTGGAATCCTGGCTCGGATGAGCAGTCCCCAGCGGCGATCCGGCTGCATCGCAAGCTGCTGACGAGGGCGACCGCGAAGGTGAATGCCGAGCTGAAAGGCCCGCTCTCAGCGCCGCCCGAGCCGGTGGAACTGAGCCTGCTCGTGGATGCTCGTGTGGCAGGTGGGCACGCGCTCGCCAAGGCTCTCGACAAGAACATTCGTTTTGGCGAGACGTATGAGTATCGCGTCCAGCGCGTGGCTCGCGTAACTGTGGACGGCCAGATGCAGGAGCTCGATGGGCCGCTGTCCGCACCGGTGCAAGTCGAGGCCAGGGACGTGTTTCCTCCAGCGGTTCCTGCGGGACTGGCGGCTGTCGCCATCATCGGCGAGAACGGCGCCGAGCCGGCAATCGACCTGAGCTGGCAACCAGATACGGATCCTGATTTGGCGGGTTACATTGTCTACCGGCGCGCGGGGGTTGGGAGCTGGCAGCGCATTTCGCCCGCACAACTCGTAGTCGGTCCAGCCTTCCACGATCCGCATGTGCAGGCGGGACGTAGCTACATTTACGCTGTCTCTGCCGTCGATCAAGGCGGTCACGAGAGCGAACGGTCGGGCGAGGCGCAAGAGACGATTCCTGGCCCGTGAAAAATCCGTGGCGCAACAAGGAAGGAGATTCGCTCCATGAAGTATTGCCGATTCTCACTTGCCAACCAGATTCACTATGGCGCCGTCGAAGAGCGCAAAGGCGAACTTTGGATTACCGGCCCCGCGCCCGCGCCTCAGGAGGATCTTCGTTTCAGGCTGACGGTGGAGCAGGCCGCGGCAGAGAGCTTTGACTTTGAACCGATGCCGATCAGTGAGGCCAGCCTCATGGTGCCGGTGACGCCTTCGAAAATCATCTGCGTTGGGCGGAACTATCGCGACCATGCAAAGGAACTCGGCAACGAGGTGCCGGCGGAGCCGCTGCTGTTTTTCAAGCCGCCTTCATCGTTGCTGAATCCGGGCGGCACGGTGCGGCTGCCAGCAGCCTCGGCGCGCGTAGACTTTGAAGGCGAGCTGGCGCTGGTAATTGGCAAGCGCGTGCACAAGCTCAAGCCAGAGGACGATTGGCGCGGCGTAATTCGCGGCTACACGCTGGCCAACGATGTCTCCGCACGCGACCTGCAGAAAAAAGACGCGCAATGGGCCCGAGCCAAAGGGTTCGACACGTTTTGTCCGCTGGGACCGCTGGTGAGCGACGAAGTGGATCCGATGGCCGGAGTGACGATTGAGACGCGGGTCAACGGCGAGCTTCGCCAGCAGGCTTCGACTCTCGATTTCATCTTTTCCATCCCCGCGCTGCTGAGTTACATTACGGCGGCGTTTACGTTGGAGCCCGGCGACGTGATTCTGACCGGGACGCCGGCCGGGGTCGGACAGCTCAAGGCGGGCGATCAGGTAGAGGTGTCGATCGCAGGCCTCGGCACGCTCACGCATTCGGTCGAAGCGGATACGGATTGACCGGAAGCCACCGCCGGGTGCACCCGCAGCCGTCCTGATGCATCTTAATAAGCTGTACACTAAATCCGGATAGTCTTATTGACGGGAACCCCTTCCCTGGAGGAATCATGCCGCAGAATCTGCTTGAACAATTGCGCAAGTACACCGTTGTTGTTGCCGACACCGGCGACATTGAAGCGATGGAAAAGTTTCGCCCGCAGGACGCGACCACAAACCCCTCGTTGATTACGGCGGCGGCCCAGATGCCGCAATACCAGCCGATCGTCGACGGCGTCCTTATGGATGCACGCAAGGAACTGGGCGAAGGCGCCGGCGAACAGAAGGTGGCGAACCTTGCATTCCAGCGGCTAGCGATCGCCTTCGGCAAGAAAATTCTCGCCATTGTGCCCGGCCGCGTTTCAACGGAAGTGGACGCGCGTTTGTCCTACGACACCGAGGGCACCATCAAGCAGGCGCACAGCATTATTGCGCAATACGATGCCGTGGGCATTGGTCGCGAGCGCATCCTGGTCAAGATTGCTTCCACGTGGGAGGGTATTCGAGCCGCAGAGGTTCTGGAGAAAGAAGGCATCCACTGCAACCTCACGCTGCTCTTCGGGCTGCACCAGGCAATCGCCGCGGCTGAGGCCGGCGTCACGCTCGTTTCGCCCTTCGTCGGGCGCATCCTCGATTGGTACAAGAAAGACACCGGCAAGGACTTCTATGGTGCCGACGATCCGGGCGTACAGTCAGTCACCAAGATCTACAACTACTACAAAAAGTTTGGTTACAAGACGCAGGTCATGGGCGCCAGCTTCCGCAACATCGGAGAGATTACGGAACTGGCGGGAAGCGATCTGCTCACGATTTCACCACAACTGCTGGCCGAGCTTGAATCCACTCAAGGCGACTTGCCGCGCAAGCTCGACCCGCAAGCCGCGCAGAAGCTCTCCATCGAAAAGATCCCCATGGACAAGGCTACTTTCGACAAAATGCATGCGGCGGATCGTATGGCCACGGATAAGTTGAAGGAAGGCATTGAAGGATTCTCGGCGGCTTTAGTAAAGCTGGAAAGTATGCTTGCAGCTCGCCTGGCTGCGCTGGAATCGCGGACCCCGGCGGCGGTGTAGTCAAGAATTGTGAGTCGAGAATACGAAGAGGGCGGCCCGCGCGGCTTGCCCTCTTTTGCGTTTGGCCGGGCGATTGCGCGCTTTTGCAGTCGGTCTGGCCAAGTGCCAACAAAGTTGGCCTCCCTTATTCTGTACACACGACAAATCGGGTAATCTCTGTTTTACAGCAGGATGAACGGGCATTGGCCGGCTTCTTCCCCATGTATGCGCAACAAGCAGCCGCCGGTGCCACAAGGCACAACGGTTGCGTGTCAGCAGCCAATGGGAGGTGTGTATGCAGGCTCAGACTCATCCACTCGAACTCTTCTTCCAGCAGGCGGTTCGCAACAGCTACGAAGGCAAGCTGGGACTAAACGATCCCGATGCAACAGCTTATGTGGCGCGGTTGCTGTGCGAGTTTTCAGAGTCCGACAAACTCTACATGGTGCGTGATGAGATGGGACGGCCCATAGAAGAGCTTGGGGAAATGGTGCAGGCCGCGGATCCTGTGCATGGGTCGGCGCCTTCGTTCGATGCGGAACGTGCGCGGCGAAAACATATTGGCGACTATGCTTTGTTCGTTGCCGGGATGTATCCGGAGGCGATGGGCTCGAACCGCAGGCTGCGGCGGCACCAGCCGAGTCTGGGCGAGTTGATCGTGGCGGGCAAAGAGAGCTATTACATAGTGAGCCAGTTCAATCTCTTTGAATATGAACAAGAAGCGCCCCTTTTCGCGCGCCTTTCGGACCGCTTTGAGCGCTACATTCTTGGGCTGACTTTGGTGCGCGAGGAGCTTGGCCCGCGCAAGCCTCTGATGCTTCCGCCGCCGGTGAACTGAGGCTGCGCAGCCCTCGAAACGGTCGCTTAAGAGGTTGCCGAAATGCGTCAAAAGTTCGCTTAAATGGTTGCGAATTTGGCGCAAATGTTGGCTTAAAAGGTTGGGATTTTTCGGTTACTTAACCATAGAAAGTTCCTAAAGTAGCGTTTTGTTGGTCTACAAAGTGCGGAAAAGCGCCCCATGGGTTGCAGAGAGTTACCCGAAAAGTGCATAAAAAGGGGACTATTTGCGTGTATTTGAGCGCATTTAAGGGCATTTCGGGGCCTTTTTGGGTGCAATTTGAGGTTGTTTTTTCGCGTCGGGCGCTACTGTGGGGCCGCAGCTTAGAACAGGCCGGGGATGAGGCGCCTGGTGTCTCGGGAGTAGCCGGCATATTCTTCGCCGAAGGCTTCAAGGAGCGCGGCCTCTTCAATATGGATTCGGTAGAGGAGCACGAGCGTTGTAGGGACCAGCATGAGGGCGAGACTTAACCAGTTGCGTGCCTCCAGGCCCACCGCGAGAAAAATGATGAGCATGCCAAGATACGAGGGGTGACGCACGAAGCGATAGAGGCCGGTGCGCCGCACCTTCTGCTCGGTGCGTATCGCGACGTTGGCGCTGAAAGATTTGCCGAGCGTGAAGATGGCGGTGAGGCGCAGGACGAGGCCCGACCCAAGAAGTGCAAGGCCCAGGGGGCGGAGCCAATCCGCATGTTGAAGCCTGGTTGCGAGCAAGTTCTCGCGGACCCAGGCAGAACCCCACATAGAAGCAACGATGACGATCCAGATCAACAACATGGAGCCGCGATCCTGCACCTTGCCGCCACCCTTGCGCGTGCGCGTGACAACGGCTACCAGAATCTCCAGCGCGAGCCAGCCCAACATGAGAGAGTCCCATAAATGTTGCATAGCGAGTGCTCCTTAAGGCCGGCGACGCCGTATTTTGAAAATGTAAACCATCTGAAGCTGAAAGCTCTGTTGGTGTTGTAGGTGGATCTGGCGCAAATTCGGTTCGAATGGTTTTCGCAGGACGGATTTCTCCGGCTAGAGAGAATACGCAACTCGGAGCAAATTTGATCCCGAAAATCGAGACGCGCAACTCTATGGCTGAGGCCCAGTCCAGTTACGGAGCGCTGGACCTTGAGCGCTGTCGTTTCCCAGGTCTCAAAATCGAAACCGAGGTCCCCCGCCATGTTTCAACGGTCCCGCGCTTGAGCAGAGAAAAAGCGGATTCGACGGTAGTAGTTTGAATGTCTCCGGCGTTCATAGCTTGCGGAGTACATTAATAGCTATGACAGCCAGCAGCCATTCTGAAGAGACGCATTTCGGGGCCAGGCGGAGAGGGCACCGCCTTCTGTATCTCGCCGCGCTTGGCGCCGGCGTCGTGCTCGGGTTGCTGGCGATGATGGGGTTTGCGCGGGTGGCGCAGGCCGGGTTGTGGGATCGGGTCGCGGGGTTTGTGACTGGCCGCCCGGCCCGGTTCGACGTGTCGTCTCCGACGGTCGTTGAGAAGATCAGGCAGCTCTCCAGGCTGGAGACGGTTGAATATTCGCTGGACAAGATCGTGGAAGGCGAGCGGCAGAGCGCCTACCTGCCTAACTTTCTGGCCGGCGACAAACTGCTGCTGGTGGCTCACGGAGAGGTGATTGCCGGCATCGACCTGGGCCTGTTCAAAGCGGGCGATGTGGTGGTCAACGGCGATACGGTGCATGTCCGTTTGCCGGCGGCGCAGATTCTGACGACGCGGATCGATAACAGCCGGACTCGCGTGTATTCCAGGACGACGGGCTTATTGGTCGCGACCGACCCGAACCTGGAGTCGGAGGTTCGCCAGACTGCCGAACAGCAGATCGCGCAAGCCGCACTGGACGACGGGATTCTGGGGAAGGCGCACCAGAATGCGCGAACCAGCGTGACGGCTCTGCTGTATGGGCTGGGGTTTCGCACGGTGGACGTGGAGTAAGGCAGGGAACACGAGAACAGGGAACAGGGAATAGGGAACAGGGATCAGGCCTTGGACTCGCTGCCGGGTGATGTCAGGTTGCGGCCAGGTTGGCATTCTCGATTTTGAGCTTCAATCCGTTGGACATTGAGTTCTGTCGTTTCCCTGGTCACAAAAATCGAGACCTGGGGCACCCGGCTTTTGAAGCCCGCACCTTTCAAATAGGCCCACTGCCCAAATCTGGTGGCCGGAGCTTGGCGTCGAGCTCGTTGCCGATGCGGACGACGATTTGCGGGAGGGAGGTGACGTCTGCGAGCGTTGTGCGGAAGTTTACAATGCAGGCGCGGAGGGCGAATTTTCCCTGGATGACGGCGTTGGAGAGATACGCTTCGCCGCCATTTTGAAGGCGCGTCAGCAACTCGAGATTCAACTCGTTGAGATAGGTCTCTACCTTTTCGTCGCCGGCGTGGAGATCGGGTGGGACGTAGCGGAAAGTTGTGATGCTGAGCGAATTTGTCAGTGCTTCAAGCTCGCGGTAGTGTGCGATGCGCTGAAAGAGTTCGCGGGCGAGCCGGATGTCGTCGGAGATCATTCTTTCGTATCCGGAGCGGCCAACCTGTTGCAAGGCGAGCCAGACTTTGAGGGCGCGGAAGCCGCGTGAGTTCTGAGGGCCGAGGTCGAAGTAGTTGATGGCCTCGACGCCAAAATGGTAGTAGGCGGGATGATAGGCGAAGGCGCCGCGCAGTTTTTCCGGATCGCGGACCAACACGCATCCTGCTTCGAGCGGTGCGTAGAGCCACTTATGCGGATCGACTGCGACGGAGTCTGCCTCGCGCAATCCGATCAGCGCGGCGGGGGCGTCGGGGAGCACGGCGGCCAGACAACCATAGGCTCCATCCACATGGAACCAGAGATTGAGTTCGCGGCAGAGCGCGGCGAGTTCTGGCAGTGGGTCGATGGCCCCGGTGCTCACGGTGCCCGCATTTCCGACGACAAGGAAGGGGCGGTCGCCCGCTGCGGCGTCGATCGAGATTTGTTTTCTTAGACCGTCAAGATCGATACGCGCCTCGGCGTCGACGGCGATCCAACGGACGGAATCGGTGCCGAGGCCGGCCATGTCCGTGCTTTTCTGAATCCAGGTGTGAGTTTCCTTTGAGCAATAGACGCGCAGGCGGGAGGCGCCCATTCCTAGTTTGCGCAGGTCCCAGTCTGCCATGGCTTGGCGCGCTGCGAGAAAACAAACAAAGTTCGCCATGTTGCCACCGCTGACAAACAGCCCCCCGCAGTTGACCGGAAAGCCCAACATCTCCGAAATCCATCTAATCGTTTGGGCCTCGATTTCGCTGGCCATGGGCGACAAAAGCCATGCGCCAACATTGGGATTGACCGCTGCGGCAAGCAAATCTCCGAGCGCGCCGATAGGCGCGGCGGAGGAAGTGACGTATCCCCAGAAGCGAGGATGCCCGTTGAAGAGAGAGTGATCGAGCAGGAGGTCTGCGGCATGGTCGAGCAAGATGGCTGAGTCTGCGCCTTCCTGAGGAAGGGTGCGGTCGGCGTGGAGAGCCAGGCGAATGCCGGCAGGCGCTTCGCCAGAAGTGACGGGCCGCTGGGGTAGCGAGCTAAGGAAAGCGGCGATGCGGTCGACGAGTCGGTGGCCCAGTTCCCGGAACTGCTGAGAATCCATTTCAAGAGGTGAGACGCGCGGTTCGGATTGGTCGTGATTCGGCATGGCGATCCTCGCGGCAATTTTAGTCGATGAGAGCTTTTTTTCTGTCGCCTTGTTGCCTGCGTTGCGTATGATGACACCCGTTGGAGGTGAAGTTCATGGGACACAAGTACGCCAGTATCCTTGAGACCGTCGGCAATACCCCTGTGGTGCGCATCAACAAGCTCGCGCCACCCGACGTGAATCTCTATGTGAAGGTGGAGGCTTTCAATCCACTCGGCTCGGTCAAGGACCGTCTTGCGCTGGGCGTGATTGAAGATGCAGAGCGGCGGGGAAAGCTGAAGCCGGGACAAACCGTGGTTGAGGCGACGAGCGGCAACACTGGGATCGGCCTGGCGATGGTGTGCGCGGCCAAAGGCTATCCGCTGGTGGTGACCATGGCGGAGAGCTTTAGCGTTGAGCGGCGCAAGCTGATGCGGTTTCTAGGCGCGAAGGTGATCATTACGCCGGCCTCGGCCCGGGCCGTAGGCATGGTGGAGAAGACCGTGGAGCTGGCCAAGAAGCATGGATGGTTTTACACGCGGCAGTTTGAGAATGAAGCCAACGCCGCCATGCACTCGCGCACCACGGCGAAGGAGATTCTGCGCGACTTTAAAGGCGAGCGGCTGGACTACTGGGTAACGGGATTTGGAACGGGCGGCACGCTGAAGGGCGTTGGGCGAGTGCTGTCCAAGAAGCGGCCGGAAACAAAGATCGTGGTCTGCGAGCCGGAGGACGCGCCCATGCTCTCAAGCGGAGTGGAGCAGCAGAGAAAGCGGGACGGGTCGGCGAAGGCGCCGCACGCCTCGTGGAAGCCGCATCCCATGCAGGGATGGAGCCCGGACTTTATCGCCAAGCTGGCGGGCGACGCGGTGAGCATGAAGGTCATCAGCCAGGTGCTGACCATTCCCAACGCCGATGCCTTGAAGTGCAGCAGGGACCTGGCGAAGAAGGAAGGAATCTTTGTTGGGATTTCGTCGGGCGCGACGTTTGCAGGCGCCCTGCGCGTGGCGGCGGAAGCTCCGAAGGGATCGACGATACTGTGCATGCTGCCCGATACGGGCGAGCGGTATTTGAGCACGCCGCTGTTTGCGGACATCTCCGTAGACATGACCGAAGAAGAGCAGGCGATTGCGCACTCCACGCCGGGCTGCTGGTTGCCGCAGGCGCAGTAAGAACACTTATACGACTGAAGAACCACAGGGCCGAAGGTGCGCGCGCCGCACATGATAGCCTTGCTGTGCATTTTGAACGCAACATCGCGTGGAGGTTTTTGGGTTCATGATCAGGAATAGGATTTCAGGTTGGATTGGATTCGCAGCAATTGCAGTTCTGATGGTTTCAACAAGCGCGGCGGGCAATGCCCAGGCTGCACAACGTCCGCAGTGGGTGGGCACGTGGGCATCGTCCACGATGCTTGCGACTGGCGGCATGGCCATGCGTCCCTTTGCCTCGGTAACGCTGCGCCAGATCGTGCATGTGTCCAATGGAGGGGAAAACGTGCGCGTCCGTTTTTCGAATGCGTTTGGCCTGGATGGGCTGACGATCAGCGATGCGCATGTGGCGTTGAGCGCGGGCGGCTCGGCAATCAAGGATGGCACGGATCACGCGCTGACGTTTGGCGGCGTATCAAGCGTGCGCATTCCGCCCGGCGCGGAGATGTACTCCGACCCGGTGGCGATTGCCGTTCAGGCGCTGTCTGATGTGGCCGTCAGCTTTTATCTGCCCTCGCAGGTAATGCGCGCGGAGACCTATCACCAGTTTGCCGACCAGGATAATTTTGCGGCGGATGGCGATGTGGCTGGAGCAGCGACGCTGACCTCGCCGGCGGAGTTGAGGTCGTGGTATTTCATGGACGGCATCGACGTGAACGCTGTGGAAGGCGCGCGTGCGATTGTTACGCTGGGCGATTCGATCACCGACGGCGCTCAATCCACGAAAAATGCCAATGGCCGCTGGCCCGATATACTGGCCGCCCGGCTGAAGCAGGAGCATGGGTTGGAGAATGTTTCCATTCTGAATGAAGGGATCGGCGGCAATCGCGTGCTGAACGACCAGGCGGGGCCGAGCGCACTGGCGCGGCTCGATCGCGACGTGCTGGCGCAGGCGGGCGTGCGTTATGTGATCGTGCTTGAGAGCATCAACGACATTGGCAGGCTTGGCGGTCGCTTCATTGTGCCGGAAGACGATGTGACTGCGCCAATGCTTGAACAGGGGCTGAAGCAGATTGTCGACGAGGCGCACGAGCACGGCATCAAGGCAATCGGCGCAACGCTCACTCCCTATGGCGGGGCAGGGTACGCCTCGGATAAGGGCGAGCAGGTGCGGAAGGACGTGAACAACTGGATCAGAACCAGCGGCACGTTTGACGGCGTAATCGATTTCGAGCAAATGACGCGCGATCCGCAGAATCCCGATCGCTTTAACCCGCTCTACGACGCCGGCGACCACCTGCATCCGAACGACGCGGGATACAAGGCCATGGGCGAGGGAATCGATCTGAAGCTCTTCAAATAGCGGCGTACCGAGTTCCGAAATCGGATCCGGCCGGCGGCGTTATTCTATTTTTGCAATGGCGTTTCCGATCAAAACATGCGTCGTCTGTTCTGAGGAGTTCGAGCTGAGGCCGGACAAGCCCGGCTTTGCGAACCGCTGCCCGGCGTGCAGCGAGCCGGAGCAAGCTGATCCGGCCGCTGCGGGCGGCGTTGATCCCGATGACCGCAAGTCGGCGAGCGAGATGAACGAGGCCCGCCGGAAGGCGATTCGGGACATGCTCTACCGCGGAGACAGTTGAGGGCTCTTCCGGTTTTCGCGAAACAGACTAGACGCAGTTGTTGAAGCGGCTCTCGGCAGCCGTTGACTCCGAGATGTCGCCGGGAGACTGGGTGTGCTCTGTCCCCAGCGAACCCTGGCGATGCTTGGAGTCCACCTGCAGGGTCAGCGTCTGCTGTTTCTTGTCGCGCAGGATCGTCACCTGCACCGGCTTGCCCTGGTTGGAGCGCAGGGCGCGGTCCCACCCGGCAAGATTGGTCACCGGCTCCGAGCCCACTTTGAGAATCACGTCGAAGGCCTTCAAGCCTGCGGCTGCGGCCTCGCTCTTGCGCGCCACCTGCTTCACCATTAATCCGCTCGGGACGCCCATATACTCGGCCATCTGCGAAGTGAGGGGCTCAACGAGCGCGCCCACATTCAGGCTGCTGCCGAAGAAGGGCAGATGAAAGCCACCGCCCGTCGGCGGCACATCGCCTGCGCTGGAGAGGATGCCCATGCTCGGGGGCTGCGCAAATACATCGCCGCCGTTGTCGATCTTGTTCCAGACATCGTGTCCCAGCACCTGGCGATCAGCCAGTTCCACGGCCATTGTCTGGATGTTACCGTCGCGGCTAATCTCGATGCTGACCTTGCGGCCCGGAGGAATCTCCTTCAACATGCGGCGCAACTGATCGGCGCCGTCAACGTTCTGCCCGTTCAGTTGCAGCACCACGTCGTTGACCTTGAGCCCGATCTGCCCGGCTGGGGCATCGTGGTCGATGAGCGTAACGATCGCGCCGCGTGCCTCTTTCAGCTTGAGCGTCTGCGCCTTGTCAGTGTCCACATCGACGATCTCCACGCCCAGATAGCCCTGTGCACTTGAGTGCAGCAGAGGGCTGGAACTCCCCACCATGGGACCAAGATCGTTGGCCTGCGCGCGGGCTGAGTGGGGAGCAAGAGCCATTCCTGCGGCAAGAATAGCGACAGAGACTGAGCATGGGATTGTGTAAAGACTGAAACTACGATACGGCCTCGATAAGCGGTTCATTTTTCCTTCTCCAACATTTGCTTCTCTCGTCCTGCTCTACGCTCTTGTTTCAGACGGCGGAGTTGCAGGAAGGTGAAACACGGTTATTGAATCTCCGGAACCCGGCTCAGAACTTGCCGGGAAACATTCCGGATCTGGGGGCTATCGTCTGAAGTGGAGACCGAGTAGAGCACCTGGCGCACACTCGTATCGCCCTCCACCGGCTCCAGTATGTTGATGGATTCGGTGCGAATGCGGGGATCATTGTCGTTGAGCAGCGCCTCAAGAATCGCGTTGCGCACCCGCGTATCTTCCGCGACATACGGTTCCAGGCCTTCGAGCGCCTTTTCGCGGACGCCGGCATTCCTGTCGTAGCGCAGCGCCACCATCAGCGCGTCGCGGATGCCCGCTCCCTGGCAACCGTGGCCGGCACGGCACTCGGCCGCCAGCAGCCCCACCGAGTCATCGCGCACACCCGCCGAGGACGAATTTTCCGTCGCCAGCATCAGCAACTGGCGGATTGCCGGGTCGTCCAGCGAACCATCAATGTGCCGGGGCACCAACTGGTTGTAGCTCACTTCCACCATTTCTTTGCCCGGCTCCCTGACGACGCTCGAAACACTTGCAACGTTGGCGAGTGCGGGCTCAGCCGCTGCCGGATCCGCCTGCGCAACAGGCGCCGCAGTGGCAGGGGTTGTTGCGGTAGCCGTCATTGCCGAGGCGGCATGGGCTGTGCGGTTCTGGGCAAATTCAAAGCCACCCAGGCTGCCCGCCCCAATGCCCGCAGCCAGAAGCAAGCCGGCTGCCACCGGCGCTGCCTGCAAGCTGGCCACGTTGTTCATCATTTTCTGCGCCAGCCGTTCATACCAGTGCATCGGCGGCAGCGCGTCCAGCGCCTCATCCAGCTTGAGACGGCTGCGGGCTACAAGATTGGGGCCCGGCTCCACTACCGGAAGCGCATCGGCCAGCACCTTCATTGCCAGCAGTTGCTCCCGGTCCTTGCGGCAACCGGCGCAGTCGCCCACATGCCGCTCAAGTTCGTGCAACTGGTCGTCTGGCAGCTCCCCATAAGCAGCTGTCACAATCCGTTCATGTGCGAGTTCGCAATTCATAACTACGTCCTTCCAGCCTCAAAAAGTCCAGCAAAAACAAGCTTTTAGCCTCTAGGTTCCAGCTTTTAGCCCTGCATCTCATCTGCCATCTGCCTGCTCATCCTTTACACCGAATTAAGCCGATGTAAAGCCCCAAAAACTACCTCAAATCCGCCAACTGCATTCTCAGCTTCTTCGTGGCCCTGAAAAGCGTATTCTTTGCCGTTTCTTCCGTGGTGTGCAGCATCTCTCCAATGGTCCTCAGGCGCAGCCCCTGGTAGTGCTTCAGCTCAAACACCATCCGTTCGCGCGGCGTCAGCTTTACCAGCGCCGCCTGAATCTTCTGTCCCAGCACCTTGCGGTCCAGCTCCTTGGCGGGATTTGAAAACGACCGGTTGTCTGACACTGAAGCCAGCAGGTCAATCTCGTCGCCGGAGTGATCCACCACCACCGCATGATCCTCGCGCCGGGTCTTCTTGCGCCGCAACTGGTCAAGGCAAAGGTTGGTGACGATCCGGTAAATCCACGTATAGAAAGAACACTCGAAGCGGAAGTTGCCGATGTACCGGAAGGCCTTCAAAAAAGCCTCCTGGTAGATGTCTTCCGCGTCGTGCTCGCTGCCGGTCAGGTGCAGCGCCAACCGCAGAACCTGGTGCTCATATTGCCTGACCAGGGTATCGAAGGCCGCGCGGGAGCCGGCCTGCGCCTCGCGGATCAGTTCCATCTCTTCGGCGCGAACCCGCTGGCGCTCGGCGTCCTTATTCGCGCCATCGCGTCCCGTTCCGTCCATTGCCCTCGAAGCAGTCATCCCTGCTGAGGATTGTACCTTTCGCGTGGACGGCCATGCCAAGGCAGGCGAACCGCCAGCCGGAGAAACAGGGTAAACTGCAACCTCTGCCGACATCGAATCTCCGATCCCCCGAATCAGTCTTCTTCTGCGGAAAAACCCGCTCCCCAGCTGCCTGGCAGCCCTACGGCAATCAGGAAAATACCGTAGAAAGTGTCTGTACCCGTGTAGACGCAGATTCGCAGGTTTGGTAACCCATTTTGGCGGTTACCGGCAGGTTTGTTTGCGGCGGCCGGCGCCACCCTGGGAATCGAGCCGTCCGGGAGCGCGGTGCCGGGCTTATCAGGCTGCGCCGGGAGGCTACACTGGAAAGCGATGACTGGAAATCTGTTCGAAAACCTCACCCCTCCTGACACGGCAAGCGAATGGTTTCAAGCCCACTGCGATGGCGGCTCCCGCGGCAACCCGGGGCCCTCCGGCTATGGCGCGGTCGTCGAGGACGGACAGGGTAAGGTAGTCGCCCGCCTGAGCCGTTTTCTCGGCATTCAGACCAACAACTACGCCGAATACTCCGGCCTGCTGGCAGTGCTGGAGTGGGCCCTCGCAAACGGGGCAAAACGGCTGCGGGTGGTCTCCGACTCCGAGCTGATGGTCAAGCAGATGAAAGGCCAGTACAAGGTCAAGAGCCCCGGCCTCGTTCCGCTTTGGCAGCAAGCCAAGAAGCTGGCTGCC
>Ga0182013_10004607_pt1 | contig 16483 bp, 22 predicted proteins | sample 612S2MmetaG_FD_120487 | JGI IMG/M metagenome (GOLD analysis project Ga0182013, IMG submission 120487) | Permafrost microbial communities from Stordalen Mire, Sweden - 612S2M metaG | ecosystem: Environmental > Terrestrial > Soil > Wetlands > Permafrost | place: Sweden: Stordalen | collected...
CCGAAGATGTTCCAGGTGGCGATGCCATTCACGGCCTGCTGTTCGACGATGACGCGGAGGTTGAGCGATCCGGCGCGAAGCACGACGCCGACCAGCGAAAGGCCCAATGCGAGCTCATAGCTGACCAACTGCGCCGAGGCGCGGAGGGAGCCGAGCAGCGAGTACTTGTTGTTGGAGGACCAGCCGGCGAGAGCGATGCCGTAAACGCCGATGGAGGTGATGCCGAGGATAACGAGCAGGCCCACGTTGAGATTCGCAATTTCAAAGAGATCGAAGCCGTGGGGTCCGGCGTTGGGCTCGCCGAAGGGGATCACGGCGATGGAGATGAGCGCGCAGCCCAGGGACAGGATGGGAGCGAGGAGATAGAGCGGCTTGTAGACCGCGGTGGGAATGAGATCTTCCTTGAGGAAGGACTTGGCGCCGTCGACCAGCGGCTGCAGAAGGCCGAAGGGACCGACGCGGCTGGGTCCCCAGCGATTCTGGATGCGGCCCACCAGCTTGCGCTCGAGGAGCACGGTGTAGGCGACGCCGAGCAGCATCACCACCGTGACCACGGCTACTTTGAGCAGGCTCCAGAGAAAGAATTCCAGGATCGTCACTTGCGTTTGGCCTTCTTTGTACAGCGAGTCAACTTGTCAGCGAGTTAGCGAGTCAGCGGCGGCTGCGTGCATTTCTCAGTCGGCCGCGGTTACTGCCAACTCCTTGGTTTGATGTTGCGTGAGCTGTTTGAGCGCTGTGCTGTATTGGCCCAGCGTTCCTGAGGTGAAGAGGGTATCGTGCGCGGGAACGATGAGATCGGGGCCGGCCAGGGCCGAGAGCGGGACAAAGCCGGACGCCGCGGCTGGTTCGGTGCGCACATCGTTGCCGCTGAAAAGGTTGACACGATCAAGAGAATAGCCGGGAACGAGCCGGGCGATTTCGTCGAGGACCGCGAGTGGATCGAAGGGGCTGAGCCTGGGTTCGAGACCGTTGGCTTCGAGCCAGACTGTATGGCGGTCAGCTTCGCCTGACTGCACGCCACGCGACTGGCCGAGATCGGCGGTGGTGCCGCTTTTGCCGAAGGGAACCAGAGTGCCGACATCGATGCCCATACTGCCGGCCAGGCGCACCAGGATTTCGAAGTCGGATTTGACGCCTGCGCGGTCGGCCGCCTTGGTGACCAGTTGCACGTCGCCGTAGGCGTTGGTGACGGTGCCGGATTTTTCGTAGAGGCTGGCGGCCGGGAAAACGACGTCGGCGAGGGCCGCGGTCTCGGTGAGAAAAAGGTCCTGCACGATGACGAATGTCTTTTTGAGAGCGGCGGCATCAACGCCGGGCCGAGAAAGCGGGTTGGCGCCAACAACGAGCAATGCGCCCAGTTCGCCTTTGGCGGCTGTCGCAAAAATCTCAGGCAACGATTTGCCGGGCGCGGCAGGAAGGTTGGGATATTCCGCGAAGGCTCCGGGCACAGTGACGGGCACGTAGCCGGGCAGCAGGTCGGGGAACAGGCCCATGTCGGCTGCGCCGCGCGAGTTGGCGTGGTCGCCGAGGCAGGCGAAGCGGACATTTTCGCGCTTGAGGCCCCAGGCGACGAGGCTCTCGACGGCGTGGCCGCGGAGTTCCTCGCCGAAGATGACGACGAGCGACTCCTCGGCAAGGACGGCCTTGCTGAAATCGGTTTCGCCGAGATCGAGGAACGCGGAGAGATTCTGGTAGCCGTTGGGCGGGAGTTCCTGCGAGGCTTTGGCCTGGCGATCGAGCTTGATGGACTTGGAATTCGCAATGTAAAGCCGGGCGCGGTTGAGGCGGACATTGGTGCGCAGAAGCCACGCAAGCAGCGGATGTTCGTCGGTCGGATTGCCGCCGACGAGGAGGATGGCCGGCGCTGCGGCAATGTCGCGGAGGCTGGCTACCTTGCCCTGGTGTCCGGCTAGGGCTCGGGCAAAGGCAGGGTAGTCCGTAGTGCGATGGTGATCGATGTTGTTGGTTTGGAGGACCGTCCGCGCGAATTTCTGGAGCAGGTAGTTTTCCTCGTTGGTGGTGTGGTTGGAGCCGATGACGCCGATGGCCGCGCCACCTTTGCTGTCGCGAATCTCCTTGAGTTTTGCGCCGGCGTGGCGCAGAGCTTGTTCCCAGGTGGCGTGTTCCAGCGTGCCTGCGGCATTGCGGACCAGGGGCTTGGTCAGCCGTTCGGGGCTTTCGACAAAATCGAAGCCGAAGCGGCCCTTGGCGCAGAGGAAATCGCCGTTGATGCCGCTCTTGTCGCGGTTGTCGGCGCGGACGATGGCTGAGCCGTCGTTCGCCTGACGCACGCCAAGGGTGACTTTGCAGCCGTCGGCGCAAAATGTGCAGACGGTGGAGACGTGGTTCATCTCCCAGGGACGGGTTTTGTAGCGATAGCTGCCGCTGGTGAGCGCGCCGACCGGGCAGATGTCGATGCACATGCCGCACTGCTCGCAATCGAGCTGGTTGCCGTCATTGGGCGCGATGATGGAATCTGCGCCGCGATTTTGCACGCCGAGCGCCCACACGTCCATGCCTTCGCCGCAGATGCGGATGCAGCGGTAGCAGAGGATGCAGCGGGGACGGTCGTAGAAGACTGCGGGCGACCACTGCTGTTCGTCGCGATGGTGCTTGGCCTCGGCGTAGAGGCTCTCGCCTGCGCCGTATTTGAAGGTCATGTCCTGCAACTCGCACTCGCCGCCGGCGTCGCAGACAGGGCAGTCGAGGGGATGATTACCGAGAAGCAGCTGGATGGTGGCTTTGCGGGCCTGCGCGATTTCGGGCGATTCGGTGATGAAGGACTGGCCCTCGGCGACGATGGTGGTGCAGGCGGTTTGCAGCTTGGGGACTTTTTCCTGGCGGACGACGCACATGCGGCAGGCGGCCTGGAGGCTGAGGCCGGGATAGTAGCAGAAGGCGGGGATTTCGATGCCGGCCTTGCGGCAGGCGTCAATGAGCAGCGTTCCCGCGGGGGCGGTGAGCGTTTTTCCGTCGACTGTGAAGGTTACGTCTGGCATTCGTTGATCCCGGATTCTTCTTGTGAAACTGGAACCTCAATGTCCAATCGCTCGACGATCCAGTGTTGTACATCCGTTTCTCGAACAGGTTTGGGGCAACGAACAATGTGGGCCACTGAAATCGGAACCTCATTGCCTTGCGTGATCATCAACCCTACATGATTCCCGACAGCCTCACACATATTCGCGCGGATCTCTTCGTGAGTGCCACCGGAAGAGATGCAACCCGGCAGATCCGGCGCATAGCCCGAATAGGTGCCTTCGGCGAATTCGTAAACCACGAGGAATCGTTGTTTCATCAGTCTGTCCCTGCTTTATACAGGCGGCCAATGAAGTCTTTGAAAAAGTCTCGATGAGTTTCGACATCTCCGGGCCGAAGATCGAACTGGTATCCGTTGTAGTAATCGTTGTACTTAACATCCAACTCTTCGTTCTCGCAAAGTTTATCAAGCTCAGGTGCTGCTTTCAGAGTCACCCAGATCTTCAATTCTTTCTTTTGAGGAATCAGGTAGACAAATGTCCTTCCCTTTCCTTCCAGTTTCATGGTGATGTAGTTCTTCGCGTATCTGAACTCGAATCCTGGGCTCAATTCTTTTGCAATGGTTAGAATCTGATCTGCGATAGCCATTGTGGGGGTTGCCGACCGCTTTATCCAGACCTCACGAGTCGTCGTTTGGTTATCCTCATCCGTTTCGATACCCTTCCGCTCGTAATTAAGAATCTTCGTAAAGATGACGCCATATTGGTCGCCTAGCTTAAGGGCTGTGAGCTTTAGGGCAATGATCGGAATCGACTGATTGAAGAGGCTGATTACGTTAAAAAACCGGCTAGTGATCTCCTCGGCCACTATGACTGCCGTATGACGGATATCTGGATAGCGTTTCCGTTCTATGTCCCAATACTCAATAGTACGAATGATATGGCTCTCATCGGTCTTTCCGAGTTGAACCTCGACTTCATACCAGGCGGTGCCAACCGTATCTCTGAGAAGGAGGTCCAGCCTCCCGCTCGAGGGCTGTATCCTCTCCTTATCGTGAAGAACTAATGGTCCTAGCGTCAGAATAGAAGGATCGCCTGCGATCAAATCCTGAATGAGCTTTTCATCGCCTCCTGGGAGGCTCCTGACAGGAACGGACTCAAAATGCTCAAATTTCGCAGTCATTGTCTCTTCCACCTTTTCATTCCTACACAACCGTCAGCTCCGGTGCGCCATGCTTGGCGAACGGGCAGGGCTTGCCGTTCAGGTGATCTTCAAACTCCTTGCGAAACTTTTTGACGAAGGCGACGGTGGGCATTGCCGCGGCGTCGCCGAGCGGGCAGAAGGTGCGGCCCAACATGTTTTCGGCGAGATATTGGATGTTGTCGATGTCGCTGGCCTGCCCGAAGCCGGCGTGGAAGCGGGTGAGCGATTTCTTGAGCCAGTCAGTGCCTTCGCGGCAGGGGATGCACCAGCCGCAGCTCTCGTGCGCATAGAAACTGATGGTGCGGAGGGCGAATTCGACGATGCAGGTCTGGTCGTCAATGACCACTACGCCGCCGGAGCCGAGCATGGAGCCGGCTTTGCCTACCTGGTCGAAGTCCATGCCGAGGTTTTCGATCTCTTCGGGCAACAACACGGGAGTGGACGAGCCGCCGGGGACTACGGCTTTCAACTTGCGTCCGCCGCGAATGCCGCCGGCTACCTCGTAGATCATCTTCTTGAGGTTGTAGCCCATGGGCAGTTCGTAGACGCCGGGACGCTCGACGTGTCCGCTGATGCAGAACAGGCGCGTGCCGCCGTTGCGCGGCGAGCCTGCGGCGGCGTAGGCTGCCGCTCCCATCTCGATTACGTGGGGCACAGAGGCGATGGTTTCGGCATTATTAATGACGGTGGGACCGCCGTAGAGGCCGACGACGGCAGGGAAGGGCGGCCTGATGCGCGGAATGCCGCGTTTGCCTTCGAGCGACTCCATCAGGGCCGATTCTTCGCCCACTTCGTAAGCGCCGGCGCCGGTCTGGGTGACGACCTGGAATTCTGTGTCGGAGCCAAAGATGTTCTTGCCGAGAAAGCCGCGATCGTAGGCGTCGGCGACTGCCTTTTCCATGATTTCGAGGAGATAGCGGTACTCGCCGCGCAGGTAGATGAAGCCCATTTTGGCGCCAACGGCCACGCCGGCGATGATGGCTCCCTCAATCACGGCATGGGGGTCGTGCAAAAAGATGAGGTGGTCTTTGCAGGTGCCGGGCTCGCTCTCGTCGCCATTGACGAGGATGTACTTCGGCTTGGCGGACTGTTTGGGGACGAAGGACCACTTCATGCCCGTCGGGAACCCCGCGCCGCCGCGGCCGCGAAGATTGGAGGCCTTCAACTCGTTGATGATCCAGTCGGGGCCCTGGGCGAGAGATTTCCTGGCCGCTTCATAGCCCCCGAGCGAGAGATAGCGGTCAATGTCTGCCGCCCCCTTGCCAAAGCGCTGGGTGACGATCTTGACCTCATCGGGATGGGAGACCAGTTTAGGCATGTTTTTCCTGGTTTTGGACTTGCTTCCGGTACTGGTCGAGCACGCCGGGGACGTTTTCCGGCTTGAGATCGTCGTGGAAGTCGTAGTTGACCTGGATGGCGGGGGCCCAGCAACAGGCTCCGATGCACTCGACTTCTTCGAGAGAAAAGAGTCCGTCGGTAGTGACGCCGTGGTGGCCGATTCCGAGCTCATCCTGGAAACGCTCGTAGAGGTCGTAGGCTCCGCGCAACATGCAACTGATGTTGGTGCAGACCTGGATGTTGAATTTGCCGGCCGGCTTGAAACGGAGCATGGAGTAGTAGGTAGCCACGTTGCGGACTTCGAGATCGGTGATGCCGATGCGGTGGGCGACCTCGGCGATGACGACGTCGGAGAGATAGCCGACCTCATCCTGCGCGTAGAGCAGCATGGGAACAAGCGCGGAACGCTTGACGGGATATTTGAGGACGAGCGCGTCGAGGCGCGCCGCGAGCTGGGGCGAAAAGAGGGTCATCGTTTCTGGGCTGGTTTCTCTGGGGCTCATCGGGGCAACTCCAGCATGAGGTCCCGCGCCCAGGCTTCGGCGGCCATATCCATCTCTTCCTCGGCCGGGATCATACCTACGCCGCGCAATCGGCTATCTTGAGTCAACTCCAACGTCCCCCAGGTTCCATTTTCGCGCTGCCAGGTTATAGTTGCGACCTTTCGTTTGAGTTCCAGCCATTTTTCTTTGTGGCGCGCCAGAATGCGATTCTCATCGTGCTCAATTGTTGCCTGGCGATTGCCGTTCAGCCCGTGCACCGCGGTGTAGCTGCGGAGCAGGGCAGCCAGGGATACCCATAGCTCGACATGGACCTGCTCTCCGAGTTCACGCAAATCGGCCACGAATGATCCCCGGCACGATTTCCTGTGCGATTGCAGCAGGAGTCATCTCCGCGCCCCGGTCAGGAAATCCCTCGATGAGAGTCTTGTAGATCCTCAAGGGTAGTACTTGATCTTCGGTGACATACTCCGTGCGCGCAATGGAAGCGGCAGTATCGCCAAAGAGTTCAACAACAATTCTTGATAAAGCGATTTGGGCCGTGGTGCTTTGAAACGTCATTCGGCAACATGGATCAACGGTGCCCAACGCGAGTTCGATTCTTTCCTCTCCAATGACAGGCCTGAACGGGCCACTGATTGTTGGTGCGCCGCGCTTGCTGAGTTCCACGTTGGCCCTGGCCACTTCTTCTTTCAAAGCAATCTCGACATCCCGAAACAGAGCAACGAGATCAATCTCGCGTCCTTTCTGGATTTCCGCGACCGAGAGGGCGGAGTCCTGGCGCGCTTTCTCTTCCCCTACAAGTTTTGCGTAATCAACCATGCATACCTCTGACGTTATCTGTCGATTTCTCCGAGCACAATATCGATGGAGCCGATGACGGCGACCAGGTCGGCGATCATTTGGCCTTTACACATGGTTTCAAGCGCCTGAAGCGTGGCAAACGACGGATAGCGCATGTGGACCCGATAGGGTTTGGCGGTGCCGTCGGAAACCACATAGTAACCCATCTGCCCGTGCCCGCATTCAACGCCCTGGTAGACTTCGCCGGCCGGCACGGGGAATCCTTCAGTAACGATCTTGAAATGATGGATCAGGGCTTCCATCTGGGTTTTCATTTTTTCGCGATCGGGGAGAACAATCTTGGGCGCGTTGGCCTTGAACGGGCCGCCGGGCATGCCGTCCAGCGCCTGCTGAATGATCTTCACGCTCTCCCGCATCTCGATGAGCCGGACTTCATAACGCGCCCAGGTGTCGCAATCGGTGGAGATGGGGACTTTGAACTGAAATTTCTCGTAGCTGGAATAGGGCATGTCGCGGCGCAGATCGATGTCGACGCCTGAGGCGCGCAAGGGAGGGCCGGTAACGCCGAATGCGATGGCATCGGCTGCGGAGAGATAGCCCACGCCCTTCAGCCGATTGATGAAAATGGGATTGCCGGTGAGGAGGTTGGAGTACTCGTCGATCTTCTCCGGAAAGGTCTTGATGAAGTCCTGCACGCGGGCAAGAAAGTCGAGCGGCGGTTCCATGGAGAGCCCGCCGATGCGGAAGTAGCTGGTCATCATGCGCTGGCCGGCCACAGCCTCAAAGAGGCGCAGGATCTCCTCGCGTTCGCGGAAGGTGTAGAGAAAGACTGTGAGCGCGCCAATATCCATGGCGTGGGTGCCGAGCCAGATGAGGTGGGAGTTCAAGCGGCTGAGCTCGGTGAGCAGGACGCGGATCCACTGGGCGCGATCAGGAATCTCGAGGCCGAGCAGCTTTTCAACGGCCAGACAGTAACAGAGGTTGTTGGAGAGGGGATCGAGGTAGTTGACGCGGTCAGTGAGCGGAACCACCTGCTGGTAGAACTTGGCCTCGCAGGTTTTTTCGATGCCGGTGTGGAGGTAGCCGATCTCGGGGCGGATGCGGACGATGATCTCGCCGTCGATTTCGACCACGAGGCGCAGCACGCCATGGGTGGCCGGGTGCTGCGGGCCCATGTTGAGGACCATGTGCTGGTCGTGTGCGCCTTCGGCGAGGGGGGCTTCGAGGATGGGAGTGCCGATTGTGGAGGCCATTTAGCGATATCCCTCCACCGGGTAGTCCTTGCGCAGCGGATGTCCCTGCCACTCTTCGGGCATCATGATGCGGCGCAGGTTGGGATGGCCTTCAAAGCGGATGCCGAAGAGATCGAAGACTTCGCGCTCATAGAAGTTTGCCGCGGGCCAGACCTGGGTGATGGATTCGACCGACGGATCGGCATCGTCGAGCAGCACGCTGAGGCGGATGCGCTCCTTGTAGGCGTGGGAGAGGATGTGATAGCTCAATTGAAATCGGGGCGAGGAAGGGAACCAGTCGACGGCGGTCATGTCCTCAAAGAAGTTGTATCCGGCAGCCTGAACGGCGCTGAGTGCGGCGCGGATTTCCGCGGGTGCGATGGTGAGGGTGAGTTCGCCGCGATCGAATTTAGCGTCAGCGAGGGCCTGCGGGTTCCAGGCGAGGATGGCTTTCAGGGCGGGATGTTCCGGCAGGCCATCGAGGACTGCTGTTTTGCCGGACAGTGTGTTGGATGTGCTCATCCTCAAGTTCCCGCCTTTTCAGAGTTCCGATCGATCAAAGAACTGTATTCTCAGGGATCCGCCTTTTCAGAGGTCGGCTTTGTCGCGGCTCCAGTCGAGGATGCCTTTGCGCACGATGTAATAGAGGCCGACGGCAACGAAGCCGAGATAAACCAGCATCTCCCAAAAACCAAAGAGTCTGCTTCCGGTGATGGCGGGCAGTTGGCGATAGATGACTGCCCAGGGCATCATGAAGACCGCTTCCACGTCGAACAGGATGAAGAGCACGGCGACCATGTAAAAACGGACGCTGAAGCGGCCGCGCGCGTCTCCCTGCGCCTTGATGCCGCATTCATAGGCGTCGAGCTTGACAACCGTGTTGCGATGCCGGCCGACGAACCACGAGGCGGTGACCATTACCAGCCCCAGCAAAATGGCGGCAAGTATCTGCATCAACAGCGGTAGGTATTGCCAGTAATAGGGCATTGCCGCGTATCCCCGAAAAAACGATTGAAATTTTCGTCCGTTTGAGGGCGGCAACGAGCGGCGCCGGTCAAACAGAACCTGGTTTGAGATTAGGTTTTCAGCCTCATCCCGTCAAGGCATGGCGGAGGGCTCAAGGCCCTCCATATCTCTATTCTGAGCGAACCCAGCGCCGGTTCGGCAGGTTTGTGCAGTGCGGATGTATTTGAGTTCGTTGAAATGTATATATCTTGGTGCGACTTAAAAATGGTGTGAGCCCCATCACCGTCCTGTCCAAACCGGGACGCAATACTCTTTTCGTACCGAAAAGGGAAATGGTACGTTCGTCATCTAACGAAAACGCTCAAAGGGTCGAAGAACCAGTTGAGGATGGACACCATGGCAACCTCCACGAGTACTATCACTCCGGTTTCGGAAGCTGTACCGATGGCTACCGTGGCGCAGGCGGGCTTACTTCGCCGCCGCCGCATTGACCCGCAGGCCGGTCACGCACTTGAAATTCTTGGGCATGCAATTGAATACCTGACCGACGAGTTTGTACATTCGGGCGGTGATTTGTCCCCGCATAATCCGGAGCTTCAGGCGGTGCAGTTGCTGATGGCGATCAACCGCGCAATCTACTTCGATTGTCCCGAAGTGCCCAGCTTTCGCGAGCGCTGCAGGCGGATGATGGGCGTCCGGAGCGCTTAGAACCGCGGAGATCGCGCCAGGAGCATTTTTTTGTTGACGGGTGCTGCTGTTTCCTCGGGTTCCGATTTTCTCTATTGTCCAAAGACCAGAACGCCGAAAAGAAGCAGCCAGGCGAAGCCCATGGTGTGCCAGAACCAGGCGGTGGAATCGACTGCGATCTGGCGATAGTCGACGCGCCTGAGCCAGCCGAGCGCGCCCAGGCAGAGAGCCAGTGCCAGCACGCCCAGGATCAGGTGGGCGGCATGGAGCCCGGTAATCAGATAGAAGAAATAGCTGGCCGGGGTTGACCAGCGGTTAAACGCAAAGCCCTGCGCGGTGAGCTGCTTCCACGCCAAGGCCTGACCGGCGAGAAACAGGGCGCCCAGGGCCAGGGTTGCCCCTAGCCAGGGCAGGGTTCGGCGAAGCGCCGGATGGCCGAGGCCGAGCCATTCCTCCAGCACATCGATTTCGTGGAAGATGTGTCGGCGGGCCACTTCCATGGTCAGGCAGCTGAGCAGCAGGGCCGCGGTATTCAGAAAGAGGATGGGGGGCAGGAGGACGGGATGCCAGTCGCCGATCTGGCGCAGGGTTTCAGGGTTCATGCGGGTGCCTGCCTGGCGCGCATAAAAGAGCACCACCAAGACGACGAAGAACATCATGTCGCCGGCGAGGGCGCAGAATACGAAGGCGCGCATGCGATAGAGGAGCTCGCGCGGGCCGCGGCTGGGACTCTTCCAATCGTCGTCTCCGCCCCCGCCTCCGCCACCGGTGGGTCTGCGGTCGACGGGCGGCTTTCCCCCGATTCCGGGGGATTTCCGCTCAGTCTCCGACGGGATGGGGGTGAAGATGGAAGGCATAGGGACCCCTGTGGGATGAGATTACTCCCACTTTTGTTTGGACGCATATTGAATCGGAAGAGTGGGCTGAAATGGTGGAGAAGAGTCTCAGATCGGGCAAAAAGCCGGGGAAAACGGTAATTATCCCGACAAGGCAAGTGGTGTATTTGCCTTGGATTCAGTAACGCTTAAATTGCTATTTGATCGGCCAAGCTGGGCATCGCCACAGACGCGACGATGTATTGGATTGAGGAGTATGGCAGGAAGAATAGGGGCGTGGCTGGTCCGCTGGTCCTGCCGAGGGTAGCAAGTCCCTCATTGATCTTCTCCTGACTCTCCACCCAGATGCCAGCGGTTTCGATGGCATGAATCTTCAGTCGGATTGTTTGGCCAGACTTGAGTGACGGGACTGCCATTCCGACGATTTGCCCAACGAGTCCAGTTAGATTTGGTGGTTCGTACATGATTTCCTCCACGTCGTCCATGATACCGCTCACAGCAAGTCAATGTACGATTAAGGGATGGGGCGCATTAGCCTATTCTTCAAATCAATGTTTTCGGAATTGGGGTCGGGTTTGAGCGGCCCTGCATCGGTTCCGTTCGCAGTTGCGGCCCTCTGGGTATCGAGTCCAGTCCAGCGCATGTTGTATGGGTCGATGGCTGGAATTTTGCTATTAGTTAGTGCGTTTCGTATCTGGGCGAAAGAAAATACGCGGGCCAACAATGCCGAGTCCGAATTAGGGAGCCTGAAGCAGAAATACTTAGATGAGCAGCCCATGTTTGGGTTAGACATTCTGAGTACTGAGGGGATGAAGCAGTGGATGGAGGCGAGTGACCCGGCACAGTTCTACCTTCAGCCATTAGGTGGCAGGATGGCGACAGGCATTCGATTTGATCCCATTCTTTCTAAAATGGGGAAGTTCTCTTTGCAGTTTGACTCCCTGCCACATCTGCACCCGTCGGTTCGCAACATGCTCGGATATGAAATTCAAGACGTGGGCGCTCACCCTTTGGGGTACAGGGACAAAGATAAAATCGGGAACATTTCGAAGGAGATGCTCCGTCTTTTCTTGCTCGATAGTTCAAAAGACGCAGGCGAACTGGATTACACTCTAACTGCTCGTTATATGGACAACGACGAGGAGCGAACCCATATTTTCCATTTGAGATTCGACCCGCATCGGTTCAAGTTCGCTCGGAACACAGTATGAAGAAAGACAAACCCACACCTGACCCGACGCCACAAGCCTTCCACGATCTGCTCGATAAGGCAGCTACGACCCAAGTAGTTTCTGCTCCCGCGCGCAAGGGCAAACCTGCTGCGTCGTCCGTTCCGCCAGCAAAGAAAACATCGGGCGCATGACTTTGCGCCGGTTGTAGCGGAAGGCGTACTCGTTCAGGTAGGACTGCAAATATTCCGCTCCGACCTGATAGTAAACTCCCTTGATTCCCCGTTTTACGAGGCTCCAGAAGCCGTCGATGGTATTGGTATGGGCGAGCCCGTCCACGTACCGTTCCGAATGGTTCACGGTGTGGTGTGCGAACTGGACGGCGAGGGGGTTGTAGGAGTGCATGAGGTCGGTAAAGACGGCGCTATCGGCTTCCACGGTCTCTGCAATCGAGCTACAGAGGGTCAAGGCGGTGATGTTGGGGACGACTTGGGCGACGACCCTTCCGCCGCGTTCGACCATGCCCAGGGCGACGGCCTTGCGGTTTCCGCGGAGGTGCTTAGGCTTATTCGAGTCCGCTCCGCCGAACTCGGCTTCGTCCACTTCGACCGGCCCTGAGAGGGTGATTTTCTCTCCCATGAGTTTACGGACCTGTTTCATCATGCGCCATGCGGTTTTGTAGGTAACGCCGGTTTCGCGCTGGATCTGCTTTGCCGAGACTCCGACGCGGGTAGAGGCCATGAGCCGGATGACATAGAACCACGTCCGCAAGCTGGTAGTGGACTTGTGGAAGATGGTACCGGCGAGGGGGAAGATGTGGTTTCCGCAGGCGTGGCAGGCGTAGGCCATCCTGCCGGTCACGCGGTAGTGTTTGCGTTCCTTGCCGCAGTGGGTACAGAGGGTCATCCCGCCGGGCCAGCGCCGTTCCTTGACGTACTCAAGGCAGGCGTCGTCTGTGGGGAATTCCCGGTCGAACATCGTCGCGGTGTACTTCTGTTCCGGCTTAACGGTCTGGTAGCGATTCATTTAGGCCGCCTTGGGCTTTATGCTCATGTATGAGGTGAACCGATGAGCGAGAGTGACATGATGGTTTTACTACTCGCCTTATGCAAACTGACGGGTGTCAAAGCAAAAGCCACCGCTATTCAGGAGGCTTTGAAGGATGCCCGGAGTGCGGTTGGCTTATTGCATCAAGGCCAAAATCCATACGGGCAGAATCCGCCCCGCTAACCCCACCGATGCCCGTAATAGTCAGCCACTCCTGAGCACGGCGGAGTAGGCCGCACTGCGTCAACTCGTCATACTTTGACAAGTATTTGAGTAAATCAGCCAAGTCTCCATCGTTGGATACCAAAGTCACCACCACCGCGTTCTTCTCGATTCGCATCATTATTCCCTCCAACTTGCCTACAAGGGATAATCACCGGGAAAACGGTCTCAGATTGAGCTTTTGACGCGGGCGGCGATCACATTTTCAACGAAGAGCCGGTGCACGCGGCGGTCGGAGGAAAGCTCGGGGTGAAAGGTAGCGGCCATGAGTGAGCCTTGGCGGACGAGGGCCGGGGAGCCGTCGCGAAAGGCCAAGGGCTCGACGCCGGGGCCGATTTCAACGATGCGGGGAGCGCGGATGAAGACCATTTCGAGCGGTCCGCCGGGGAGGGTGGTTTCAGCGGTGAGGATGGCGGAGTCGACTTGGCGGCCATAGGCGTTCCGCTCGACGACGGCATCAAGCAGTCCCAAGGAGCGTTGTGGGGGATTGAGAACCTGGCGGGCCAGGAGGATGGCGCCGGCGCAGGTGCCGAAGACGGGGTGGGTGGCGCAGAATCCTTTTAGGGCCTCGAAGAAGCGGAGTTTCTCGAGGAATTTGAGTATAGTGGTGGACTCGCCGCCGGGGAGGATGAGGGCGTCGATGCCGGCCAGTTCTTCCGGTTTGCGGATTTCTGAGGGGTCTGCGCCGGTTTCGGAGAGCGCGGCTGCGTGCGCGGCGTAGTCGCCCTGGATGGCGAGGACGCCGATGCGGGGAGGAATGGATTCAGTCAACCTATTCTGCTCCGATTACGGTGGGATCGGTCAGAAAAGGGTTGAGGAGCGGAACATTGAAATACACGAAATGCTTTAAGTTCCGCGTGACGACCATGCCGTGTACGCGCGCAGTTGCGGCGATTATTGCGTCCTCAAAGAGTATTTTGCTCTTTCTTTCCATCAGTCTGGCCCATTCACGGGCAGTGGCAGCATCCAGCGGCACAATTTGCCAGCCTTGCTCAATTTCGTCAATCCAGAACTCCAGTTCCGCAGCTTTGGCCGGGTTCTGTCGGCGTGTGATTTCGGCCCCAACCTGCAATTCTTCGAGAACGATGGCCGGAATACCAATTTCTTCCGGGCGGGTTGCCTTGAGCCAGGCCAGTGCTGCACCGTGGGGCCTTGTCTTGCGCAGTTCGGAGATTACGTTGGAATCGAGCAGGAAGATCACCGCTAATCGAGCTCGGCCGGTGCGCGGAGCTTGTACCGTCCGCGTGGAGGAATATAGATATCGTGAGGACCGTTCGGGTCAAGAAGAATGTCCTTCAGTGATCGAGCAGGTCCTTCGCCCGGCAATCTCAATGGCTTTCCGGCCTTAAGATGCTTCCAGTCGTCGATGGAGACAAGCACCGCGGTCTCCACTCCGTCTTTGGCGACGACCTGCGGTCCTTCCTTGAGCGTGGTCTCGACGAGGTCGCTCAGGGGCGTCGTGATGTCGAAGGCTGGCGAGGACATGACACTCTCCGATGACTCCCAGTACCGCTATTCTAACTCAGTCCTATCGTCACAGCCACATTGAGGCGGTAAGCGGGACGCTGGAGATTCGGGCGGTGTTTCCGGACGGGGATGTGAAGATCGATCTGCTGAAGAAGCTGTCGGCGTGAGTGGCACCTGGGGTGGGACGGACGCCTTCGTCTCAGGGAACGGGAAGTGACGGCTTCCGGCATTTCCCCGCATGGAATCATGCTATATTCCTCAGTATGGCCACGGCTTTGCGCATTCCGTTGAGTGAATATCTCGGCATCAGCTACCGGCCGGACCGTGAGTATGTTGATGGAGAGATCAGGGAGCGCAACGTGGGCAAGTGGGAGCATGCGCGATTGCAGTGGTTGCTGGCGCTTTGGTTTGGCACCCACGAGAAACAGTGGGGAATCACTGGCAGCACGGAACAGCGGGTTCGAGTCTCGGCGAACCGAGTCCGTGTGCCAGACCTGGTTGTACTGACAGCCGGAGCTCAGCCGGAAGTGCTGACCGATCCGCCGCTGCTGGTGATCGAAATTCTCTCTCCCGACGATAGCTACTCCGACACGCAAGAGCGCGCGCAGGACTATCGTGCGATGGGCGTGGAGACGGTCTGGATCGTCGATCCCAAGACGCGCACGGGGCGCGTATGCTCAGGAACGGAATGGGTCGAAGCCTCGCGTCTCGAAGTCAAGGGGACGCCTTTGTATGTCGATCTTCCCGAGATTTTCAGTCAGTTGACCTCTGCCTGACAGGCACCTGCGGTGCGGCCAGCCGCCTTCGGCTCGGGAAAGGAAATCGCTGGCAGACAGTATTTAAGCCGATACGTACCGCTCGATCGAGATGTTCTTTGCGTGCTCCCTGGTCTTGGAAACGTCATAGGCGAGCTGCATGCGCAGGAGGTGGTCCATCTCCGGGCCGAATGCTTTTTCGATGCGCAAGGCCATGTCGGGTGTCAGGGCGGACTTGCCGTTGAGAAGATCGGAGAGCGTGGCGCGGCGCACCTGCAAAATTTCCGCGGCCTTTGACAAGCTGAGGCCGAGCGCTTCAATGACTTCGGTCTTAATCAAGCTGCCTGGATGGGGCGGGTTCTTCATGGGCATTTCGGCCTCCTTAGTGGTAGTCGATCAGGTCAATATCGCTGGCTGCATTGGCATCTTCGTCGTAGTGAAAGATCAATCGCCAGTTTCCGGTTACAGTCAGACTCCAAAACCCCTTCAGGTCACCCTTGAGCGGATGCAGCTTCCATCCGGGGAACTTGCCGAGCTGTTCCAGCGTCCCGGCGGTTTCGATGGCGAAGAGCAGCTTGGCCAACTTGTCAGCCATGGCAGAGGGCAAAGAACGGGCGTTTCCGTTTTCGTAGAACTGCCCCAGGCCCTTGTGACGAAACCGGACCAGCTGCATGGCGCCTCACGTATTCATGATGTACGGTATCACCGTACATGTCAAGTGGCCACCTGCGGTGGGGGGACTGACCATCCAGGCGGAGGCCTTCGGCGTGGGGAACGAACGGGGACGGTTTCCTACCCGAAGCTTGAAATAACGAAGGATGACGCACCCGGCAATTTGCGAAGATTCTAGCTGTTGATTTTTCCAATTACCTGAGCATACGATAGGCTCAGTTCCCGATACTGACAACGAGGTACACCGATGGACGCTACGCTGAAGGCCGAAATTCAAGAAATTGTGGAACTCGTAAAGACCGTGCCAGAACCGCTTCAGGTTCGGATGCTCGAACTCCTTTTACAAGACCTTCTCGACCGCACTAGTGGACGGAAGCGCCCCACTAAGCCCGAAGAGAGCCGCGACGAGGACAAGGAACAAAGAAATGAAAAAGCGACGACGAATAAGCGCGAGTCTGAGGGGCTCAACCCCAACACGCTACCGATGCGCGTTAAGGCGTTCATGAAGAGGACGCAAGTGACGGACAAACAACTCGACCACTTGTTTCACATCGAGGGGAATCAGTATGAGCCGATTTGGGTGCTGAAGGCCACCAAGTTCTCCAA
>Ga0182013_10004608_pt1 | contig 16482 bp, 14 predicted proteins | sample 612S2MmetaG_FD_120487 | JGI IMG/M metagenome (GOLD analysis project Ga0182013, IMG submission 120487) | Permafrost microbial communities from Stordalen Mire, Sweden - 612S2M metaG | ecosystem: Environmental > Terrestrial > Soil > Wetlands > Permafrost | place: Sweden: Stordalen | collected...
CCAGCTTGGCTCCGGCCAGCTTGGCTCCGGCCAGCTTGGCTCCGCCCAGGTGCTAGTCGGCCTGCTCGGAACGATCCTGCGCTGGCCGCCGGCCGGCCGGCCCGCGCTCGTCGCCGACGTGGTGGCCGCCTGCGCGCGGCTCGCATCGGCGGGCGGCCCTTACTCCGCCGCGGCCGCCGCCGCGGTGCGCATCGCCGCGGATTGGCCAGGTGACCTCGGCGTGGTCGCGTCGCTGCTGCTGCGGCACGCGGTGCTCGAGCCCGGCCAGGCCATGTTCATGGCGGCCGGCGGCTTGCACGCCTACCTGCGGGGCACCGGGATCGAGCTGCTGGCCAACTCCGACAACGTGGTCCGGGCCGGCCTGACCGGCAAGCACGTCGATGTGCCCGAGCTGCTGGCGCTGCTCGACCCGTCGGTGCCGGTGCCTGTGCTGTCCCCGCGGGTGCTCCCCGACGGGATCGGCTGGTTCGACACTCCGGCCCCTGAGTTCCGCCTGTACCTGGCCGACCTGGTGGGCAAAACCGTCCGGCTGCCCGGCGAGGGACCGCGGATCGTGCTGTGCACACAGGGTTCGGCCGTGCTGCGGAGCGAATCAGGGGAGGCGACCGAGATCGGCCGCGGCGGCTCGTGCTTCATCTCCGCCGCCGACGGGCTCGTCAGCGGCACGGGGACCGGATATCTATTTCTGGCCAGCCCCGGATTCTCCTAGACTGGGTGTGGTTCTGATCCCGTCGCAGGGAGTGGCGTTGAAGCTCTGAGGTCAGCGATACCGCGCTGAGGCCCGTTCGCCGTGCGCATGACCTCCGGCTTGGCCCAAGCGGCGTGGTGTCGCCCCACGTAAGGACATCGCCTACGTGCCGGGAGCCACCTGCCATGACCGCCATCCTCTGTTCCGATCTCAGTTTCAGCTGGCCGGACGGGGCCCGCGTGCTGTCCGGCCTGACCCTGTCTATCGGCGCGGGCCGGACCGGGCTGATCGGCGTCAACGGCTCGGGCAAGTCGACCTTGCTCAAGCTCATCGCCGGTGAGCTGCGCCCGGACTCGGGCACCGTCCGCGTCGCCGGCGACGTCGGGTACCTGCCGCAGGCCATCACGCTGGGGACCAGCCGCACCGTGGAGGACCTGCTCGGGATCACCGCCGCCAGGGACGCGCTGCACGCCATCGAGGCCGGGCAGGCCAGCGAGGACGCCTTCGCCGCGATCGGGGACGACTGGAACGTCGAGGAGCGCGCCCGGGCCTGGCTGGACCGGCTCGGCCTGACCGGCCTGGGCCCGGACGACCGGGTCGAGCGGCTGTCCGGCGGGGAGACCGCCGGGGTCGCGCTGGCCGCCCTGTTCTTGCGGCGGCCGGACGTGCTGCTGCTCGACGAGCCGACCAACAACCTCGACCTGGACGCGCGCCGGCGGCTCTACGACGCGGTCACCGCCTGGGCCGGCGTGATGGTGATCGTCGGCCACGACCGCGAACTGCTCGGGCTGGTCGATCACGTCGCCGACCTGTCCGGCGGGGACGTCCGGATGTACGGCGGCAACCTGGCGGCCTACGAGCAGCGGCTGGTGGCCGAGCAGGAGGCGGCGCAGCGAGCGGTCACCACGGCCAGCGCTGAGGTCCGCCGGGAACGACGGGAGGTGATCGACGCGCAGGTGAAACAGGCCACGCGCGACCGGCAGGGCCGTAAGGTCGCCGCGTCGGGCAGCCTGCCCCGGGCGGTCGTCGACGCGCGCAAGAAGCATGCCCAGGAGTCCGCGGGCCGCTCGCGGGAACTGCACGCCGACCGCCTGGAGGCGGCCCGTGACCGGCTGACCGAAGCCGAGCAGGCGGTCAGGGACGACGCCAAGATCCGGGTCGACCTGCCCGCCACGGCCGTCCCGGCCGGCCGCACCGTGCTGACCCTCACCGGCCTAGCCGCCCGCTGGCATCCCGCCGCCGCCCCGCCGTCCGCCGCCGCCCCGCCGTCCGCCGCCGCCCCGCCGCCTGCGGTACCGCCCGAGCCTGCCGACCCCGCGACCCGGCCCGGCGTGCTCGCGGAACTCATCGTCCGCGGTCCGGAGCGGGTGGCCCTGACCGGCCCGAACGGTGCCGGCAAAACTACCCTGCTGCGCGCCATCGCGGGCGCGGCCACGCTGCCCGGGGTCACTGTCCGCCGCGGAACAGCGGTCGGTTACCTGCCCCAGCGGCTCGATATCCTCGACGATCAGCTGACCGTGGTCGACAACGTTCGGGTAGCAGCGCCGACGGCGTCCGTCAACGAGGTCCGGGCGAGCCTGGCCCGGTTCGGCTTCCGCGGTGACCGGGCTAGCCAGGCCGCCGGCACGCTATCGGGCGGTGAGCGGTTCCGGGCCATGCTCGCCGCCCTGCTCCTCGCCCAGCCCGCCCCCCAGCTGCTGTTGCTGGACGAGCCGACCAACAACCTGGACATGGCGTCCGTCCGGCAGCTATCTCAGGCGCTGGAAAGCTACCGCGGCGCGATCGTCATCGCCAGCCACGATGTGCCGTTCCTGGATACGGCGGGGATCACCCGCTGGCTCGGCCGGCCCGATGTCCGCCGGGGTGGCTTTATCGGCTTTGTTTTGGCCGGCGCGACGTCAGTCCGCTAGACTTCGTGGGCGCGCCCGGCCCGCCGGGTTCGGTGCCCTTGGGGTATGGGGTAATTGGCAGCCCGACAGGTTCTGGCCCTGTTAGTCTAGGTTCGAGTCCTGGTACCCCAGCAGGTTCGGTGTGACAGCGCGGACGCGACCCACGTCCGCGTTTGTTCATCCGGGCTCGTCGTGATGAACCGTTCGGTGTGACTGCCGGTTGGCCACACCGGGGGCAAGGCGGTAGTCTGAACGCCGCTGGCCTTGCCAGAAGCTAGGCCCCGCAGGAGAGTTGCTTCCTGCCGGGGATGCACGGCCCCGTCGTCTAGAGGCCTAGGACGTCGCCCTCTCAAGGCGGTAACGCCGGTTCGAATCCGGTCGGGGCTACACCGCGATACACCTACACCATGATCACGAAGAGTTCACAGTCTCCACAGACTGTCAAGTCTTCGTGATCATGTAGGCCCCAATTAGGTGTCGAGGTTGGGGTTGTTGGCGGGTAGTGGCATCGGGTGGGCGGGGGGCTGGGGGAGCACGAGCTGCGCGTGGACGCTGAGGTCGGGCCGGACGTGCACGAGTTCCCCCGGGGCGAGCATCCGCCAGCCGCTCTCGCCGTCCAGCCGCTCGGATGCCACCACCACCGAGGCCGTGTCCGCGAGGTCGGGCGCGCGTACCGAGGATAGCGAGCTGCGCACGTGCATCCCGTCGGCCACGCCCTGGCTCGGCCCGGCCGGGCGCTCCAGGACGTGCAGGGCGTGCTGGCCGGGATAGCGCAGCGCCCACAGCTGGCCCGCCGCCGCCACGATGGTGTTCAGCGACGAGACCGGCAGCCGGGCCGCGATCCACGTGGCCGCCGCGGCGATCCCGGCGCCGACATCACCGCCGTGAGCATCGGTCTGCTGGGTGATCAGCGCGAAGTACCGTTCGGAGTCGGTGTCTCCGAGCACCAGGTCGCGGTAGGAACCGAGCTGCGCGTCGAGCTGCGCGAGGTCGCCGAACCCGCCGTTGTGCGCCATGATCCGTCCGGCCATCGAGAACGGGTGCGTGTTGCGCACCGTGCGGCCCCCGGTGGTGGCGAACCGGACGTGCGCGATAAAGACCGGGGACTCCGCCTGCTGGGCCTCGTGCGTGAACTCCTGGTCACGGAACGCGGCTTCCGGCTGCTTATCGAGCACCGGTTCGCCGGCCGGGTCGAAGAAGCCGATCCCCGCGCCATCGGCGTTGCGATGGCTCTGTACCTCAAGCGAATCGGGGGCGTCCAGGAGCCAGAACGTGGCCCGGATCCGGGCGGTGCCCGCCGTCAGCCCGAATAGTCGGCACATGCCCTACTCCACTTTTCCCGTGATCACGGCCGCGCTGGCCCTGCGCCGAACCTACCGCAACGAGGTACCGGCACACATGACCCCGGCAGCCTGGGTAGAGTTTCATTTCCGCAGCTAGGGAGGGAAGGGCGACGATGGTGGAGCCAGAGACCGAGCGCATCAGTCCGGCGCTAGACGAACCGGAGAACAGCCCAGCGCTGGCCGAAGCGATGCGTGAACTCCAGGCCGCCGAGCACGACGCGCAGGTCGCCTTCGATTGCATCGCCCTGGGGGAAGTGGACCGGGCCCACACGCACGCGCTGACCGCCCGGGTGGCCGTCGACGCGGCGGTAACCGCGCTGGCCGCCGCCCTCACCCAGCAGGACTAGCACCCGCGTTCTCCAGCGCCGTCAGCAGCGCCTTCATCCAGGGGCCGAGGTCGGCCGGGGTCAGCCGGGCCCGGCCGGGCCCGGTAGACCTAGGTACACCCCGTTTCCGGGGTTTGGCCTCACTACCGCTCGGCCCGCCCGCCCGGCAGACTGGCAGGGACGATCAAGCCGGAATGATCTAGCCGGAATGATCTAGCCGGGAGCAAGGGAGGCGACGCGATGGTCACCGCGATTCCGGTCCAGCGCGGCAGGCCGAGGCTGGGCCTGCTCACTGGCCTGGTCGCCGCCGCCCGGGGGCTGGCCTTCGCCGGGCTGATGCTGGCCGAACTCGGCCTGCTTGTGGTCTTGGTCACGGCGGCCGGCTTGACCGCGCTTGGATTCGCCCTGCTGACGGCCGACAGCAGGGCCAGCGGCGCTCAGCGGGCGCTGCTCGGCTTGCTGGTGATCGGGGCGGGGCTTGGTCTCGGCTGGTTCGCGGGACCGGGCACGCTGACCGCGATGCGGAGCCTGGCCCGCCAGACCAGGCGGCTGGCCGGCCAGTGGTGCGGCGTGCCGATCGCTGATCCGTACCGGCCGCCGCCGGCCCGCGGTGATCATCCGCTGACGTTGGCCAGGCGGCTTGGCTGGCTGCTGACCGACCAGGCCACCTGGCGGGACCTGCGGTGGATCCTGGTGAACCTGGTCGGCTGGCTGCTGGCCGCGCTGCCCGCGGCGATCGTCTTGACCGGCCTCATCGAGTTCATCGGGCCCGAGCTGATGCGGGCGATCCCGCCGCCCGCCTTTCCCGGCAACTCGGCGGGCACGCTGATCCTGCTCGGCCTGGGGATCATCGGTGTCGGAGTGACGGCGGCACCCTGGCTGCTCCGCGGTTACGCGCTGATGGCCCGCTCGATGCTGGCGCCGGCCGGGACGGCCGAGCTGGCGCTGCGGGTCCGCCAGCTGTCGCGGACCCGGACCGAGGCCCTCGACACCGGAGCGGCCGAGATCCGCCGGATCGAGCGTGACCTGCACGACGGGGCGCAGGCCCGGCTGGTGGCGATGGGCATGACCCTGGATGCCGCCGGGCAGATCATCGACACCAATCCGGTCGCGGCGCGGGCGCTGCTCATCGAGGCCAGGGACGCCTCGGTCCAGGCCCTGGCCGAGCTGCGCTACCTGGTCCGCGGCATCCACCCGCCGGTGCTGGCCGACCGCGGCCTGGCCGACGCGATCCGGGCCATGGCGCTGGATTGCCCGATGCGGATCGAGCTGGCCGGCGACCTGGACGGCCGCCTGCCGCCACCGGTCGAATCGGCCGTCTACTTCGCGGTCAGCGAGCTGGTGGCCAACGTGGCCAAGCACGCCGCGGCCCGGCAGACTTGGATCGACATCCGGCACACCGACGGGATGCTGCGGATCGGCGTCACCGACAACGGCGTCGGCGGAGCCGACCCCGCTCGCGGCAGCGGGCTGGACGGGATCGAGCGACGGCTGGCGGCCTTCGACGGCGTGCTGGCGATCAGCAGCCCGCCCGGCGGTCCGACGTCGGTCACCATGGAGGTACCGTGCGCGTTGTCATCGCCGAAGACCTCTTCCTACTGAGAGATGGCCTGACCCGGATGCTTCAGGCCCACGGCCTGCAGATCACCTCGGCCGTCGACAACGGGGCCGACCTGCTGGCCGCGGTGGTCGGCGACCCGCCGGACGTGGCCATCGTGGACGTCCGGCTGCCGCCGACGTTCACCGACGAGGGGATCCGGGCCGCGCTGGCCGCCCGCCGCGAGGTGCCCGGCCTGCCGGTGCTCGTGCTGTCCCAGTATGTCGAGCAGCTGTACGCCCGCGAGCTGCTGGCCAGCGGCACCGGCGGCATCGGATACATGCTCAAGGACCGGGTGTTCGACAGCGCCCAGTTCGTCGACGCGGTCCGCCGGGTCGCGGCCGGCGGCACCGCGATGGACCCGGAGGTGATCTCCCGCTTGCTGGCCCGTAACACCGGCGACGGCACCCTGACCGTGCTGAGCCGGCGCGAACGCGAGGTACTCGCGCTGATGGCCGAGGGCCGGTCCAACGCCGCCATCGCGCAGCGCCTCGTGATCACAGAACGGGCCGTGGCCAAGCACACCGCGTCCATCTTCAGCAAGCTGAACCTGCAGCCTTCCGACGACGACAACCGGCGGGTTCTGGCTGTACTGGCCTATCTGGGCGGTTGACGCCGCAGCCGGACCGTAACACGCGGGATGTATAACCTCCGCGAGGGTGGGCAGGATTCACGGGCATGCTCCAGCCGTATAGACGGGGGGTTCCCACATGAGCACGGAACCACAGCCGACACCACCTCCGACCTCCGACCCCTTCCCCGGGCCTGGTGTCGGCACGGAGACGCCGACGCCAGGTGCACGCCTGGAGCAATACCCCGCGGAGGCGACGCAGCCGGGTACCCAGGTGCCGCCTGAGACGGTCCCGGACAGCCCGGCCGCACCCGCCCAGGCGGCGCCCCCGCAGACGCCCCCGCAGACGCCGCCGCTGAAGATCAAGCGCACCAGGATCAGCGGCCTGTGGGTCGCGGTGGGCTTCTTCGCCGTGGTCCTGCTGCTCTTGCTGATCTTCATCTTGCAGAATGGCACGACGGTCCAGGTGTCCTACATGGGCGCGCACGGTCATCTCCCGCTCGGCGTGGCCCTGCTGCTGTCGGCTGTCTGCGGCGTGCTCCTGGTCGTGCTGGCCGGCGCGGCCCGGATCAGCCAGCTCCGGACGGTAGCGCGGCGCCATCGCCGCGCCGACTCCCGGCGGGCCAAGGCGGTGCAGAAGGCCGCGGACTAAGGACCGCCGAGCTAGGACCGGGCGGCCGTGACGACGTTCGCGATGCGGATAGCGGCCTGCCGCAGCTGATCCGGCGGGTGCGCGGCGTAGCCGAGCACCAATCCCGCGGGCCCGGGCCGCTGGCGGTGCCAGGACAGCGGGTGTACGAGCACGTCGGCCTGCCGGATCCGTTCGGCCAGTTCGGTGTCGTCAGCCGACCCGGCCAGCTCGGGAAACGTGATGAGCAGGTGCAGGCCCGCGGCGATGCCCTGCACCCGAGCCTGGGGCAGGTGCTCGTGCAACGCGTGGAGCATGGCGTCCCGCCGCTGGCGTTGCCGCTTGCGGGCGGCGCGGATGTGCCGGTCTAGTTCGCCGCTCGCGATCAGCTGCGCGAGCACCAGCTGCGGCAGCGCGGGACTGCCGAGGTCGCTGGCGTGCTTGGCCTCGATCAGGCCGGCCCGCATTCGGTCCGGCGGGATCAGCCAGCCCAGCCGCAGGCCGGGGGCGAGCGTCTTGGAGGTGCTGCCCACGTGGGCGACCTGGGCGGGCGCCGAGGCCTGCAGCGCGGGCACCGGCGCCCGGTCGTAGCGGTACTCCGCGTCGTAGTCGTCCTCGATGATCAGGGCGTCGGTTCTGGCCGCCCAGTCCAGCAGGTCCCGGCGACGGCGCGGGGCCAGCACCACCCCGGTGGGGAACTGGTGCGCGGGGGTGAGCAGTACCGCCCGCAAACCGGTACGCGCCAGTTCGTCCGTCTTCAGTCCGTGATCGTCCACGCCGATCGGCACCGGACGCAACCCCCAGTAGGCCAGCTCGTCCCTGGACCCGCGGGAACCTGGGTCCTCGACACCGATGTCCCCGGCACCGATGTCCCCGGTGGCCGAGCCCCGGGCCAGCGCCTGGGCCAGCAGGGCGAACGCCTGAGCCACCCCGGTGACGATGATGACGTCGTCGGGCTCGGCGCGCAAGCCGCGGGTGCGCGCGAGCCAGCCCACCAGTTCTGTTCGTAGCCACTGGCTGCCGCGTGGATCCCCGTAGCCGAGGTCGGCCACGCTCGCTCGCTCCAGCACCGTCCGTTCGGCCCGCAGCCAGGTGGCGCGCGGAAACCCGGCCAGGTCGGGGACCCCGGGGGAGAGATCTATCTCCGCCCGCGCCCGCCAAGGTTGCGGCAGCCGTCCCGTCTCCCGTGTGCCCGCTTCCCGCGAACCCGACGACCGCGGACCCGCTTCCCGCGAACCTGACAACCGCAGGCCGATGACCCTGGTGCCCGCCCCCGGGCGCGCGCTGACCAGGCCCTCGTCGGCGAGCCGCTGGTAGGCCTCGACGATCACGCCTCGGGAGATCCCCAGGTCCTCGGCCAGCACCCGGGTGGCCGGCAAGGGCGCCCCGGCCGGCAGCCGCCCGTCGATGATGGCGGCCCGGACGGCATCGGCCAGCCAGCTGGTCAGCCCGCGGGCCGCCGCCGTGGCCGGACTCAGCTGAAGGAAGTCCGCGCCCTTCACCCTGTCATCCCCGGCCCCTTCGATCATTGGTCCATCATAAAGTCACTTCATTGGCCCTGTTAACTGGACCATGTGGCCCGTACCGTAGCGTCGTGCCTGGTCTTCGCCCTCCAACCGCCGCCGATCCCATCTCAGTCCCCGCCGATCCCGTCTCAGTCCCCGCCGATCCCGTCTCGACCACGGCCAGCCCTGTCTCACGGCGGTCGGCGGCGGCCGGGGGCGCTACCGGGGCGATGGCCATGATCTGCGTGGGTGGCAGCGTCGCGGTGTCTTCTGTGCTGGTCCGGGCGCCGATGTTCACCGCCGAGGCGATACGGTACGCGGTGGCGTGCCTGCTGCTCGTCATGCTCGCCCGGCTGACCGGACGGCCGCTGCGATGGCCGCGCGGGCGGGAGTGGCTCTGGCTGTCCGGTATCGCCGTGACCGGCCTGGTCGTGTTCAACGTGGCCCTGGTCGAGGGGTCCAAACACGCCGAACCCGCTGTGATCGGCGTGGCGGTGGCCTGCGTGCCCGCGCTGCTGGCCCTGATCGGGCCGCTGCTCGAAGGCTCCCGGCCGCGCCCGTACCTGGTGGCGGCGGCGCTGGTGGTCACCGCGGGTGCCGCGCTTGTGCAGGGGCTGGGCCGGACCGACGCGATCGGCGTGGCCTGGGCCGTGGTGGTCTTCGGCTGCGAGGCCGCGTTCACCCTGCTCGCCTTGCCGGTTCTGAGTCAGCACGGCCCGTGGGGCGTCTCGGTCCACGCCACCTGGCTCGCCGCCGTCATCTTCGCCGGGCTCGGGCTGCTCCGCGAAGGCCCGGCCGCTGCCCTGCGGCTGACCGGCCCGGACTGGCTCGCCGTCGGTTACCTCGCCGTCGCGGTCACGGCCGCGGCCTTCGTCATGTGGTATTCCAGCGTCAGGCGGCTGGGCGCCAGTAAAGCCGGCCTGCTCACCGGTGTGGCCCCGCTGGCCGCGGCGGCGGCCGGGGTCCTGCTCGGCGGCCCGGCCCCCCGCCCGCTGGTCTGGGCGGGTATCGCCGTGGTCGCGGGCGGCCTGGGCCTGGGCTTCCTGGCCCGCCCCGCCGGGAAGGACTAAAGCACGGGCAAACCGAAGCCATCGCTCGTCAGCACAACAAAGCCGATTACGCCAGCTCGGCGAGCTGGAGCGCGCCGGCCCTGGCCAGCCGCGCGTGCTCGGCCTCCTGGGCCGCCTTCGGCTGCCCGGCCCGGCCGCGGTAGCGCTCCGGCGCGACACGGCCCTGCCGGTAGGCACCGATGGCGGCGGCCGCAGCGTCCACACCGACCGGACCGTAGTACAGGCCGTGCGGCAAGATCACCAGGTTGGCGGCGAACCGGTGGCCGCCGACGTGCGTCGTCTCCCAGACCTGCCCGGGATGGCGCGCGGCCAGCGCCTGGGCCAGCGGGGCTCCCAGGCGGGCGCAGCAGGCGTTCCGCCGGCCGTGCGCGCAGACCAGGAACACCGGCTCGACGGCCGGCCCGCCGAACGCCGGTGGTGTCCCCGCCGACAGCCCCGTCAGCTCCTGGTCGGTCAGCGCGGCCGCCCCGGCGGACCAAGGCACCTCCCCGCGCCTGAGCCAGGGCCGCGGGCCCGCGGTCCAGCCGACCAGAACCCGGCGAGAAGCCCCCGTCGCTCGGCGACCCGGCCTGCGGATCATCTGGACCCGGATGCCGGCCGCGTCAGCGCTCTTGACCAGGGCGTCAAGCGGCGCGGGCAGCGGGGTCTCGGTCGGTTCCGGCGACCAAGGCCCCGGATGCTCGATCAGCAGCCAGGCCCGGGACGCTTCCGGGGCCGAAGCCATCGACGGCACCGTCCCGTCGTGACTTTCCCGGCCGTGCTCGCATCCAGTGGCCACGCTGGTCAGCCTCCGATCCCAGGACGAGGTTTGGGTGCCTCCCATGCTAGTTAGGTGGATTGTGTGCGCAGACCGAGCGCAGACCGAGCGCAGACCGAGCCGCCGCCCTCCGGGGAATTCCAGGTCAGCAGCGGTTCACGCCGGAATGACCGCCTTTGGGCCAGGCTGCGCCCCGGCGGCCTCGCACCGGCCGGTGTCCCGGATTTATCCTCCGCGCCAGGGTGTAACATCGGTCCCGTGTCACGGTGGTATTGGCGCTTTAGCCTGGCTCCAGGAGGAGGCCGGGCGGGTCGCCTGCGCTTACCGCCGCCTGGAGCCAGTAAGACTGCAGATCATCGTCTGCCGCTAAGGGTGTGCTGGCTCCCGGGGTCCGGGCAGCCGCCCGCCCGGGAGGAGATCCGCCTGATGCCCAGCACCGGGGATACCCGCATCACCGGCTACGAGCCGTTGCTCGCGCCTGCTGCGCTGATCGAGGAGCTGCCGCTGTCCGAAAAGGCGGTGCAGACGGTGGAGCGCACCCGCGGCGAGGTCCGTGCCGTCCTCGACGGATCCGACGACCGCCTGCTTGTCATCGCCGGCCCGTGTTCGGTGCACGATCCGCTGGCCGCGCTTGACTACGCGGGCCGGCTGCGGGCGCTGAGCGACCACGTCCGGGCCGACCTGCTGGTCGTGATGCGGGTGTACTTCGAGAAGCCGCGGACGGTGACCGGCTGGAAAGGCCTGATCAACGACCCGGGGATGGACGGCAGGCACGACGTCCACCGCGGCCTGCGGATCGCGCGGCGGCTGCTGCTCGACGTCGTGGCCCTCGGCCTGCCGGTGGGCTGCGAGTGGCTCGACCCGATCACCCCGCAGTACATCGCGGACACGGTGACCTGGGGTGCGATCGGCGCGCGGACCACGGAAAGCCAGGTGCACCGGCAGCTCGCCTCCGGCCTGTCGATGCCGGTCGGGTTCAAGAACGGCACCGACGGGGACATCCAGGTGGCGGTGGACGCGTGCCGGGCCTCGGCCGCCGGGCACACGTTCTTCGGCGTCACCCCGGTGGGCGCCGCGGCGGTGGTCCATACGAGCGGGAACCCGGACACCCACGTGATCCTGCGCGGCGGCCGCGGCGGCCCGAACTACGAGGCCAGTCACATCGCCACGGCACTGGATCTGGTCACCGGGGCCGGCCTGCCGCGGCGGCTGATGGTGGACGCCAGCCACGGCAACAGCGGCAAGGACCACCGTCGCCAGCCGCTGGTGGCGGCCTCGATCGCGCAGCAGGTCGCGGCCGGGGAGGACGGCCTGACCGGGGTGATGCTGGAAAGCTTCCTGCGCGCGGGCCAGCAGGAACCCGGGCCGCCGGCCACCCTGGCCTACGGGCAGAGCGTGACCGACGCCTGCATGGACTTCCCGACCACCGAGGCGGCCCTGCATGAGCTGGCCGCCGCCGTCCGGTCCCGCCGTAAGGTTTTGTCCGAACGATCCGTGGCTAACCTGGCCTAACTCACCACCGGCAGCCGGCTGAGGGCGTCGTCGATGCGCTCTTGGGACAGCTTGAAGTCGGTCATCTCGCCGGACAGGTAACGCTCGTAGGCGGCCATGTCGAAGTGCCCGTGGCCGCACAGCGCGGTGAGGATGACCTTGGGCTCGCCGGATTCCGTGCAGCGCTTGGCCTCCTCGATGACGGCGGCGAGCGCGTGCGCGGGTTCCGGCGCCGGGATGATCCCCTCGGACCTGGCGAAGGTGACGGCGGCGGCGAAGCATTCCCGCTGCGGCTTGTTCACCGCCTCGAACAGGCCGAGCTCGTAAATGTGCGAAAGCAGCGGCGACATGCCGTGGTAGCGCAGCCCGCCGGCGTGCACCGGGTCGGGGATGAAGTCGTGGCCGAGGGTGTGCATCTTCAGCAGCGGCGTGAACCCGGCCGTGTCGCCGAAGTCGTACGCGTACCGGCCCCGGGTGAACGACGGGCTGGCCGACGGCTCGACCGCGCGGAAGGTCGGGTTGGCCCGCCCGGCCAGCTTTTCCCGCAGGAACGGCAGCACCAGCCCGGCGAAGTTGGAGCCGCCGCCGGTGCAGCCCACGATCAGGTCAGGCATCGCCTCGCCGAACGCGGCGAACTGCTTGAGCGCCTCCTCGCCGATCACCGTCTGGTGCATCAGCACGTGGTTGAGCACGCTGCCCAGCGCGTACCTGGTGCCGGCCCCCTGTCCGCCGGCGCCGACCGCCTCGACCGCCTCGCTGATCGCGATGCCGAGGCTGCCCGGCGAGTCCGGGTCGGCGGCCAGGATGTCCGAGCCCGCCTTGGTGGCCAGGGACGGGCTCGGGTGCACGGTGGCGCCCCAGGTTTCCATCATCGTGCGCCGGTACGGCTTCTGGTCGTAGGAGGCGCGGACCATCCAGATTTCGCAGCCGAGGCCGTACTGGGCGCAGGCGAAGGCCAGCGCGCTGCCCCACTGCCCGGCACCGGTCTCGGTGGTGAGCCGCTTGGTGCCTTCCGCGGCGTTGTAGTACGCCTGCGGAACCGCGGTGTTCGGCTTGTGCGACCCGGCCGGGGAGACACCCTCGTACTTGTAGTAGATGTGCGCGGGGGTGCCCAGGGCCTTCTCCAGCCGGTGCGCGCGGTAAAGCGGCGTCGGCCGCCACAGCCGGTACACGTCGAGGACGTCGGCCGGGATGTCGATGTAGGAGTCGGTCGACACTTCCTGGCGGATCAGCTCCATCGGGAACAGCGGGGCCAGGTCCTCCGGGCCCACCGGCTGCAGGGTGCCCGGGTGCAGCGGTGGCGGCGGCGGAGCGGGCAGGTCGGGGATCACGTTGTACCACTGGCGGGGGATTTCCGACTCATCCAGTGTGATCTTGGTGCGCTCAGCCACGACAACCTCCACGGGATAGAACATCTTCCCGCACCATACAGTGCTGGCCCGGGGGGACGACCCCCCGGAACCCCCCGCTCCTGGGGGGACCCATCCCCCCCAAGACCCCCCTTGGACAGGTCAGCCGACGAGGGTCTTGACGGCGGAGGTCAGTTCGGCCATGGCCTTCTTGGCGTCGGCGAAGTACATGCTCGTCTTGGGATTGGCGTACAGCTCGTTGTCGATGCCGGCGTAGCCGTGCCCCATCGACCGCTTGATCACGATGATGGACTTGGCCTGGTCCACGTCCAGGATCGGCATGCCGGAGACCTCGTTGCCGGGGCGGCGGGCGGCCGGGTTGGTCACGTCGTTGGCCCCGATGACCAGGGCCACGTCGGCGCGGGGGAACTCCGGGTTGATCTCCTCCATCTCCTTCAGCTGCGGGTAAGGCACGTTCGCCTCGGCCAGCAGCACGTTCATGTGACCGGGCATCCGGCCCGCCACCGGGTGGATGGCGTAGCTGACCTCGATGCCGCGCTCCTCCAGGGTCTTGGCCAGTTCGGCCACGCCGTGCTGGGCCTGCGCGGCGGCCAACCCGTAGCCGGGCACGATGATCACTTTGCTGGCGTAGGCGAGCTGGATGGCCGCGTCGTCGGCCGCGATCGCGCGGATCTGGGAGTCGGCGGCCGCCTGCACGGCGACCGCGTTGTCCCCGGTGCCGAACCCGCCCACGATGATGTTGACCAGCGACCGGTTCATCGCGTCGGCCATCAGCTTGGTCAAGATCCCACCCGACGCGCCGACCAGCGCGCCGGCCACGATCAGCGCCCAGTTCCCGATGACGAAGCCGGCCATCGCCACCGCGGTGCCGGTGAACGCGTTCAGCATTGAGATCACCACCGGCATGTCCGCGCCGCCGATCGGCAGCACCATCATCACCCCGAACGCCAGTGCCGCGAGCACCACGATCAGCAGCGCCGGCAGGCTGGCGGTGCTGAGCATGAACGCGGCCGCACCGATCGCGATGACGGCCAGGGCCGCGTTGAGCAGGCGGCTGCCCCTGAAGATGATCGGCTGGCCGCCGATCAGGCCCTGCAGCTTGCCGGCCGCGATGATCGAGCCGGAGAACGTCACCGCGCCGATGATCACGTCGAGCACGGTGAACACCGTGGTGCTGCCGAGCACGCCGCCGGCGTTGGACTCGGAGTGGATGTAGCCGTAGATCGCGACCAGCGCGGCGGCCCCGCCGCCGACCGAGTTGAACATCGACACCAGCTGCGGCATGGCGGTCATCTGCACGCTCTGCGCGGCGTACAGGCCTACGGCGGATCCGATCAGCGCGCCGGAGATCAGCACGATCCAGCCGGTCGCCGTGACCGTGCCGTCGTGGATCATCAGGATCAGCGTGACCACGCCCGCGATCATCATGCCCGCCGTCGATACCTGGTTGCCCCGGCGCGCGGTGGCCGGGCTGTTCATCAGGTGCAGGCCGCCCACGAAGCAGGCCGCCGCCAGCACGTAGACAAGCTGGATGTAGCCGGTGAACCCGCTCATGACTGGGACCTATCCATCTTGCTCAGTAGTCCCCGCAGGCCCTTGTGCCCGTTGAGTCCGTCTAGTTCCGGGGCTCCCGGCGGGGCGTTCCCCGCGGGGCTGGCTGGCACTGCCTTGCGGCGGAACATCTTCAGCATCCGCCCGGTCACCACGTACCCGCCCACCACGTTGGCCGCGGCGAAGAACGCGGCGATGAAGGCCAGGATGTAGCCGACGAGGTTGTCCGCCGTCACCCCGATGAGCAGGGCGCCGGCGAGCACGATGCCGTGGATCGAGTTGGTCGCCGACATCAGCGGCGTGTGCAGGGTGGCCGGCACCTTCCCGATGACCTCGATGCCGACCAGCAGGGCGAGTACGAAGATGGTCAGGTCAGTTATTAGGGCCGTCGACACCGGTGTCTCCCTCGGTGAGTTGGAGCAGGCCGGCCACGCCGTCGTGGACGACCCGCCCGTCGTTCGTGATCACCACGCCCGCCTGGATCTCGTCTCCGAGGTCGATGGCCAGCGCGCCTTCTTTGGTCAGGTGCAGCAGCAGTGCGGTGATGTTGCGCGAGTACGCGTTCGAGGCCGCGGTCGGCACGGTGGCGGGCAGGTTGCCCGCGCCGATGATCGTGATCCCGTTGCCGGTGACGATCGTCTCGCCGGGCCGGGATCCGGTCACGTTGCCGCCTAGCGCGCTTGCGCCCATGTCCACGATGACGGACCCGGCCGGCATCGCCTTGACCGCGTCCTCGGTGACAAGCAGCGGGGGCCGTCGGCCGGGCACCTGCGCGGTCGTGATGACCACGTCGTGCCGGGCGATGTGCCCAGTCAGCTCGTCCTGCTGGGCCTGGCGTTCTTCGGCGGTCAGCTCCCGGGCGTAGCCGCCCTGGCCGGCCGCGGAGGCCACCGAGGTCAGCTCGACGAAGGTGGCTCCCAGCGACTCGACCTCGCCTTTGGAGCTTGGCCGCACGTCGTAGCCGCTGACCAGTGCGCCCAGCCGCCGGGCGGTGCCGATCGCCTGCAGCCCGGCCACGCCGGCGCCGAGCACGAGCACCCGGGCGGGCCGGGCGGTGCCCGCCGCGGTGATCAGCATCGGGAAGAACCGGCCGAACTCGGTGGCGGCGATCAGTGCCGCCTTGTAGCCTGCCACGTTCGACTGGGAAGAAAGCGCGTCCATCGGCTGCGCTCGGGACAGCGTGCGCGGCAACCCGTCCAGGCTGATCGCGGTCACGCCCTGGGCGGCTAGCGCGGCGGCGAGCCGGGGATCGGTGAGCGGGGCCAGCATGCCCACGACCGCCTGGCCCTTCCTGAGCTGGCTCACCGTTGCGGCCGAGGGTTTAGTCACGGTGAGGATGACGTCGGCGCTTTGGTAGAGCTCGGCCGAGCTCACGATGGCGGCGCCGACGTCGGCGTAGGCCGCGTCGGGCAGCCATGCCGCTTCGCCCGCGCCGCTTTCCACCAGGACGTCGATCCCAGCCGGCCGCAACCTGGCGATCGCGTCCGGTACCAGGGCCACCCGACGCTCGCCGAGCGCGGTCTCCTTGACGACAGCTGCCTTCATCCGCGCAACCTCGTATCCATATTCCCAGTTTCTCTGGTCCTGCGGGTCCTGCCGGAATTTGACGATATCCATCCTGGCCGCGTCAGGTAAGGGGCCATGCGCCTCGCTAAAACGGGGTCTAAAGTCACAATCCCGTCAGATTCCCGCCGCC
>Ga0182013_10004609_pt1 | contig 16478 bp, 9 predicted proteins | sample 612S2MmetaG_FD_120487 | JGI IMG/M metagenome (GOLD analysis project Ga0182013, IMG submission 120487) | Permafrost microbial communities from Stordalen Mire, Sweden - 612S2M metaG | ecosystem: Environmental > Terrestrial > Soil > Wetlands > Permafrost | place: Sweden: Stordalen | collected...
ACCATGTTCGGATACATCATTGTTTGGGCTCAGTTGAAGACTGACTGTCAGGCCGTGACGGCTCTGGAATACGGTCTGATCGCCGCATTAATCGCTGGCGTTATAGTGACCGCAGTCGCACTGGTCGGCACCGATCTGACGGCTTCGTTCACCAGCCTCGCCGCCAAGATCTGAAAGCTCTCTATAGAATTGCTGACATGTCGGTCATCAATCTGCGCCTACCCGATCTCGACGGGTCGCCAGACCGCCCGCTGTGGGAGGCGACCTCTGTGCGTCGATGACATTTATTTCATTCCGGCAGGCTGGTTATTCAGGCCGACGACATACCGCCGTTACAGGGCTCCACGATGGCACCATAAGTCTCGCGTCGGAACGTGACGCTATCTCAAACCGTGGCATTTTTACGATCGCTGGTTATAACGCCCGTCGGTTCAGCCGCATTGTTCAATTGATCGGTCTGTGTCTGATCTAGCCGCGGTGGCTGGCTTTGTCCTTTTGCTCTGGTTCATCGTGGTACAGTTTCGGCGGCAGGAGCGCCAGACCGCGGCGCTACAGGAAAGTGAGAGCAGGGCTGCGGAACAATACTTTCTTCTTGGAACTACACTCGATCACATGGATCAGGGTCTCATGATGATCGCCGCCGATGGTACGGTGGCGATCTCCAATCAGCGGGCGATGACCTTGTTGGATCTCCCCGCTGAACTCATGAAAGCACGTCCAAAATGGGAGGATGTGTTAAGGTGTCAACGGGGCACGAATGAGTTCGAACGCACAGACGCTGAGTTGATCGAGTTCGTGTGTCGATCTGCCCTGCTCGATGGACCATTGGTTTATGACCGGGAGCGTCCGAATGGCCGCTTCCTGGAGGTACGGACAGCACCATTGCCCAACGGGGGAGCGGTTCGGACCTACACTGATATCACCGACCGCAAGCGTGCCGAACAGCGTGCTGATTTTCTGGCGCACCATGATGGTTTGACCGGGCTTCCCAATCGGGTCCTCCTCCACGACCGTCTGTCCCAGGGACTGGCGCAAACCTCGCGCTCTGGCACGTCGCTCGTCGTGCTGACGCTCGACTTTGATCGATTCAAGGAAATCAACGATACCTACGGGCATGACGCTGGTGATCGGGTTTTGGTGCAGGCCGCTGACCGTCTCCGGAACACCGTCCGCGCCTCGGATACCGTGGCACGTACCGGCGGTGACGAGTTCGTGGTGATCCAATGCGGCGCCATCCAGCCGGAGGCCGCGGTTCAACTGGCCCAGAGATTTGTCGAGGTGCTGACACTGCCGTTTGATATAGGCGACAGGTTGGTCCCGATCGGCACGAGCGTTGGTCTCGCCCTTTATCCGGGCGACGGAAACACACCGGCCGACCTGCTGAAGAACTCGGACATCGCGCTCTATCGCGCCAAGGCCGATGGCCGCGGAGCATTTCGTATGTTCGAACCCGAGATGGACTCAGAAATGCGCGATCAAAGCGCCATCGAGCAAGATCTGCAGGCGGCGATCGGCACTGATCAACTGAATCTGTATTTTCAGCCGCAGTTCGCTACCAATACCAGGGCTGTCACGGGCTTCGAAGCATTATTACGCTGGCATCATCCAACGCGCGGTAACATTTCACCGGCAATCATGATTCCGATTGCTGAAAAGTCCCGACTGATCTCGCGACTGGGAGCATGGGTGAGCGAAGCTGCCTGTACCTCCGCCATGACCTGGCCAGTACCGTACCGTGTCGCCGTGAACCTGTCGGCCGTGCAATTTCGCGACGAAGATCTTCCGGCTCAGGTTGCTGACATTCTTCATCGAACCTGCCTACCCGCCTGCCGGCTGGAACTCGAGGTGACAGAGTCTGTGCTTAACGATGGCACCGAACAAGCGCTCGCATCCCTCAGGTCTTTGAAAGGCCTGGGTGTGAGGATTGCGGTCGATGACTTTGGAACCGGATACGCCAGTTTGAGGTATTTGCGCCAGTTTCCTTTCGACAAAATTAAGATCGGCCAATCGTTTATTCGCGGTCTGGGCGAAGATCCGAGCGCACTGTCGATCGTCGACGCCATCGTGGCGATGGGCCGAAGCCTCGATATGAAGGTGATCGCTGAAGGTGTTGAGACCGACCAACAGCTCCAGATATTGCGCAGACAGCATTGTGACACCACAGACCGACTTGTTCCGGCGCCTCCCACAGCGATTAGCGCGCCGGGCCGGCCGTCGCCCAGCAATCCGAGCAGCATTTTGTCCAGCATGGTCTCGGTCGTCGCGCCGAATTCGGCAGGAGAGAGCAAACAGATGGTGTTGCGGGCGAATACCGCCATCACGCTGGCCCTGCAGTCCTCGACCAGCTTGCGGGCATGGCCGACATCGGCCGAGGTGAACACATCCACGTGCGTTTTCGATACGCTCTCGCAGCAGGCTGGACGGCCCGAACTGAGGCGTAACAGTTGGTCCATGCACTTGGCCAAGGACGTAGCGATCTGCGTCATGGCCTCGCGCAGTGCCAATTCCCCTATCGCCGCGTTCATCGGTCTGCCAGAAGCCGCGCGAAAGCTTCGGCGTAGTCCGGATGCCAGCGGGACAGCGCCGGCCGGTTCTCGGTGATGTCCTGCGCCGCCCACAGGATTCGCCGGTTGTCGATCTCGCGGGTCACGTCGTTGTCGGGGCAGAGGATGTAGAAATCGCCCCGATTCATACCCGCGATCAGCATGTCAACCACCTGGTCCGGTATCCATGCGCCTGGTGGTTTTTCCGCCCGTCCGCGGCTGGTCATGCCGGTAAAGGTGGAACCCGGAATCAGCAGATGCGCGGTGATAAGCTGCCCCTCGACGTTGCGCAGGCTGTGCGCCAGGGCTTCGGTCAGCACCTTCACGCCGGCCTTGCTGATGTTATACGCGGTGTCGCCCGGTGGGCAGGTTATGCCCTGCTTCGAACCGGTGTTGACGATCGCGCATGCGGTACCCTGGTCGAGCATACGCGGCGTGAAGCTCTGCACTCCGTTGATGACGCCCCAGAGGTTCACCTCCAGCACGCGCCGCCAGCGGTCGATGTGATCCCAAGGACCGCCACCCGGCGCCGTGCCGGCGTTATTCATCAGCACGGCCACCTCGCCGAAGGCGGCATAGGCGGCGTCCCTGAGCTTTTCGACCTGGTCCAGTCTGCTCACATCAGTCGGCACGGCAAGAACCGCCGCTTCGCCCGACGGGGACTCCGCCGCGACCTCCGCAGCCGCGGCGTCAAGCGCCTGCCCCGGCAAATCCGCCAGACAAACCCGCATGCCCATGGCCGCAAAGCGCCTGGCCGCCGCCAGGCCGATTCCGCTGGCCGCACCGGTGATGACGGCCACTCGGTCTTCTTCCAACGAGGGATGATCGGTCATTGGCTATCGCTCCATCAAGAGAACCACGAGATAAATGCGCCGTGGCACCGCGTCCGTTGGTTGCCGCCGTGCGGCGTCCCCTTGCGTGCCGAGGCGCCTTGGTGCCGGGCTCCGGGGAACGAGGCTACAGGCAATTCCCACCAGGATATAGCGTCTTGGGCCGTTGTGTCGGCCTGGACGCGGCGGGATCGTAGCAATCACAGGTGATTCCGGGCGCTTCCCGTCAGGGAAGTGCGGTGAAGGATCGATTATAGAGTATCGCCGTCTGGGCCGCAGCGGCCTCAAGGTTTCGAAAATCTGTGTCGGCACGATGACCATCGGCCACGGCACCGATATGGCCGAGGCCGAGCGCATTGTGCACGCCTCACTGGACGCCAGTGTGACGTTCTTCGGGTGGATTTTTACCTTGACGGCCGCGGCATACAATCTGGTGCGGATCCCCAAGCTGCCGGCTGCCGCGGCGTAGCCATGCCTGGAGCCTGTCCCACGGCCCCGGAGCCTATCCTGCGGCATGATTCTCGCCCGCCAGGGCAGCTAAAATCGACAAAATCACTGCGCCGAACGCGTTCCAGGCCGCGTCATACCGCGGATATGTGTCGAATTGGGGTCGCGGCCTGCCAGAGTTGTGACGCGGGGAGGTGTTTAAGCGCAAAAGAGCCCAATGAAATTTGGTGACAAGCACGTGATTTTGGCGTCATATCAGGCTCAGGCTTACAGGAGTTTGCCCAAGATGAAGGAAGGAGAGCCAATGTCACCGGAACTTACATCGACACAGCTTCGCGAGCGCGCGACCGAGTACCGGCGCATGGCTGAGACCGCGCGGGAGGCTGCCGTCGTGACGTCGCTGCTGCGGCTGGCGGAGCGGTATGATGGGGCGGCGGGAGAGCGCGACGCGGGCGTGGTTTGACCAGGCGCATAGCCTTGGTTGCGCGGTCCGGCTGCGGCGCCGGACCAACGATTGCCTTACCCCTCACCCCACTCTCGAGGTCGATCCACCTGGCGGTAGTCCCGTCGCGATCCCAATCAGATTGAGTCCCTGAACCCTACAGTCACCATCCAAGCGATGACTGATCCCAGGAAATAGCATCGTGTTCGTAACGCTGCTGTCGATTTGAAAATATCGAGCTCGCACGTTGCAGTAATTTCGGCGCCCGAGGGCGTCCGGTGGTGAGCATCGTTCAAGCGGTCCCGGAAGGATCCAGGGATGGCCGGACGTACGGTCTCGCCGTTATGGTTGAGTTTGCCATAGGTATTTTCCGAGGGTGGACAACGATTTCGGCGCAAGCTCATCTGGCGATGTCGTGGTGGGCGGATGTCAGCATGGAACGCATCGCATCGGTTGTGCTCGTGCCATTTGCAACGGGTGCAGCACCCGTAGAGCCATGGTGAGCCACAGACACGGTCCGGCGATCCCGTCAATGAACATCGTGCGGTTCAACAATGCGCTGCGCGAATCCCGATCATCTCCTCAAGCCGACTCTGCGGCAACGGCCTCGGGAGATAAGCGCCACCTTGATGTGGCACCACCTGATCCCAGGCAACCTTTAACGCAGAGGGCAGTCGATGAGGCAAGCGGGAAGCCAAAGTCGGAACGGTCGGAAAACATTGCCGCTGTCTATAAGCGGGCGACTCTAGCTACTGGGCTCGGAAGCAGGTTGCTGCCGGATGGGTCTATGGCCATCGAGCAGGTGAAGCCGCCTGACTTCGCGGACCTTGACCGGTGCGTGCAGGAGCTTTCCGACCTCGGGGCGGGTCCCCCCGTCGGTCTAGTCACCGACGATACGGATGAAACGCTCCACGATCCCGCTCCATCAGTCTCTGCCAAGACCCTCCCGTGACGATCACCAGCCCCCTCGCACACAAATTACTCCACGGTCACCGGTAGCCGGCTATCGGCTTCCATCATTGGCTCCGATCGTTTGAAGATCCATTTGTCCGAACCGTAGGATTTTCACGATTTACCGCTTCAGCCGCGCGGGTCGCCACCTCCCGATCATCTCGCGAACTAACCAAGCGGTTCGGGATGACCGTCGAGAATTCCCCGTACTGTGCGGGCCGGTTCAACGTGGCTGACTCAGGCTGCCAATCGGCTGGGGGCCGCACCGAACAGGAACTCGACGTCTTCGCCGTCCATGTTCGGCAACGCCGCACCTTCCTCGCTGAACGCGATGCTGGCCAGTGCCGCCTTGCGCTCCTGCAATTCCAGGATCCGCTCTTCCACCGTATCGGCGGCGATCAGCTTGTACACGAACACCGATTTCGTCTGCCCGATGCGGTGTGCGCGATCGGACGCCTGCTCCTCGACGGCCGGGTTCCACCATGGGTCGTAATGGATCACCGTGTCGGCCGAGGTCAGATTCAATCCTCGCCCACCGGCCTTCAGGCTGATCAGGAACAGCGGCACCTCACCCGCCTCGAAGCGCAGCACCGGGGCGGCGCGGTCGGCGGTATCGCCGCGCAATTCCACGTAGCGAATGCCGGCCGCATCCAGCACCGGCTTCATCAGGTCCAGCATCGAGGTGAATTGCGAGAACAGCAGGATGCGGCGGCCTTCCACGATCATTTCGCCCAGCATCTCCAGCAGATCGTCGAGCTTGCTGGACGTGCCGGCCAGCCGCGCCGATGAAAGCTTCACCAGCCGCGGATCGCAGCACACCTGGCGCAGCTTCAGCAGCGCGTCGAGCACGACAACATGGCTGCGGCCCAACCCTCGGTCGGCGATTTCCCGCGCGACCTTGTCGTGCAAGGTGGCGCGGATCGTTTCGTACAATTCGCGTTGCTCCGGCGCCAGCGTGATGCGGCGCAGGATCGTGTGCTTCGGCGGCAGTTCGGTGGCCACCGCCGCCTTGGTGCGGCGCAGGATGAAGGGGCGGATGCGCGTGGCAAGCTGGCGGCGGCGAACCAGGTCGCCCTGCTTCTCGATCGGCGTGCGGAACCGGCGGGTGAAATTCTTGCGCGACCCCAGCAGTCCCGGCATCAGGAAAGCAAACTGCGACCACAGCTCGCCCAAATTGTTCTCGATCGGCGTGCCCGACAGGCACAGCCGGTGGCGCGTGTCGAGCCGGCATACCGCGTGGGTTGCCTTGGCGGCCGGGTTCTTGATCACCTGCGCCTCGTCCAGCACCACCAGGTGCCAGGCGAGGCCCGCCATCTCCTCGATATCGCGCGCCAGCACCGTATAGGTCGTGATCACGACCTGGGCGTCGCCCAACTCGCGCCGCTTCTCGTGCCGGTCCAGCCCATGCAGCACGACCACGCGCAGATGCGGTGCGAAGCGGGCGAGTTCCGCGGTCCAGTTCGGCACCAGGCTGGTCGGCACCACCACCAGCGCCGGCCGGTCGAGCCGACCCGCCGCTTCCTCGATGACGATATGGGCGATGGTCTGCGCCGTCTTGCCCAGCCCCATGTCGTCGGCCAACAGCCCGCCAAGCGCATTGTCCCGCAGGTGCTGCAGCCAATTGACCCCCTGTTGTTGGTAGGGTCGCAGCGTGGCGGTGAAGCCCGAGGGCACCGCCACCGCCGGGATCTCGGCGACGCAACGAAATCGCGCGGCATGCGCGGCGATCGCCGCACCGTCCTGCCAGCGCGCGGTGACCAGGTCCTCCAGGTCCAACACGCCCGGCGCTTCGCCGGCATCCAACTCCAGCTTCTCGCGGGTGGTGCGGCTGGCGGCCTCGATCAGGTCGTCCATCACTGTCAGCAGGCGGGTGATCCGCTCCGCCGGCAGCTTCAGGATGCGGCCGTCGTCCAGGCTGGTGATGACCTCGCCATCGACGATGCGGGCGGCCGCGATCCCGCCACGCTCGCGCAGACGCAGCAGGATCGGCAGCAACGGCTGACGCACACCATCGATCTCGATGCCCAGGTCGAGCGAGAACCGCCCGCCCGGAACGTCCGCGACCCGCATGTCACACGCGCCGACCGACTCCACCAGGCGGGGTCCGAAATCGCTGTCGATCCGATGGCCCCATCCGAGGTTCTGCAGTGCCGGCAGGCGCTCGGCGACGAAGGCCTGCCAGGCTTCCGCGGCGTCACGGCCGCGGAACACGAACACCATGCGGCCCTTCGCCGCCTGGCCGCTGGCCATCCGCATCTGCACCAGGCCGTCGCGGCGGATGGCGTCGAGCACGGCGGCCTCGCCGGCCGCATCGCGCCGCACGAACACCGGTCCGGTCGAGGTTTCCGTCCGCACGAACTGCCGATCGTCGTCGAAAGGCACCACCGCGCCGGCGTAGTCGAACTCCACCAGCAGACCATCCAGCGTCTGCATGCGGCCGAACTCGTCCGGACAGGGCAAGCGGGTCAGCCGGAGCACTGGCTTGAGCGGACGCTCGACGATCACCTGCGCGCTGACGGTGGGCGGTTCGATCCGGCGCCGAGGCTCGGCTGACGTGGGTTGCACCGGTGGGCGTGGCCCGGTGCCCACTGGTTGGATCGGCGGGCGCGGCGACGGCGCGGGTGGCCGGATGCGAATTCGGTCAACCGCGCCGGTAGCGGCATCGACGTACCACGGCCCGCTCAGTCCGACGATCACCCCGGAGCGGGGTGGCAGCGCGACTTCGGCGGAGCTGGCAAAGAACCGGGTTTCACCCTGCACCAGCCGACGGCCACCGGCATGCCAGCGCGCCTGACCGCTTTGCACCAGCACGCGCAGCAGGTCATCGACCCGCGCGGTCGGCACGCCGGTACGCTTCTGCGTCCCGCCGAGGATCAGGGCCGCCTCGCGGGTCGCCGGCCCGGAAAGTCCATCGGCGGCAATCTGGACGGGGGCAGTAGGAGTCTCGACGCCGCTATGGCCGCCGACCAGCAGTGTCGCCACCACACAGGCGTACGGTGCCTCGGCGGGCGCCAGTTCGAACACCGTGCGTTGCGGCTCCACCGTCGTTTTCGGTTCGGTGACCAGCGCGTCGAAGAACGTCTGCTGCTCCGGCTGGCGCAGCTCGGGAAACCGGTCGAGCGCCGCAAATGCGGCTGCGGCCAAATGGGCGCAGGCTCGGATGCCGCAGGAGCAGTGATGGTCGAACACCACCCGGCGCCCCAGCCGCGAAGGCGTCATGCGGACCCGAAACTGTGCGGAGCGCTCCTGCACCGCGCCCGAGATCGTGTCCCCGTCGAGCTGCACGGCGACCCCACCCGCCAGCCCCAGGCTGCGGCCGCGGGTGAGCGCCCGGCCGTCGAAGATGCGAGCAAGATCCTGGGAGGTGAACGGCGTCGGCATTCGGTGGGCAGCAGGCTCGCGGCTGGGGAGAATCGGGGGGCGAATCGCCGGGCGGCGGCGGCCAACATGGCGGCATGCCGACCGGGCCGCAACTGCTTCTGTCAGCGAGATCGCACGATGAGTTTTCCTCGCCGCGACGCCCTCCTGGCACGTGGATTCCGCGCCTTAAATCCACAAGCAACATTTCAACCTCCACAGGCTGCGTCATAAAGGTAGAAGTGCGCCTGCCATCTGGAATGCGGTGCTGGCCGCGTGATTTCGTAGATCGCGTCCGACGCGCAAACGGGCCAGCCTCCGCTGCCGGTCTATTTGCACCAGAACCGAGTCGCGTTGCGGCACCACCGGTCGCATTGACCTCGATCAACCCGTCCCTGCGCATGACGGGTTGATTTCGCGACCGGCGGCCTCTTATTCCGCCGATATCCGTACCTGCAACAGTTGCCCCTGAGCGCAGCGGCGGCTTTATCTGCGGCCCCGAACGTGCGACACCGTCCGCCCTGCCCATGAACCTGTCAGCTCTGTTTCATCCCGCGGTTGCCGCTTGGTTCGCCGGCCGCTTTGCGTCGCCCACCCCGGCGCAGGTGCAAGCCTGGCCGGCAATCCAGGCTGGCCGCCACACGCTGATCGCCGCACCGACCGGATCGGGCAAGACGCTCGCCGCGTTCCTGGCGGCGATCGACAGATTGCTTCGCCAGGGCCTGGAAGGCCGGCTCGCCGATGCGACGCAGGTGGTTTACGTCTCGCCGCTCAAGGCGCTGTCCAACGACATTCAGCGCAACCTGGAGGCCCCGCTCGCCGGCATCAGCCAGGCCCTGCGCGATCACGGTCTGCCCGATGTAGAAATCCGCACCTCGGTGCGCACCGGCGACACACCCCCGGGTGAACGGCAACGCATGCTTCGCCGGCCGCCGCACATCGTCGTCACCACCCCGGAATCGCTCTACATCCTGCTCGGCTCCGCGTCTGGCCGCGCGATGCTCGCGACGACGCGGACGGTTATTATCGACGAGATCCACGCCATGGCGCCCAACAAGCGCGGCGCGCACCTCGCCCTGTCGCTCGAGCGCCTGGCCGCGCTGTGCGGCGACAAACTGCAGCGCATCGGCCTGTCGGCGACGCAGAATCCGATCGAGGCGATCGCGCACTTGCTGGTGGGCGCCGGCGATGACGGTGTTGCGGCTGTGGACGCTACCGCAGTCGGCGCTGCCGGGGTGCAGGGCACCGCTGCCGCGCCACGCGGCACCCCGGGCGCTTGGCCGCAAATCATCGATACCGGCCACCAGCGTCCGCGCGACCTGGCGATCGAGGTGCCCGAGTCGCCGCTGGAAGCGGTGATGTCGGCCGAGGTCTGGACGCAGGCGTACGACCATCTGGTGCGGCTGGTCGAAGCGCATCGGACCACTCTGGTGTTCGTCAACACCCGCCGTATGGCGGAACGCGTCGCCCGCCAACTGTCCGACCGTCTGGGCGAGGCGTCGGTCACCGCGCATCACGGCAGTATGGCGAAGGAACAGCGGCTGGATGCGGAACAGCGGCTGAAGCGCGGCGAGCTCAAGGCGCTGGTGGCGACCGCGTCGCTGGAACTCGGGATCGACATCGGCGATGTGGACCTGGTCTGCCAGCTCGGTTCGCCGCGCTCGATCGCTAGCTTCTTGCAACGGGTCGGCCGCTCGGGCCATGCGGTCGGCGGCACACCCAAGGGGCGGTTGTTCCCGTTGTCACGTGACGATCTGGTGGAATGCGCGGCATTGCTCGATAGCGTGCGTCGCGGCGAGCTGGATCGACTGAGCATACCGTGCCAGCCGCTCGACGTGCTGGCGCAGCAGATCGTCGCCGAGGTGGCGGCGCAGGACTGGCCCGAGGCAGCATTGTACGACCGGATGCGCCGCGCCTGGCCCTACCGCAGCCTGTCGCGCGACGACTTCACCGCCGTCGTGCACATGCTGGCCGAGGGCTTTTCCACCCGGCGCGGCCGCCGAGGCGCGTTGCTGCACCACGACGCGGTCAACCACATGCTGCGCGGCCGGCGCGGGGCGCGGCTGACCGCGCTGACCTCGGGCGGGACGATCCCGGACAACGCGGACTACCAGGTGCTGCTGGAGCCGGAGAACCAGACGATCGGCAGCGTCAACGAGGACTTCGCCGTCGAAAGCCTGGCCGGCGACGTGTTCCAGCTCGGCAACAACGCCTACCGCATCATGCGCGTCGAACGCGGCGTCGTGCGGGTGGAGGATGCGCGCGGTCAGGCACCCACAATTCCGTTCTGGCTCGGTGAGGCACCGGGCCGCAGCGACGAACTGTCCGCCTCGGTCTCGCGCCTGCGGGCGTCGATTGCGGCGCGGATGCGGGTGGACCGGTCCGGCTCGACGGCGCGACGCTGGCTGATCGATGAGATTGGCATCGCTGCACCGGCCGCGGAGCAATTGGTCGAGTACCTGTCCGGTGCATTCGCCGCTCTTGGCGTGTTGCCGACGCAAGACACGCTGGTGCTGGAACGCTTCTTCGACGAAGCCGGCGGCATGCAGCTTGTCGTGCATTCGCCGTTCGGCAGCCGGATCAATCGCGCCTGGGGGCTGGCGCTGCGCAAGCGCTTCTGCCGCAAATTCAACTTCGAACTCCAGGCAGCGGCGACCGAGGACAACATCGTGCTGTCGCTGACCACGACGCATAGTTTCGAACTTGCCGAGGTGGCGCGCTATCTGCACTCCGCCAGCGTCCGGTCGCTGCTCACCGAGGCCTTGCTCGATGCACCGATGTTCATCACCCGCTGGCGCTGGGTGGCGGGCGTCGCGCTGGCGTTGCCGCGGTTCCGCGGCGGGCGCAAGGTGGCGCCGCAACTCGCGCGCATGGACGCCGAGGACCTGATCGCCGCGGTGTTTCCCGACCAGATCGCCTGCGCCGAAAACCTGGTGGGCGAGCGCGAGATCCCCGACCACCCGTTGACCAACCAGACCATCGCCGACTGTCTGCACGAGGCGATGGACATCGCCGGGCTGGAACGTCTGCTGACGCGGCTGGAGTCCGGCGACATCCAGGTGGTGGCGTGCGACCTGACGCAACCCTCGCCGCTGGCGCTCGAAGTGCTGTCGGCCAGGCCATACGCGTTTCTCGACGACGCGCCCTTGGAGGAGCGGCGCACCCAGGCCGTCATGGGGCGGCGCTGGCTGGACCCGGAGAGTTCCGGCGACCTCGGCCGCCTCGACCCGGAGGCGATCGCGCGGGTGCGCAACGAAGCCTGGCCCGACCCGGCCAATGCGGAAGAGCTGCATGACGCGCTGCTGTGGCTTGGCTGCGTCAGCGCCGAGGAAGCGCAGGCCGCGCCGGAATGGCCCGGGTGGCTGGCAATGCTGGCACGCGACAACCGCGTGACCCGGTTGGCAACACCGCAGGCGCACCTGTGGATCGCGGCCGAGCGCCTGGCTCAGTTCCAGGCGCTGTGGCCCGAAGCGCGGCGTGTGCCCGACATCTCTCCCCCGGCCGACCAGCCCCCGCGTGCATGGACGCGCGAGGAGGCGTTGGCCGAGATCGTGCGCGGCCGGCTGGAGGGCCTTGGGCCGGTCACACAGGCAACGCTGGCTGTGCCGCTCGGGCTGGAACCGGACGAGATCGGTAGCGCGCTGGTCGCGCTGGAGGTCGAGGGCTTCGCCATGCGCGGCCGCTTCACGCCCGGCAGCAACGCCGCGCCAGGATCCCCGGATCAAGTCCGGGGACTGTCCGGGGCATGCGAATGGTGCGACCGGCGCTTGCTCGCCCGCATCCACCATTACACCGTCCGCCGCCTGCGCGCGGAGATCGAACCCGTCGCGGCACGTGACTTCCTGCGCTTCCTGTTCGGCTGGCAGCGACTGACGGAGGCCACGCGGCTGGAGGGGCCGGATGCGGTGACCGCCGCGGTCGCTCTGCTGGAAGGGTTCGAAGCGCCGGCCGGCGCGTGGGAGACCGAACTGCTGACGGCGCGCATCGCGGGGTACGAGCCAACCTGGCTCGACGATCAGTGTCTGGCAGGACGTGTCGCCTGGGCACGCCTGAGCCCCTGCGCCGGCCGTGCCAACGGCAACGCCGGTAGCGGTGCCGATGGCCGAGTCGCCGGACGCGCCGAAGGACGCGTCGGCGGACGCGAGCGTGCCGCAACCCCGGTGCGCACGACGCCCATCACGCTGCTGCCGCGGCGTCACGCGGCGTTCTGGACCTCGCTTTCAGGACCGCCGGGGGACGTGCTGCCCAGCGGGCGAGGTCAGGCTGTGCTCAACGCCCTGCGGTCGTACGGCGCGTCGTTCTTCGAGGAGCTGGTCGAAGCCACCGGCCTGTTGCGTCCGCAGGTGGAAGACGCACTCGGCGAGTTGGTGGCACTTGGGCTGGTGACGTCAGACAGCTTCGGCGGACTGCGCGCGCTGCTGGTACCGTCGGAGCGCCGCAAGTCATTCACCGGTGCCACGCGGCGGCGGCGCACGCTGACATTCGGCATGGAAGATGCCGGCCGCTGGGCGCTGACCCGCCGCGTGCCGCCGGATGCAAACGCGCCGCAGGCCAATGCCGGCGCGATCGAGCACGTCGCACGCACTTTGCTGCGCCGCTATGGCGTGGTGTTCTGGCGCTTGCTCGCGCGCGAGGCCGACTGGCTGCCACCGTGGCGCGACCTGCTGCGCGTCTATCGCCGGCTGGAGGCGCGGGGAGAAATCCGCGGCGGGCGTTTCGTCGCCGGTTTCTCGGGCGAGCAATACGCCTTGCCAGAGGCGATCGGCGCGTTGCGCGAGGCAAGGCGGCAACCCGCATCGGGCGAGTGGGTCTCACTATCCGGCGCGGACCCGCTCAACCTTGCCGGTATTCTGACGCCAGGGCCGCGGCTCGCAGCGCTGACCGGCAACCGCGTGCTGTTCCGCGACGGGCTGCCGATCGCCTGGCTCGCCGGTGGCGAGGTGCAGTTCCTGATAGCGCTCGATCCCGCGAGCCAGTGGGAAGCGCGCAAGGCCCTGCTGCGGTCGGCTACGCCAGTGGCACTCGCCGACCTGGCCTGACTTCGGCGGGTCGCCGGCCGGCGTTCAACTAACAAGGACCTGCTTCCCCTCCCCTTGCGGGGGCGTTGGGGGGAGGGGTGCGTACAGTCGCCGGCCGTCCTGGTACGCCCGGCAATGTGGTGAGCATCTTGACGATGGTGCTCTTGCCGGCATCGTTGGCTCCGAGGCCGAACGGCCTCGCCGGCTGACACAGAAAGCTCGGCATGATCGACGGCAGTGAAGTCGCCAAAGCATCGTGTTAGCTCGACTTTCCGCATTCTTTCGCGGCCGGTGATCAGGTGATTTCGCGATCCCGGTCGCGGGTGATTGGGTAGTCGTCCACGGCGCGATCAGAGGACTCTTGCGCGAATCGGCAATCGCGATTCGAAGACTCCGATGACACCTGATCGCACCGAATCCGTCGCCACTGGCTCCGCTGTGCCGGCGATTCTCGCCTCCTGGCTGGCGGTGTTCCGCCCGTGCTTCTCCGGACGGGTCTGGAACCACGTGCTGGTGCTGGTTGCCGGCGCGGTCCTGGCACCCGGCAAACGCACTGTCACGCAGGCGTTGCGGGTCATGGGGCTGGCGGACCAACCTGGTTTCGGCCGCTACCATGAGGCGCTCAACCGGGCCCGCTGGGACTCACGCGATGTCGCGCGCAGGCTGCTGCATCATCTGCTTGCCGTACTGTGGCCGGACGGCGAAGTCGTGATCGCGATCGACGACACCATAGAGCGGCGCTGGGGCGCGAAGATCAAAAGCATGCCCCTGCGGAGGCGGGGGCACGCGGGATCTATCGCGATCCGGTCCGGTCGTCGAAGGGACAATTCGTGAAGACCAGCGGCCTGCGCTGGCTGTCTTTGGCCGTGATGCTGCCCGTCCCCTTCGCGAACCGCCGATGGGCATTGCCGTTCCTGACCGTGCTGGCACCATCGGCCGGTTGGAGCGAGGCGCAAGGCAGGCGCCATAAGACCCTGACGGACCGGGCCAGGCAGGCGATATTACAAAGCAAACGCTGGCTGGCCGATCGTCGGGTGGTGATCGTCGCCGACAGTAGTTTCGCCGCGTTGCAACTGATTGCCGCAGTTCGCCGTCACGTTTGCCTGATCACGCGGCTGCGACTGGATGCCAGCCTGTTCGAACCGGCCCCCAGACGCCAAACAAACAAACGAGGTCGGCCGGCAAAGAAAGGCAACCCCCGGCCGAAACTCAGCGCTGTGCTGGCCGATCCGGCCACGGTCTGGACCCGGATCACGATGGCAGAATGGTATGGTGGGCAGACCCGCACGCTGGAATACGTCTCCGGCACCTCGGTCTGGTACTCCAGCGGCCTGCCGCCAGCCCCAATCCGCTGGGTCCTGGTCCGCGATCCCTCGGGTGTGCGTGACCCCCAGGCGTTTCTTTGCACCGATCTCGACCCCGACCCCGTGGTGATCCTCAGCCGCTTCGTGTTCCGCTGGCGGATCGAGACCACCTTCCAGGAGGTCCGCGAGCATCTCGGTGTCGAGACGCAACGGCAGTGGTCCGATCTCGCTATCCTGCGAACCACCCCGGCGCTGCTCGGACTCTACTCGCTGGTCGCCTTGTGGGCACACGCGCTGATGGGCGTGCCAACCATCGCTGTCCGGTCCCATCCGACCGCCTGGTACAATAAATCTCAGCCAACGTTCAGCGATGCAATCGCGGCTGTCCGGCGCGTACTTTGGACCCCGCAGGATTTATCCGCGTCCCGGTCGGGCTGTGAGACGGTGGAAATTCCTGCCCGATTGCTAAATCGATTGGTGGAGACTCTGTGCCTCGCCGCCTGAATTGCGGAAAGTCGAGCTTAGACCATCGAGCACAACCGCGGCGGTTGATGTGGGCGGTGTATTTTCCACGCGCACTGTCATAGAACCGAACGGCCAGACCAAGCTTGATCCAGGTCAATGCAGACCTCCGATGTTGGAGCACAGCTATGAATGGAAGCGACGAAGATCGGCAAACGGGACCGCACTCAGTCCACCGAAACAGGAAGCGTGACATGGTTGATGCAGCCACTGCGGGTTCGCCGTCCAACGCGAACCGGCCGACGGAATCGAGGCCCTCACCTGGCAGAGCGGCGGAAATCTCTGCCCGGCTGGATCGACTGCCGCCTTCCCGTCACGTGTGGACCATGGTCCTGCTGCTGTCGCTTGGCGGGATGTTCGAATTCTATGATCTCTTCTTCACGGCCTACGTGGTTCCCGGAATGGGTAATTCCGGGTTGTTCACCCCGGCTTCGCTCGGCGTCTTCGGCGGGCTGGCACGGTTCGGCGTGGCCGGCGCCGGCACTTTCGTGTTCGCAACTTTCGCCGGGCTGTTCGTCGGCAGCATCGTTTTCGGCTCGGCCGCGGACCGGTTCGGCAGACGCGCCATCTTCGTCTGGTCGCTGATCGGATATTCTATCGCCACCCTGATCCTGGCCTTCCAGGCCTCCGGCTTCGGCGCCGATCTGTGGCGCTTTATCGCCGGAATTGCCCTGGGCATCGAGTTGGTGACGATCGACGCCTACATCTCGGAGTTGATCCCTGCGCGTGAACGCGGTCGCGCCTTCGCTGCCAACCAGTTCGTCACGTTTTGCGCGGTGCCGGTAGTCGCACTGCTGGGCTGGCAACTCGTCCCACATAAGCCCTTTGGATTCGATGGCTGGCGATTTGTGGTGCTCATCGGCTCGGTTGGCGCGCTGGTGGTGTGGTGGATCCAACGCCGCGTGCCCGAATCCCCCCGCTGGCTGGCGCGTCACGGGCGCGAAGCGGAGGCAGAGCAAGTCACCGCTGCGATCGAGTCCGCTGTGGCGGCAGAGCTTGGCGGCCCCTTGCCAGCTCCGGGTCCGGCAGTCGCCGACGTGACGACCCATGGCAGCCTCGCCGAG
>Ga0182013_10004612_pt1 | contig 16472 bp, 17 predicted proteins | sample 612S2MmetaG_FD_120487 | JGI IMG/M metagenome (GOLD analysis project Ga0182013, IMG submission 120487) | Permafrost microbial communities from Stordalen Mire, Sweden - 612S2M metaG | ecosystem: Environmental > Terrestrial > Soil > Wetlands > Permafrost | place: Sweden: Stordalen | collected...
GACCCTGGGGCTGCTTCCCGCCGCGATGTCCCACGCCATCGGCTCCGACTCGCAGCGGCCATTTGCCATTGTCATCGTAGGAGGATTGATGTCCGATCTCCTGTTGAGCATCTTCCTTCTGCCCACCTTGTATGTCTGGATTGCGCGAGACGGAGACAAGCTTCCGAAGCCGGAGGTGGCGCTTGAAGCATAAATGGATGTTTCTCTTCTTGCGAGGCATCTGCGGTTCGGCAATTGGAGTTACACTCTTGACGAGTTTCGCGTGCGCGCAGGATACGCTCACTTGGGAACAGGTAAAAGCAAAGTTTGAGGCGGCCAACCCGGCCTTGAAAGCGGACGAAATCAATGTGGAAGAAATGAAGGCCGAGGAGATCACGGCTTTCCTGCGACCCAATCCGCAATTTACCGCGGCTACCGATGGAACCCAGCTTGCTCCCCATAGCGGCGTCTGGCAGCCGCTCGTCGGAACGCAGTATCAAGGCAATTTCTCTTACCTTCATGAGAGACAACACAAGCGCGAACTGCGCCTTGAGAGCGCCAAGGAGGGCACCCAGATCACTGCTTCGCAGCACGAGGATCTGGAGCGTAACATGCTGTTCAGCTTGCGGTCCATGTTCGTGCAGACGCTCTCAGCGAAGGCGGTCCTCGACCTTGCGAAGGCCGATCTTGACTACTACGACAAGATCATCGATATCAGCCGCACCCGGTTTCAGGCGGGCGACATTGCGCGGATTGACCTCGACCGTATCGAATTGCTGCGAGTGCAATATGAGGCGGAGATTGAGACGGCAACCGTGAATCTGCGCACCGCAAAGTTTCAATTGATGCAGTTGATCAATGAACGCACTCCCGTCGACAGGTTCGACGTGACAGGGAACTTCGACTGGAGCGATGTGGTGAAACCGCTGGAAGACTACCACCAGATTGCTCTGGACAACCGGCCCGATCTGAGAGCAGCCATCGAGACGATTCAACAGTCGGATACGAATCACAAACTCGCCGTTTCCAATGGTTCCACCGATCCAACCTACAGCGCGTGGGCTACTTATAATCCGTCCTTCAACAACCCTAACGACAAAGAGACCCTCGGTCTCAGCGTGAGCATCCCATTGCGGATCTTTGACCACAACCAGGGAGAGAAGAAGAGGACTCTCCTGGATATCGATCGCAGCCGCAACGCGGCAGACGCCGCCAAGGCCCAGGTCTTCGACGATGTGGATTCCACATATGAACAGTTGCGCAGCAATATTGCACTCTTGAAGCCATACAAGGAAAAGTACCGCGACCAGGCGACTCGTGTGCGCGACACAGTTACGTTCTCCTATGAGCATGGAGGCGCATCCCTGATGGACTTCCTCAACGCACAGAGCGACTATCGGGTCGTTCAGTTGGCCTATGTACAATTGGTTGGCTCCTATCTCACATTCGCCGGCCAATTGAACCTCGTTGTAGGGCGCGAGGAGATTCAGTGATAGAAGTACCCGTAGGAAAAAGTTCATTGAGCGCGGAATATTCGCTGACCGATCCGGAAGGGACAGATCGATGAAGAGAGATGAAGTTCGCGCTGCAATCAAAACGGTCGGCATATTGCCTTCGGTACGAGTGACGTCCCGGGATCTCGCGAGTTTCGCCGCGGAAACCCTCTACAACTCTGGAATTCCGGTAGTTGAGATCACGATGACGTGTCCCGGTGCAATCGAAGTGATCGACGATCTGGCCACGCGTTTTCCGGACCTTGCAGTGGGAGCGGGAACGGTATTAGATGAGGACACGGCGCGGCGGTGCATTGATACCGGGGCAAGATTCTTGACTAGTCCTGGGCTCATACCGGAAGTGGTCGCCTTTGCGAAGAGGAAAGATGTGGTCGTACTCCCGGGCGCCTTAACACCAACTGAGGTTATTGCTGCATGGAAGGCTGGTGGCGACTTCGTGAAGGTCTTTCCAACCAGCTCCATGGGAGGCATCCACTACGTGCGCGCTCTCAAGGTGCCGCTGCCCCAGATCCCATTGATAGCCTCAGGAGGGGTCAACCAGTTGACGGCATTCGATTTCATTATGGCCGGTGCAACTGCAATTGGCGTGGGAGGTGAACTACTCCCCAAAGAAGCATTGCACTTCCGCCAGGAGGATCGGATTCGCGAATTGGCTGGACGATTCATCGGCATGGTAAAAGATGCTCGAGCCTTGGCGGATACATACTATTAGCGCTTCGCGAGTGTGCTCGATAGTGCGCTTGTCTGCGGAGGGGTTTTCCTCGCAGACTCCCACTTTGCCTTTGCAGATCGGAGATACTTGTCGAACTCCCTTCTGTCGTCGTACTCCTTGATCACCCTGAGCGTGACTAACGGGAGCCTATCCAGCGCTCTCACCACGAAGTCATCCGGCAATTCGCCCGCGAGAATGACTTCGACGAGGCTTCGGATATTCCATGATCCCAGAGACGATGGCTGCGTCAGGAAATGACTGATTATCGCCGTCTTTCGATCAAGGTTGACGCGCGGATAAATCTGCTCCAGAATTCTCCAAAGGTAGAGATCTGTGTTTTGCGACATCCTCTCTTCGACACGTGGCCATGCAGCGTCCTCATCTATCGTCAACAACAAGCCAGTCACAGACTCCACATCGAAATCCGAATGGAATCGCCCCGCCTTTTCAAGTGCTACGACTCGGTTGAAGCTTTGCCCCGGATCGATTCCCTCGATGATATGTGCGACATCCTCTGGCCTTACGAGGTCAGCGATGGTATCGAGGACCGTCAGCCGGATTTCGGCGGGGTACTTCTTTATGGCGAGGGCCGCTGCCTCGCCCGTCGGGAAGCTTGGTTTGGATGAGGTGCGGCGCGGATATAGTCCCGAGATTAAGAATGGAATTGAGGATTCCTCGACAATCTCTCCCAATATCTCGTAGGCGGCTGAGGCTACGTCTAATCTTCTACTGCCCAGCGCCTCGTGCAAGGTTGGAAGTGCATTTTTGCCGAGCCGCAACGCCGGCTTAACTGCCTCCTCCTGATGGAGTCGATTCGTGCTTCCTAGCAACTTCCGCAAGAGGGCTTCATCAATATCTGCGGTTGAGGGTGCTTCGTCTGCTAGGTCGCCAATCTGCAATCGTGCCCAGAAGATTTCCTCGATTGCTTCGTCCAAATACCGATAACGCTTCTGCGGATCATGCGCCATCATCTTGGTCAGTATCTTGTCTAGCGGTTCCAGCCTCCTGTCCAAAGCTGCTAATGGCGGTAGGTTGGGGCGCGTCGGCGAGATTCCGGAGATGAGTTCATAAAGAATACAGCCGAGAGCGTAGATGTCGGCGCGGGCGTTCACTTTGGTCGCGTCACTATGACGTTGCTCCAGTGAATAGCAATCCTTGTTCGTCAACCTCTCTGTCGGGAGAGGCAATAGGCTATCATCCGCGGACTCGGGCGAGACATGCGCAATTCCGAAGTCCGACACTTTGGGAATGCCGTCAAAAATCAGCACGTTCTGCGGCTTTAGGTCGCGGTGAATGATTCCCTTGTGATGCAGGTAACTCAACCCCTGTGCGATTCTCAGAAATGTTCTGAACTCGCCTAGGTTTCCTAGATAGAAGCCGCGCGGCATTAGGTCTCGTAAGGTTTGGGACGCCCGGGGCATTAGGTAAAATGGTATCTTGTAAGCACCGACAGAAGCCGTCCCTAGGCCCTCGGATGCTAGGACGTAAGGATGATCGACCTTGGCGGCCAAATCGACTTCGCGCTGAAACCTTTTAAGAGCAGATTCATCGAGATCGCGCGCGTTCAGCGGGATATGGAATTTCGCCACCAGCTCTCGTGTGGCAGATTTGACGACGAAGGTCACTCCGTTGCTACCCCGTCCAAGCTCTTTTGAAACTTGGTAGGTGGTCCGCTGCTTGTAGGCCTGAATTGTTGACTTCGCCAGCTTCTTGATAATCCGATCGCGATCCATTTACCTAGTTCCTTCCTCTGCAGCCATTAATTCGCAGATAGCTTCACTCGGTTTATCGTTTCGATTCGAGAAGGGGCTCGTGGAAAGTCTAAGAGAGTTGAATGGTCCTGTCGAGATATGTTGTTAGAGTGCCTGATTTTGTGTTTTTACCTTGCCTACGAGGCGCCGACAGGCGACCGTGGTTTGAAAATAAAATTGATGCACGAGAGTGAAAACACCTCAGATCATTGTCGTGTTCATTTAATACTTGATCTTTTCCCTCACGCGTAGGGGTTTCGGCTTTCCCGACATCGCTTTGTCGGCAGAGAGACGCTTACCATGCCAGCCGATCCTTTCGAATGGCTACTTGAGCAGCAGCCGCTCCCCTTCACCCAATGGGATGGACCTTGCCTCGTAGTGTCGAGTCGGTAGGCTCGCTAGGAGGAGGACGGATGGAATTCAGTGAGCGGAAAACCCCCGAGAAGAACGGCGAAGAGATTACCCCGTTTACAAGGAAATCGCCTGTGCTGTTACGTGAGCGACAATCTAATATTTGCCGCTCGGAAACTGCCCGAAGCCCTTTCCCCCTCATGTCCAAATGGCCTCCGATTAAAGTCCGATTCCTCGCAAAGATCGACGTCAGCCGATTTCGGAGCGAACATTAGTGTCAAGTAAGCTGGTCTTGCGGGATCAAATCCCCAAGAAACTCAGATGCCGGTGCGGTGCTCGTCACCAAGAGATAATCGCGAGCGCGAGTACAGGCGACATAGAGAAGATGGCGCTCGGTGTTGTACACATCTTCAAGCTCGGCTTCCTCGGTTACCATCTCGATGCGTGCCTGAAGCGGAATAACTTCGTCGTCGCATGCCATAACGGCGACAGCACGGAACTCCAATCCTTTGGCTAGATGCATCGTGCTCACAGAAAGAGATCCTGCTGCAGTTTCAAGGCGCTCGTCGAGCACCTTGCATCTCAATCCCTCCTGCTCCGCAGCGGCTTTCGGCCGGTCAAACTGCGCAGTCGATCGAACGAAGATTGCGATCTCGTGAGGCTGCAACCCATCCGCCTTCAGGCTGTGCAGCCAAGCGCCAACTGCCCGAGTTTCCTCCTCAATGGACGAGCAAACCTTGATCTCGGGCTTCGGCCCATTGAAAAGAGAGACTGCCCCTTTGCGTTCTTCGACATTGCCATCGACGTCGGCGATTTGCGGATCTAGCAGTCGGTCAGCCTGGGACCTAATCTGATGTGAGGTCCGATAGTTGATTTTCAGCGTAGCGGATCGGCCGCGCACGTCGACGCCAGCAGCCTTCCAGGAGAAGGGCTGTTGGAAAATGCGCTGGCCTAGGTCACCGGCGAAATACAGCCCATTTGGTTCACCAGATCCGATAGCCGCCAGAAATCGAATTTGAGCGATACTCGCATCCTGTGCTTCGTCAACCACCGCAAAGTTGAAGGGTGGCGCAGCGCCATTGGCGTAGTGTCTGGCCAAAACGTTCAACATGCCCGAAGTAGTGATGAGGCCTCGTTCTCTCAGGCCAAGCCGCACAATCTCGAAGATCGACCAGAGCAACCTGCGCTGCTCTTCCCTCAGCCGCGTCTTCCGGCCAAGACGATTCACGTCGCGGTACGCTTCCCAGGTGTCCAACTGCCAGCCATCGACGACCTGTTCCCATTCTGTCGTCAAGAACCGATGCGAAAACTTATGCTCTCCCACCTTTTGTGAGGCTTGCCGTATCGGCTCGGAGACCTGCGCATCCGTAGCAATCCGTAGCTTGCCGATATTTAGCTCGTACAGGCGACGCCCGATCGCATCCATTGAATACACTTCAATGCGCTCGCCCAGACGAGGCTCACTGGTAAGTAGCAGCCGTAGTTTAGCGCGAAGGGCATTCGCCAGAGGCTCAGAGAACCTGGTCAACAAAACCCGCGCCTGCGGATTCGTGCGGGCAAGATGGGCGGCGCGATGCAGTGCCACGATAGTTTTTCCAGTTCCCGCAGTGCCGGAAACCGACATCGTCATCCCAAACCTTTGGACCGCCAATCTCGCGACCGACAGGCACTCCCGCAATGCGCAATTGATCCCGCTGTCCATAGTTGCATTGCACCAGCACACCCACCGTGTAGCCGCTGTGTTTGGCATCAAGCACCCGCGACGCCGTGCCAATTCCACCCTTGAACTCGTTGCAGATCATTCCCGTGCCGCCGCCCACATTGCCTTCTTCCACTGCACCAGTATGTGCGGTGTCGAGAGCATTGAATGCATCTTCAGGCTTCACGTGAAATCCGTTGGTGTCGTTCAAGTAGCCGTCCCAGGTCTCAGCGACGACCGGCAAAGACCAGGCATAACCATCTTTGTCAGGACCGTGTGCGCTCCGACGATTTCGCGCCTACCTGTTCGAGATAGTCCTCTATCGCCGACGCAAGCGTGGTTTCTACAACAACCTTAGAATTGGCCACCGGAGCGGGTTGGTTTCCGAGGATCACGCCTTGAAGAAGGTTGCGCTTCCTGGGCAGACTTGCCAGAGCTTCATCCAAGTGTTGTCCGATTCGCTCGAAGATGAGCCGCTTGCCTTCTTTGTATCGGAGGTAATAGCTCGCGCCATTTGGAAAGTGTTGGGGCTCGCCGTCGTGGATGGCCCAAAGGGGCCGGACGGTGCCATTAGCAGAGGTATGAGGTTTGAGGTAGGGACGGTTGGGTAGGGTGCTTACCCTCAGTAAAAGGGCGACGACTCGATTGGCCATTTCTGTCTCCGGTGAGTTCAATACCGGGAAACAGGGTGTTTCAGGAAATATATAACCGCTGGTATAACCGGAGGCGTAAGTCCTTTGGAATGAAACTTGGCGGAGAGCGAGGGATTCGAACCCCCGATACCCTTTCGGGTACGTCGGTTTTCAAGACCGATGCCATCAACCACTCGGCCAGCTCTCCGCGCCTGGGAAAACCCACTTATTTCAAGAATTCCATGAGCGTAATTCGAGGCTGCAGATCCGCTCGGTTGGCATCCTCGTGCTTCTGGAATTCGACTCGGGCGACCGGATCTCGAAGTCTTCCCAGTCGATGATATACGACCCGGGATGCGGCAGTTCCCACGGCAATGCGGACTGAGACCCATTCAGCGCCAACCAATGAGAGATCGGTCTTCCCCGGCCCTTCTAGGGCAGCACCTGGCCCACCCGTCCATGCCAATGAAGAAGGTTTCTTGCCCTCCGCCTTGCTTCCGCAGGGTGAGAAATCCCAACACAGGAATGTCGGTCCCGAGTGCTCCAAAACGGGAATAGCCGCTTTCCCTATGGAATGAACGAGTTGCGCCATCACTGGCCGTCCTCCCAGTTCCATATTGGGAAGCGTGGACCTTCCGCCAGTGGGCAATCGAGCATAAATCTCGGGTTATATCCAATTTTATCAATAACTTAGACAATCTGTTCCGGTTTGGCAATCAACGTGTAACCAGGAAGGGCGAAGACGCCGCAGCCCGGGGCTGGAAGAGTTCCGAAATGGGTTGGGCGGCGCTCCATTCGCAAGCGGCGGTACAAAACGAAATCGACCACCAGGACAGGAGCATGTATGGCAGAGACACAGACACAGCAGATGATGGGGCGGGCCGAAGCAGAACGAAGGCGGGTTGAGGCCGTCGTCGAAACGCTGGCGATGACGCACAGAGCCGGCGAGAGCCTATCCGACTTGACCCACGACGCGCGCAACATGGTCACGGCACTGGGTCTCTATTGCGATCTGCTTGAAGAGCCCGGAGTGCTTGCAGAACCCTTCGTTCACTATGGAAACGAGCTGCGCCTCGTGGCGGCGGCGAGCCGCCGGCTTATCGAGAAGCTGGTTACCCTGGATACAGATACAAAAGATCTCGATCTGCCCGCCGCGCTGGGCAGGGAACTCGGCCCAGATCGATGGCCGATGACGGGCGTGCCCCCGAAACCGCGCCGGGCAAACGAGCGCGCCGAGCCCATGCCGCCCACTCCCATCCAGAACTTTGCCGCCGAACTGATCGCAAACCGGAACTTGCTGGCAGCGCTGGCCGGCCCCAGGATCCAACTGAACCTCGTCAGCGAAGGCGGCGCATTTCCGGTTCGGCTCACCGGTGAGGACCTGACGCGCATCCTGGTGAACCTGGTGAAGAACGCGGCGGAAGCGATGCCCGCCGGAGGCACAATTAACCTGACGTTGCGCGAACTGCCCACCCGTCCCGACACGCCGCGCAGTCTTTCCCTTGCCATCGAAGATGGCGGACCCGGCATTCCGGAACCCGCGATCGACCGGATCTTCGAGGCCGGCTTCAGCACCCGGGCAGTATCTTCCGGCGATCCAGGTTGGCCCGGGGCTCACCGGGGGCTTGGCCTGTCGATCACCCGTTCAATTGTTGAGGCGGCGGGCGGACGAATCTTGGCACAAAACCGCACCTCCGGAGGTGCGCGTTTCGTGCTCGAATTGCCCCACCGGGGAAGCTGAAGCGGCAAGACAAAAGCGCGCGAAAATCCACAACGATCCCACCTGGCCACACGTGCCATTTTTCGAAGTTCGCATGAGGCGAATACAATGCTCGAAACACTTGAACACGCTTTATCCATGGATTTCATTCCACAATTCGCCGAAACAGCGGTGCAGTTCCACGTGCTCGTGGTGGATGCAGACCCTGCCATGCGCTCCGCATGCTCCCAAATTGCGGCCAGCCTTGGCTATGCCGTCGAAAGCACCGGCGACATGACAGAGGCTCGCAGCCTTCTGCGCGGACATACCTCCGACATTCTGCTGGTCAACTTGCCCGCCGGGAATAATCGAGGCATTCAGCTGGTCTCCGAGATGAAGGTGCTTTACCCCGAAACCGCGGTAATCGCCATGACCGCTTCGGGATCGGTGGCCGCGGCGGTTGAAGCCATGCGCTGCGGAGCATCGGATTACCTGACCAAGCCCTTTGCCATGGACGAGCTTTCAACCGTGCTCGACCGTGCCGCGCAGAATCACCGCACCGAGACGAAAACTCGCCGCTTGCGGGAGCGCCTGCGCCACTCGGAAGGTTTGGGCGCGATCATCGGCCATTCGGTTGAAATGGAGAAGCTCTATCGCATTTTGTCGAAAGTTGCTTTGTCCACGCACCCGGTGCTCGTCCTGGGCGAAAGTGGAACCGGCAAAGAACTGATCGCCCGCACCATCCATGCCTATGGGCCCAATGCGCAGAAACCGTTCCTTCCCGTCGATTGCGGTTCCCTGGTTCCCACGCTGATCGAGAGCGAGCTGTTCGGCTATGTGAAAGGCGCCTTCACCGGCGCCAACCGGTCCAAGGATGGACTGCTGGTTTCGGCGGAGGGCGGCACCGTTTTCCTGGATGAAATCGGGGAGCTTTCGCTCGATCTGCAGGCCAAATTGCTGCGCGCTCTTCAGGAAAAAGAAGTGCGACCGGTGGGAGCCACGCATCGTGTCCCGATCAAAGCCCGTATTGTGGCTGCCACCAATCGCGATCTGGCCGACATGGTCGAGAGGGGCGCCTTTCGCAAGGATCTCTTTTACCGTCTCAACGTGGTCAACCTGCGGCTGCCGTCGCTGCGCGACCGCCGCGAAGACATTCCGCTCCTGGCGGCGCATTTCCTTGACGTTTTCAGCAACCAGTATTCCAGGAAGTTCACCCTGAGCGACACCGCTCTTCGCACCATGATGGACTATGATTGGCCCGGCAACGTGCGGGAACTCCAGCACGCCGTCGAACGAGCTTGTGTCCTTTCTTCCGAATCCATGCTGAACCTTGCCGACATGCCCACGGAGTTGCGCGAACAGGGACTCGAGGCCGAACGCGCCACGCAAGTCAACCTGGTGGAGATTGGCCCGGACGGCGCACTGCCGTCCTTAAAGAACCTGGCCGATCTCGAGCGGGATGCCATCCTGAATGCCATCCGCATGTTGCATGGCGATAAATTGGCGGCCGCCCGGCTGCTGGGCATCGGCAAAACCACACTCTATCGCAAGCTCAAGGAGTACGGCATCGCCGACCCTCTTCGCCAAGGTTGACGAAACGCAGCATTCCGAATGGGGCTCGCGAGATTGCGCCTCTCGCCCGCAGTTTTCATTGAAGGCTCTCAAGTCTGTCCTGGCCGCGAGTCGGTTGAGGCTCCGGGCCCGGGCGAAAACTGCAAAGCTCAAACAAAACCGCGATACAAGGCAACAGGAACAAGGAGCACGGGAATGAGCATTTTGATTGTGACCGGATTCGAAGGCGCCGCCAATTGCGCCGCTGCCGTGGGAACTCAACTGGGCATGGAGATCGAAGTTGCAGCGGGACGGAAAGCTGCGCTCAACGTCCTGCGCCGCCGTGAGTTTCTCGCGGTGGTGGTGGATGAAACCATGGCCGAATGCGATCCTTCCGCGGCCGAAGCCATCTGGGAACATGCGGGGCTCGCCATTCCCATGCAGATCAACTTCGCGCTCTCCGGAACTTCCCGGTTGATCCGCGAAATTCGCGCCGCGTTGCGCCGTCGTGACCGCGAGCAGACCCTGGCTCGCCGAGCCGCCGCGGCAGCCATCGAAAGCGAGTTGAAGACCACCGTCGCCGGCCTCCTGCTGCACTCGCAGATCGCCCTCTCCGGCAGCGAGCCTTCCTCGCCCCTTGCGGAAAAACTGCGCACGGTGACAGACCTCGCAGGAAGCCTGCGCCAGCAGTTGAACGCCTCCCCGCGAGGTTGAAACGAGCCCTCGGCGCGTGTTCGTCCCGATTCTTCCACCCGGATCGTGAAGACCCCTACCCCGCGCGGCGCAGCCCCGGCAGCCGTCGCGCGGCGCTCCTTTCCTTCTCTCGGTCGAACACCGCATCGCCCATGTTCTAAGCTGAAAGAACATGAACACTTCGGCCGTTCTTCTCATGGACTGTCCCGACCGCCGCGGTCTTGTGGCGCGTGTCTCAGCCCTGCTGTATAAATGGGGCGCGAACATCCTCCATGCCGATCAGCATCAGGACCACGAACTGGGGTTGTTCTTCATGCGCGTGGAGTGGGCCCTCGCGGATGCCCCTTCGCTCCTCGACAGAAGCCTCGCGCCGCATCCCGATTCGACCACTCCCCGGACTTCGGCCGGTGATTTCGATCTCCAGGGTTTTCAGGCAGAATTTGCCGCGCTCGCCGCGGAACTCGGTATGCGCTGGCAGTTGACCCCGGGAACCCGGCCCGCGAAGGTTGCCCTCTTCTGCTCGCAGTATCTCCACTGCATCGCCGACCTGCTCGAGCGATGGCGATCGGGCGAGTTGGAATGCGAGATTGCCACAATCGTCTCCAACCATCGCAACGCTGAGAGCCTGGCCCGTTTCTACGGCGTCCCCTTCGAATGGACCCCCATTGAACCAGGCACCCGCCCCGCCGCTGAAGCACTTCAGCTCGATCTGCTCCAGCTCCTGGGCGTGGAGCTGGTTGTGCTCGCGCGCTACATGCAGGTGCTCTCGCCAGGCTTTGTCGAACGCTTTCCTTCCTCCATCATCAACGTCCACCACTCGTTTCTGCCCGCGTTCACCGGCGCCCGCCCCTACCATGCGGCCCACGCGCGCGGCGTCAAGCTCATCGGCGCCACCAGCCATTACGTCACCGAAGTTCTTGACGATGGGCCCATCATCGAACAGGATGTCGCCCGCATCTCGCATCGCGACCAGGTCGCCGACCTGGTTGCGCGCGGCCGCGATCTGGAGCGCGTTGTGCTCTCCCGCGCCGTCCGCTGGCATCTCGACCGCCGCATCCTGCGCTACGGCAACAAGACAGTGGTCTTCGACTGAAACGGCCTCGCGGTCGATCCCTCATCCAGAATGCGCGCCCAGGGCGGTGCCCCACCCTTGACTTACCCCAAACGTGTGGGTACCCCATCCTTCGCTTCTTTCTGGCGAAGGGTGGGCTGCCACCGAGAGCATCTTGCTCAAGCTCACTCAGTAGCAGAAAAACAGGTCACCGATTCAATATTCAGTGAGGTAGGCATTCTCGTCCGGGATTCGATTGATAAAATGCAGCTTGCAGGCGTTGAAGCGGCGTTCGGCTCACCCGTGAACGCTTCAAAATACACTCAATCCGCGGTTGAACGACTGTTGCTGAGACTTCATGGGATCGAAGAATCACAACCGAATGTTGAAAAATAAAGCGCACAGCTATGCGCCTCCACATTGCGCGACAATGGGTTCGAGGGTAGGCAAACATGGAAGAACGATCCTACAATTGCCGCAAGCAGGGTCTTAGAGCATGGCTTCGAATGCTAAAGATGTTTACGTGGCTTATGACGACGCTTCAATTCCTCGCCTCGGCTGAGCAGACGGTACGGATATGCGTTGTACCGTTCAAGGAAGGTAAGTCTGAAAATCAAGCGGCAATCGCTGCAATGGATGTGAAGAAATTGGCTGCTGAATTATCGTTGAGCAAGCTCGCGAATGCCTCGCCAATTGTGAGCGTTCCCGTATTCGGACGGGATCGACGGGACGTCGACGCGCTGCTTGAACGGGACGAGTGCGAATACATCGTTAGCATATGGCGCTACGAAAGCGCAGATGGCAATTACAATTTGCCCGCTAACTTGCCTGACATTGCGTTGCCGCAAGAGAGTGCTACGCCTATGCCGGTCGGCGATCGAGATCTTATTTTTTATAAACTGAGAGCAAAGGGAAAGCGTAAAGATTTATACAGCGGTTCAGCTTTTCCGCCCACGGTGCGCTCCCGCAGTCACGTTGTGATATCTCCGTATCCTTCGATGGCGGCACAGATCGTCAAGAGTCTCAATCGCTTCGAAGGCTCCCGTTAGATCTCAGGGCGAACTACCCTGCGACTTTTGCCGCAAGCGATGTTCCTTATCCGCGTCAGTCGCTGCGGCTCGTAACGGTGGCTGTCGCGGCGCAGCATTTCTGAAGACGGGACCTGACCGCACCGTTAAACTGCGCAATGTTGGTAGCGGACACCGGGAAATTGACCCAAACTGGTCCTGACATTGACGTTCCCTTCCGCCAAACGGACTAGATTCACCTTTTGGCCGTCCTTCCGAATTCGGATTTGGGCACAGTATAGCCATGATCGGTCGTCATCGGCAGTATTGATTCTGTATATGCCCGACGATACGACACGCATTGTTGTAGCTGTAGACCCGCCTGCTGGCCGCGAGGCTCGCCCGGTGGTGATTCAGTTCGGCCCCGACCCGCTATTCCAAATGGAGCCAACCGAGGACGAAACCGGCTGGGGAATAGGGGGACACAACATCATGTCCCCCTATTCCACTCCGATCTCGATATTTCGAAGGGAAGAGCGGGCCGATTGTCACCCGCGGATACAGGTCGCAAACTCGGCCCCGGACACAACTCCAGATAACAATGCGAACGCCAAAAGCATAGACCAAAGTGAATGGGTGCGTCGTGGCATCATGCCCCCGACCTGATCAAGTGTTATTGTTTCGGTGGTTCCTGATCCAACTCCGCATTCAAATGGATCGTCCCACCGGTGACATTTAGTGTTTTGGCCCACTCGATGTAGCCTTTCTTCTTAACTGCAATCTGATGGCTTCCAGATGGTACTGAGACGGAAGAAGGCGTGTTGCCAACAAAAGCATTATCAATTTCAATGTCTGCTCCGGCGGGCGTGGAATCGATAAGGACGGATGCTTGGGACACGGCCTGAAGCGGGACGATCGGTGTTAAGGGTGCCGTAACCGAGGTTGGCTGTGTCGGGCTGTCGACTTTCTCTCTTCCACCTAGGATTTCTTTCCCGTGTGCGGCCCAGTGGTGGATGATTCCATTGCAGGCTTCTTCGACCGAACCTCCTAGCGATAACGTCGATTTACTCATGACCACGTCGCCTGACACATGTTCGAAGACTGCAACTTTGTTCCTATGGCGCAGATAGCCTTTTCCGCCTTCGTGGTCGAGTACAACGACATAATCGGCGACTGCTTGCCTGTTGTTCACTATTACCTCGGAGCATCGCTCGCCGAATGTTTTTATGATCTCTGCTGTCTGCGGACGTGCTCCACCATGTGATTGTGCCGCGAATGACCCATTGCTCCCACCAGCCGAACCGCTAGTTTCCCACGACTCGCTGTCGGTTATAAAAACGCGCGGCTTGTCCGTAACCGCGCTCTGGGGCGGTTCCACCATGGTGGCGGGCGGAGGGGTAGCGTTCTTTGCGGGCGCAACACTACTCGGTCCCGGGTCAGGGATTGGCAACGGCGACGCTGGCGGGGCAGCGATCGGAGTGGCCCCACCAACCTTCTGTACAATTGCGGACATCACTCTATCACTCGCGTTTGCGTTTTTCAGGGCTGCAATTGCGTTGGGTGAATCGTCATAATTTCCCGGCTGCACGTTGATGGTGGAAACAATGAAGTCGTCCGACATCCCGGCCTTCACCAGTTTGATAATGGCCTCATTATTGAGGGCTTGCTGCGCGAAGAGCACCGGGCAGAGTGCCAGGAATGCAACCACTAGGAGATTTTTGAGCATGCGGTCTTTCCTTACTTTCCGGAGCTACGGAAGGGCTTGACTGAAGGGGCACTCGAATCATCCACCCGGAATCCTCAACGCTGCAAGGAAAATCGGAAGACGCAGGCGGGTGCCCCACCCTTGACTTATCCCAAACGTGTGTGCGCCCCATGTCTCGATTCTGAGACATGGGAAACCACGAATCTCAATGCGATGCCTATCGCTTTCCTCACCGTCCATCCGTTGAGCTCTCCCGTACAATTCTTCTATGCACGTTTCCGTTCAATCGCCCTTTTTTCGTCCCGGTGGCCGAACCGCGGGGCAGCTTCGCCCCCTTTCCCTGGTTCCCGGATTCGTTCAGACCGCCGAGGGGTCCATCCTGGTCTCGTTTGGAAATACCAGGGTGCTGACGAATGCCACCATCGAGCAGGGAGTTCCGGGATGGCTGCGCAATAGCGGGCGTGGCTGGGTGACGGCCGAATATTCCATGCTGCCGCGTTCAACAGTGACGCGTACGCCCAGAGAAAGCGAGCGAGGCAAGATCGGCGGCCGGACGCATGAAATTCAAAGGCTCATCGGCCGCAGCCTGCGCTCGGTCGTGGATATGGAGGCGCTTGGAGAGCGCACCGTCATTCTCGATTGCGATGTTCTGCAGGCCGACGGGGGAACGCGCACGGCGGCCATCACCGGCGCTGCCGTGGCGCTGGCGTTGGCGCTCAAAGCGCTGGTCGAAGCGGGAACGCTCAAGCGCTCTCCTCTCAAGCAACTGGTCGCGGCCACATCGGTCGGCATTGTGGCGGGCGCGGAGCTGCTCGACCTTTGCTACGAAGAAGACTCGCAGGCCGAAGTTGACATGAATGTCGTCATGACCGAAGATGGCGGCTTGATCGAGACCCAGGCCACGGCCGAAAAGGGAAGTTTTTCCCGCGCCCAGTTGAACTCGCTTGTCGATCTGGCCGCGGTCGGGTTGAAGGAAATCTTTCAAGCGCAGCGAGCCGTTCTGGGGAGTTAAGGCTCGATGGCGCCGGGCTTCCGCCCATCGGCTGTGCACCGAGCAATGCAAAGGAATTTCGCCATGCCGGAAAATCCTCTCCCTCCGCATCCGGCCCACCATGAACGCATCGAAGACTCAATCTTTCGCCACGCCATCGACCTGATCGATGCCGGCGATGCCGAAGGACTGCGAGCCTATCTGCGCCGGCATGTGGCGTTGGTGCGGCAACGGGTCGTCTTTGAAGGCGACAACTATTTCCGCAATCCCACGCTGATTGAGTTCATCGCCGAGAATCCCATTCGGCGCGGCAGCTTGCCCAAAAATATCGTCCAGGTTGCCGAAGTGCTCGTCAATGCCGGCGCGGATCGATTCGCGCTGGAGCAGACGCTGGGCCTTGTGGCGACGGGCCGGATTGCGCGCGAATGCGGCGTGCAGATTCCGCTGATCGATTTTCTCTGCGCCCGCGGTGCCAGGCCCGATGGAGCATTGCAGGCGGCCATCGGCCACGGAGAGTTTGCCGCGGCCGAGGCCCTCATCGCCCGCGGAGCCCCGCTCACATTGCCCGTAGCGGCAGCCCTCGGGCGCGTGCAGCATTTCCTGCGCCTGCTTCCCGATGCAGCCGTTGACGACCGGCACCGTGCCTTGGCGGCCGCTTCCCAGTTCGGCCACGCTGACTTTGTTCGCGTGCTTCTTGACGCGGGTGAAGACCCCAACCGGTACAACCCCGCGGGATTTCATTCTCACGCGACACCGTTGCATCAGGCGGCCTTCGCCGGGCATGAAAAAATTGTGCGTCTGCTCGTGGATCGAGGCGCGCGACTCGATGCGCGCGATCTGCGCTGGGAAGGTACACCTGCCGATTGGGCGCACCAGGGCGGCAGGACCAGCCTCGAAGCGTGGCTTCGCGCGCGCGCGACCGAGGCCGGCAAAAGCACCTGAGAAAGCACAAATCTGTTGCGAGCGAAAAGCGAGCATCTGCCCCACCGCAGGTGGTCTGCCCCGCCGCAGGTGGTGGTTAGCGCAGAGCTGCGGCCAGAAGAAGCGTTGTCCCCAGGCCGGAAATGGACAGCACCGTCTCCATCACCGTCCAGGTCGCCAGCGTTTGCTTCAGCTCGAGTTTGAAGAAGGCCTGGC
>Ga0182013_10004614_pt1 | contig 16471 bp, 15 predicted proteins | sample 612S2MmetaG_FD_120487 | JGI IMG/M metagenome (GOLD analysis project Ga0182013, IMG submission 120487) | Permafrost microbial communities from Stordalen Mire, Sweden - 612S2M metaG | ecosystem: Environmental > Terrestrial > Soil > Wetlands > Permafrost | place: Sweden: Stordalen | collected...
CCAGCAAAGAAGCCTGGAATTTCATCGCCAATGACGCGGCTCGAATTACCTCAATCGGAACCAGAGACTGGGCATGCGTCAATCTTTAGGGCTGCTGGTATAATTTCAGGAGGTTTCCTCATGACTTACGATTTCACGCCGTTATTCCGTACCGCGATCGGCTTCGACCGTCTGGCCCGCCTGGCCGACACGATTCCGCAGGAGGCGGCAAGCTATCCCCCTTACAACATCGAGAAAACCGGCGAGGAATCCTATCGCCTCACCCTCGCAGTGGCGGGGTTCTCCGCTGAGGATATCGAACTTACGGTGAACGATAACGCGCTCATCGTCGCCGGCCGGGTGGCCGAGGCGGCGAAAGGTGAGTTCCTGCATCGCGGCATCGCGGCGCGCGCGTTTACCCGCCGCTTTGTGCTGGCTGACCACATGGTTGTGGAAGGTGCTGATATCGCCAACGGGATTCTGCATGTGGCGATCAAGCGCGTGGTGCCGGAATCGGCAAAGCCGCGCCGCGTTGCGGTTGTGGATGCCAACAAGGCGCCGGTGGAACTGCCCCAGGCTGCCTGACCAAAAGGCAGCTTAACCAGCACGGAGGGGGCGCAAGCCCCCTCTACCTTGGCGCCGACAGCAGATCCGTGCCGATAAACGTCGGAATCGCCAGCAGCAGTTGGCCGTGCTGCATCACGGTTAACGTTGGTCCTGGCTGCATCGTCTTGAAATACGGTGCATAGGCCGCGCCGATCGTGGTCACATTGCCCGGCATGGCGATGAGCAGGATGTTTTTGCCAAGCAACGATGACGGCGGTGCCGCGTTGCCAAATTCATGCGGCTCTGGCCCGAATACCGTTACGGTCATGCCGCTATCACGCAGCGCGTAGCCGATTTTTCCCGCATCGTACCAACGCAGTGCGGCGACCGCGTCCACGCCCGGCGGAATTTCTCCGGCAACGGAATCCCAATCCACGGCCTGCAACAAAGGTGACTTTCCCGGCGGGGAATTTATCGCGGCAGCGGGAACAAACCCATAATTCACCTCGCCGGCAATTAACATCGCCGCGCCCGCCAGCAAAACAGCCGAAAATATAGCCACGGCATTGCGCCAGCGCGGGTGCCACCCCGCCGCCCAATGGCCGAGCATGGGGAACAGCAGTAAATAACCCGGCGTCGCCCAATGGTAGAGAATGCGGGTGGCGGACCAGATGCCGACCACCGAAAACAGCATCACCGGCAACACCGCCAGGCTGCTCAGCATCCAGCCCCGCCGCTCCGCCGGTCCACGGGCCAGCGCGCGTGCCATAAGCACAATCATCGGCAGCCACAGCCACGGCAGCACAAACAGCGCCTCGCCGCCCCAGATGCTCAACGGCGCGAACGGATGCAGCCGCAGTCCCAGCGCCCGGCCGCTCTGGTAATGGAACGACTGCCAGCCGTGCGCGTGATTCCACCAGAGCACCGGCGTGAACATCAGCACCGCGAGCAAGCCCGCTCCCCAGGGGCCAATCCGCCGTAACTGCCGCCGTGCCAGGGGATCGGTCAGCAGCATAAACACCGCCCCCGTCAGCACCAGTGCCGCACTGTACTTGCTCAACAACGCCAGCCCGGCGAACAGCCCCGCCGCCGCCCACCAGCGGTGCTCGGGCTCCGCTTCGCCATCGGCGATGCCAAGGGCGCGGCTCAGCGCGTAGGCGGCGGCGAGCAGGGCGGCGTCCAGCGGGCCGTCGGGCAGCACCCAGCAGCCGAACGCCAGCGAAAACACCGGGGAAATATTGTAGGCCACCACTGCCCAGAATGCCGCCCGCGCTTCGTATAGACGTGACGTCAGCGCGTAAATCAGCCCCGATGACACCGCCGAGAGCGCGATGAACGGGAGCCGCACCACAATCGGGTTCGCGCTGCCAAACAGCCAGCGGCTGCCCAGTTCCAGCCACCAGGAGGCCAGCGGGTGGTCAAAATACGAGACGGCGAACTGGTGGCTCGCCGCCACCATGTAGCTCTCGTCAATCCCCAGCCCGGTATAGCGGGCGAATATCAGGCGCAACGTGGTGGCCAGCAGCACGACGATCAGGGCGTTCTTCATGCCGGTTTGCATGGCGCGGCCGGCACGGCTTGGCAAGCCGGGGTTACTGAACGCCAACCCCCAGGATCGCGCCGGTGGAAGTTTGCAGCAGCACCGCCATATGCTGCCCCGCGGGGCGGGACATCGCCATTGCCATTGCCTCGCCGGTCCAGGGGCCGAGGCTGGTGATGCTGCGCACCACGTTTACCTCGGTCAGCAGCGCGCCGCCGTTCTCCCCGCCGCCGATGCGCGTGACGTGTTTGGCGTCAAACCCCAGCAGCAGCACATTGGCGGTGCCAGCGCCGGTGCCGATGGAAAGCTTTATCATGGGGCCGCCCTGCACGCTCACGGGCACATTCCCCGCCGGTGCGGCTTGCGCGGCGGCAATGGCGGCGGCCAGTTTGGTGGCGTCGGAGCCCGCCAACTGCGTCGTGCCGTCCACCACGGCCTGCGGCGTGTAAACATTCTGGCTGCCAGCTAGGCCCGCGTACCAGCCCTGCCGCTCGGTGGCGGCTTGCAGGGAGTCCTTGTCCGTCCAGGCCGGGCTGTTCCAATAGGTCACGTTGAAGCTGAGCGGCAGCAATTTTGGATTTTTGGCGTAGGTGGCGAGCAGCGCATCGGCCGGCGGGCAGGAGGAACAGGCCTGCGAGGTGAATAGCTCCACCACCACCGGCCGCGCCTGCGCTGGCACGGCAGCGAGCAGCAGCAAAGCCGCCAGCAAAAGCCTCAAGAGCCGCTGAACCAGTTGTAACCCTGGTCCTCCCAATAGCCGCCGGGGTAGATGTTGGTGACAGCCAGTTGCACGATGGATTTCGGGTTTTTAAACCCGAGTTTGGTTGGGATGCGCAGGCGCACCGGCGCGCCGAACGGCGGCGTCAGCGGTTCGCCGAGAAATTTCAGGGCCAGAATGGTTTGCTTGTGCAGGGCGGAGGGCATGTCGATGCTGGAGTAATACCCGTCCGCGCATTTGAAGGAAACATATTTGCAGGTGGTATCGGCGCCGACGCGGCGCAGGAAGTCACCCAGCGGCACACCCTCCCATTGCCCGATGACGCGCCAGCCCTCGACGCAGGTCAGCCGGGTGATCTGCGCCGCCTGCGGCAACGCGCCCAGCGCCGCCAGGGTCCAGGGGGATTTGTCCTGAATCTGCCCACCTAGTTCCAACTGGAATGTCGCGGGGTCCACCATGGGCGCCTGGGAAATATCGTAGAACGCATTGAAGCGCGGCGGGTTGGTGATCTGGTCCGGGCGGAAAGTGGGCGCCAGGGTGTGCGGGTTGAACAGCGCCTCCTGCACGCGGTCGTTCCAGGCGGACATGGCGTGCAGGAATTTGTCCGCGAGGTCCGGGTGCGCCGGGTCCTCGTAATCGCAGGCGGGCAGGGTGCTTACCGCGCCCAGGGCCATGGCGCGGAACAACATGGAGCGGCGGTTGAAGCGGCTCATGGCTCGACCCTCCCGCCGGTGATCATGGGTGGCAGCACTTTGGGCACCATGGCGACCAGCAGCAGATGCACCACGAGGAACCCGGCGATCGCCGCCATCGCGAAAAAATGCACATAACGCGCGGCAAAATACCCGCCGCATAGGTCGCAGAAAAACCACAACTGCACCGGCTTCCAGATCGCGAGGCCGGAAATGACAATGACTATCCCGGCGAACAGCACGCCCAGGTACAGCAATTTTTGCACGGCGTTATACACGCCGGTCTCGTGTGGAAGTTTGAAGGTGAGGGCGGCTACCAAGTCGCGCCATACGGCGCGCGGGCTGAGCGGAAAGAACTTGGTAAAATGCCCGCTGGCGGCGCTCCAGCTGAAATAGATCAGCCCGTTGACCACCAGCAGCCACATGAAGGCCAGGTGCCAGGCAATGGCGGCGCCCAGCCACTGGCCGATGGTGATGAGCGGCGGAAAGGTGAAACCGAACAGCGGCGAGGCATCGTAAATCTGCCAGCCGCTGCCGATCATCATCACAATTGCCAGCGCGTTCAGCCAATGGGTAATCCGCAGCGGCCAGGGGTGGATCACCCGGCGTTTCGGTTTTTTGGTGGCCATGGCACATCCCCTTGTTGTGTCTACGGGGCAAACTGCGCCTGGGAGGGGGCAGCGTCCAGGCATGGAATTAATGCCCAAACGGCATTGGCCCGCATTCCCCGCACCAGGGCATATTGCCATTACCGGAGCTTGTGCGGCCATTTAACAGGAGTTTTTCCCATGAAGTCACGCATTTTTTCCGCCGCCCTCTGCGCCCTGGTTCTCAGCTCCGGCGGCCGCGAGTTTCGTAAAATTATGCCGCGCTCAGGCGTTTTTATAAACCTTGCGTAGCCTGCGTTGCAGCGGCCGGTCCACGGCAAAGGCCAGCCCAATCGCCACGCCATAAACCAGGATCAGCGAGCCCGCTTCCACCAGAATATTCGTCCGTAGCGGCGGTGGGAAAATCGCATCCAGGCAGTTCAGCAAAGGCGAATGCGAAATATACAACGGGTAGGAAACCGCGCCCGCCCAGGCGGCCCATTTGCCCAGGCGGAATATGCCGCAGCGCTCCAGCATCGCCAGGCCAAACATCACGCCCGCATACCCCAACGACAACACCGCCAGATCGCGCGGTCCCGGATAGACGTATCCCCATTGCGTGACGCGCAATTTATAGATCATCAACGCCCCGCCAATGAGCAGCCCGGCAATGGCGCGCGGCACGCTGGGGCGGGATTTTATTAACAGCCAGCCACCGAGCAATCCGGCGAAGAAGTACAGTTCAAAGATCGAAATAAAATGATTCCAGCTGCCCAGCGCATGCAGGTACATGATGTTGTAGCGGTGTACATGAAAAAACTGGAATACATGCACCGGCACCAGCAGCCAGAGCACGCTGAGTACCCAGGCCGTCAGCAGCACCCGGCCAACATAGGGCGTCAGGCAGAGACCAAACACGATGTAGAAGGCGATCTCATACCGCAGTGACCATGCTGGCGGAATCAGCTCGCTGGCCGGCCCCGGGGAGAGCGAAAACAGCTGCCAGCTGAGACTCGCGGGCGCAAAGCCGTGATAATAGTAAAACATTACGGGCAGCAGCACGAGCCAGTACAGCGGATAAATCCGGCACACCCGCCGCCACCAGAATTTCAGAACCCCCCGCGACTGGCCGAAATCGCGATGGTGCGCGGTGATCATCACAAAGCCGCTGAGCACGAAGAAATACTGCACGCCGAGCGGGCCCGGTGCTGCATCCAGCCCGAACAGATGCGAGATCATCACCAGGCTGGCGGCGATGAAGCGGCCAAGCTCCAGCGACCCCAGCCGGTGCGGGGCCGCACTCTCCACAGGTGTTTTCAACTGCCGAGCAGGCCTTCCGCGCAGGCATCCAGAATGGCCGCCGCGTCGATCTCGTATTCGCGGTAAAGGTCGGGGATATCGCCTGACTGGCCGAAGTGGTCCGGCCCCAGCGCCATGATGCGATTGCCGCGTACACCGCCGAGCCAGGCATGCGCTGCCGGGTGGCCGTCCAGCACGCTCACCAGCGCGGCACCTGGGGCGAGGGGGGCGAGCAGGTCCTCGATGTGCGAACTCGCGGCGATGCCCTGGCGGCGCTGGCGTTGTGCTTCGCGCCAGCCGGCATACAGCCGGTCCGGGCTGGTAATGGCGAGCAATCCGGCTTCCGGCACATCCTCGCGCAACTGCGCGAACGCCTTTTCCGCCTCGCCCGCCACGGCACCCTGGGTGGCAATGGCGATGCTGGCACCCGGTGCCGGCGGCACCATCCAATGCGCGCCGGCGATGACATGCGCGGCGTTGAGCGTGCGCTCCGGCTGCGTGAGCACCTGGGTGGAAAGCCGCAGCCACACCGCCGAGCCGTCCGGCTTTTGCATGTGGTCAAACGCATGGCGCAGCAATATCGCCAGCTCGTCGCAATAGGCGGGCTCGAAACTCGCAAGCCGGTCCTGCACAATTGCGAGCAGCGGGGTGTTGGTCGCCTGGTGCTGCCCGCCCTCGGGCGCCAGGGTAATGCCGCTGGGGGTGGAAATGAGCAGGAAGCGCGCGTCCTGGTAGCAGGCGTAGAACAGCGCATCATGGCCGCGATTCACGAACGGATCGTACACCGTACCGACGGGGAGCAGCCGCGCGCCGTTGAGGTCGTGCGAAAGCCCGGCGGCACCCAGCAAGAGGAAAAGATTCTGCTCGGCGATGCCAAGCTCGATATGCTGCCCCTGCGGATTGGTGCCCCAGCGTTGCGCGCTGGCCAAGCGCCCGTCGCGGAACACGTCCTCGCGCGTATGCCGGTCGAACACGCCGCGCCGGTTGATCCAGGGGCCGAGGTTGGTGGAAACCGCCACATCCGGGCTCATGGTAACGATGTGCCGGGACATTGCCGCCGTATCGCCCTGGGCGCGGCCGATCTCGGAGAGGATTTCGCCAAACCCGGCCTGTGTGCTCATGCGCCGGCCGGTAATGCGCGGCTGCGGCAGCACGGCGGGGATCGGCACTGTGTCAGCGGGCAGGCGGCGGCCGTGCGGCGTCAGCGGCGTGGCATAGGGCACGCTGCCTACGAAATTCTGCACCGCCTGCGGTTCGGCCAGACCCTCGAACGGCTCCCATTCATGGCCGGGGCGGATGTTCATGGCGGCGCGGAAGGCATCCATCTGCTCCACCGTCATCATGCCGGCGTGGTTGTCCTTATGCCCGGCAAACGGCAGGCCCATGCCTTTAATGGTATAGGCGAGGAACACCGTCGGCTGGCTGGATTGCGCGGCGGCGCGGAATGCCTGCGTCAGGCTGCCCAGGTCATGCCCGGCGAGGTTGGTCATCAGCGCGCCAAGCTCGGCATCGCTCAGCGGGTCGATAATGCCGCGCACGCCGCGGTTTTTGGCCAGGTCCGCGAGGATCGCGTCGCGCCAGGCGCCCCCCCCTTGAAAGGTCAGCGCCGAATAGGTTGAGTTCGGGCAGGCATCCACCCAGCCGCGCAGGGCGTTGCCGCCGGGGCGCGCGAAGGCTGCTTCCAGCCGCTTGCCGTATTTCAGCATCACGACTTTCCAGCCCATGTCGCGGAACAGGCCCTCGAACCGGCCAAACAGCCGGTCGGGCATTACCGAATCCAGGCTTTGGCGGTTGTAGTCGACGATCCACCAAACATCGCGGACATCGTGCTTCCAGCCCTCCAGCAGGGCCTCGTAGATATTGCCCTCGTCCAGCTCGGCGTCACCGGCGATGGCGATCTGCCGGCCGCGCGGCGTGGCAGGGTCCACCATGGCATGCGCGCGCACGTAGTCCTGCATCAGCGAGGTAAAACTGGTCAGCGCCACGCCGAGACCCACCGAGCCGGTGGAAAAATCGATCTCCGGGCCATCCTTGGTGCGCGAGGGATACGCCTGGGCGCCGCCGAACTGGCGCAACGCGGCCATCTGTTCCACGCTCTGGCGGCCGAACAGATAGTTGATGGCATGCAGCACCGGCCCGGCATGCGGCTTCACCGCCACGCGGTCCTGCGGGCGTAGGGAGTCGAAAAACAACGCCGCCATAATGGAAGTGACCGAGGCGCAGGAGGCCTGATGGCCGCCAACTTTCAGCCCATCGCGATTCGGCCGCAGATGGTTGGCGTTGTGGATCATCCACGACGAGAGCCAGAGCAGTTTCCGCTCCACCGCCGCAAGCGTTTCCAGCTCTTCAAGTTCCGGTTCTATCGGCCGCATCTCATTCATGTGGCGAGTCTAGAGCAAAGCCGCCGCCATGGGAATCACTGGATTTCCATGGCGCGTATCTGGCGCATTCAAAAAGATGCTGCGCCGCAGCAGAGGTTAGAGCATTCAGCTTTTAGATGAATGCTCTAACCTTATATTTTATCGATCAATCCCATACGATTAGCTTGAACGTTCCGGTTCAATCTAATCGTATATTGAACTAGTCGCCACGCCAGGTGCGCGCGATCACGCCATCGGGTCCGACCAGCAGGAACTGATGGCCATTACGGAGCCAGACATAGCCTTGCCCCGGTTGCGGCAAGTTATAGGCACGCCAGTTGGGAACGACAGAACGTGTGCCCTGAAACCGATCACCTTGGTGCCAGCGGTCATCGCTTGGCGGCGGCGGCGGCGGCGGTGCTGGGTGGTAATATGGCGGCCGTGGCGGCGGCGGAGCATATTGCGGCGGCCGTGGCGGCGGCGGCGCATATTGCGGCGGCGGCGGTGCCGGGCGGTAATACGGCGGCGGTGGCGGCGCCGGGTGGTAATATTGTGGTGGTGCTGGCGGCAATGGCGCCTGCACCTGTACACTCACCGGCGCGGGGGCGCAGGCCCCTAGCGACGAAACCACCAGGGTGGAGGCAAATAGTAATGGCCGTAAACGGATCATGTAGAAGGTTCCTTTCGTGAAGCTTGTTATCGGGATCGAAAATGGCAAAATCATGCCGTCCACCACGGTTGTTGTGAGGAACCGTTGCAGTGTTATCTGGGGGTACGTTCGTCCAGTAACATAAAGTAACTAAACTTTAATGCTGTCTTGGGGCTGCGTAGTGCCTCTAACAAAACGTCAAATTACAGCCAGGTTAAAAACCTGTGACTTTTGCCCTGTGTCCTTGTCCTATATCTTGTTGCAGGCAATCCTGCCAGGATGACAGTAAATCACCTGTTCACCGGAAAGCTCTGCCATGGATCAGACCATCTTTGAGACCGACGATACGGCCAGCGTTCCATTACCGGAGCAACGCTCGCAGATTGATGCCAGGCGGGTAAGAATTCATCCCGATCATTGGTATCCGGTGGCTTGGTCGCGCGAATTGAAAGCCGGGAAATCGCTCGCCGTGCGCTTTGCCGGAGATCCGGTGGTGCTGATCCGTCCGAACGAAGGTGCTGTGTTCGCGCTGGAAAATCGTTGCGCGCACCGTCAGGTGCCGCTTGATGCCGGGGTGGTTACGGGCTGCGCGATCCGTTGCAGCTATCATGGCTGGACGTACAACGCCGCGGGTGACTGCATTGACGTGCCGTACCTCGGCAAAGGCAAGATGCCCAACGGCGTGAAGGCTTATCCGTGCCGCGAGGAAGCCGGACTGATTTTTATCTTTCCAGGCGATGCTGCAAAATCCGATAACTTTCCGAACCTCTCTGCCGCCGCCGACCCGGACTACAAAGTTCGCCGTTTTGGCCGCGAGGTCGCGTGCCACTATTCCTTCATGCATGAAAACCTGATGGACATGAACCACCAGTTTTTGCACCGCAAGCAGATGGGCCAGATCCGCCCGCGCTACCTCGGCCGCAAACTGGGCGAGGACTGGTTGGAAGTGCAGTACACTTTTGCCCGCACTGCCGGTAAGCAGCCGTTGGGTGAAGCCGCGGTGTTCGGTGGCCGGCGCACGGCTGATGTGAACGATAAAGACGTCATGACCATCCGTACCGAATATCCCTACCAGACCCTGCGCATCGTCGCGGCGGGCGGCGGCGATCCGGTGATGGATTTGTGGATTTCCTACGTGCCGCTGGACAAGGAGCAGAAAACCATCCGCACCTTTGGCCTGCTCAGCATCCACAAACCGGCCGGCGTACTCGGCCGCGCGGCGTTGACCGTCGGCTGGCCGTTTTTGGTGATGTTCACCGAGCGGATTTTCAAGGAGGATCGCTGGATCGTGGAAGCCGAACAAGCCGCGCATGACGCGCAGGACGGCAACTGGAACCAGGAAGTGTTTCCGGTAATCCGCGAACTGACCGCACTGCTGGCAAGCTGCGGCCTGCCACCGGAAGACGCGGCTTAGAGCATTCATCTTTTAGATGAATGCTCTAGCTTTATATTTTAGGGATCAATTTCAGGCGATTAGCTTGAACCTTCCGGTTCAAGCTAATCGTATATTGCTCTAGGCACGTAATGCCGCCATCAGCGGCCCCAGTTTTTCCGGCAAATCCTCCGCGATCAATCCTGGCCCAACTTCCTGCGCCGATGCTCCATGCAGCCACACTGCGGCGCAGGCGGCCTCGAACGCCTCCATCCCTTGCGCCAGCAGTGCCGCAATAATCCCCGTCAGCACATCGCCGGTCCCCCCGGTGGCGAGGTACGGCGGTGCGTTGGCGTTGATCACGGCGCGGCCATCGGGCGCGGCAACAACGGTATCCGCGCCTTTTAGCACCGTCACCGCGCCGCAAGCTCTCGCGGCAGCCCGCGCGGCGGTCAGCCGGTCAGGCCCCAGGGTGCCGAACACGCGGCTGAACTCGCCCTCATGCGGGGTAATCACCGCCACGCCGCGCAGTTTCTTTGGTGCCCCGGCGCAGGCGGTCAGTGCGTCGGCATCCGCGACGATGGTGCGCCCGGCGGCAATCAGCTGCGCCAGTTTTTCGCCCGCAACCGGCCCCAGCCCCGGCCCGCAGACCCACACCTTGCGCCGCGCATCCTGCAACAGCATCTCCAGCGGTTCTGCGCGCACGATCAACCCGGCTTCGGGCAAGATCATCGGCACGTCAGCCGCCAGGGTCACCATGCCGGCCCCCGTCCGGCGGGCGGCGGCACAGGCCAGCCGCGCCGCGCCCGGCATGTTGCCGCACAGCACCGTCACATCCCCGGCGGTATATTTATGTCCGGTTGCGCCCCGCGCCGGCAGCGGCCACCGCGCCGGGCTGTTCACCCACGTTTGCGGCTTGATTTCATCCAAAACGCTTTCCGGCAGCCCGATGTCGCGGAGCAAAAGCTCGCCGCACAGCCCGCGCCCAGGGTACAAATAATGCCCTGGTTTGGCGCGGAAGAACGTCACCGTGAGTTCGGCCTGCGGCGCATATCCGCGTACCGCTCCGGTCGCGCCATCCAGGCCGGAGGGCACATCAACCGCCACCAGCCGCTTCGCCGCGCACAGCAGTGCCGCCACCTCGGGCGAGACATCCCGCGCCAGTCCGGCGCCAAAAATCGCATCCACCACCAGCCCGGCCCGCGCCACTTCCGCCACACTGGCTTCATTCCAGCGCCGCACAGTCGCCGGCCATCCCTCCAGCCGCAGATACTCAGCCGCCACGTAACCGTCGCCCCCATTATTACCGGGGCCGGCCAGCACGAGTGTGGGGCAGGGGGCATATCGCTGCATTATGGCCCGCGCCACCGCGCGCCCGGCGGCATCCATCAGCGCGGCCCCATTGCCCGCCAGGGCGTCGGCGCGCCCCATTTGTACCGGCGTCAGCAGCTCATCCATAAAAACCCTTGGCCTTTCGCAAGAAATTACGGTTAATTCAACTTCATGAAGGAGACTTATATATGGGTAAAGTAATTGCGGTTGCACAGCAGAAAGGCGGCTCGGGCAAGACCATGCTGGCCGCCCAACTCGCCGTCGCTCTGGCGGATGGCGCCCGCGTGGCCGTGCTGGACATAGACCCGCAAGGCAGCCTGACCATTTGGGGCAAGCTGCGCGCCAATTCGCCCAAGGCCGCGCAAGCCCTTACCCTGGCCACGATTTCCGGCTGGCGCCTGGCCAATGAGGTGGAAAAACTCAAAGCCTCGCATGATTTCGTGCTCATCGACACGCCCCCGGTCATCGACTCGGACGCGCGGCGCGCCATCCGTGGGGCCGACCTGGTGCTGATACCGCTAAATCCGGCGCCGCCCGACCTATGGGCCGCCGAGGGCACGTTAAAGCTGGCCGCGCAGGAAAAGCGCAAAGTGGCGCTCATCTTCAACCGCGCGCCCGCCGCTTCGCGCCTGCGCAAACGTCTGGAGGCGGAGATCGCCGCGCGCGGGCTGTTCCTGCTGGATAGTGCACTGGCGAATCGGGCGGGCTACGCCAATGCTTTCGCCGATGGGTTGGGCGTAACCGAAACAGGCCCCACCACCCAGGCCGCTGAAGAAATTCGCGCGGCCGTAATCGCCCTGAAAGCGGCTCTTACCTAATAAAAGATGAAAAAAACTTCATGGCAGGGGCTTCTTCCAGCAAGAAACCGCATGAAAGGGGTTGCAAGGATGACATTTTTCCGCCACATACACCTTCGTGACGCGAAAATATATGTAACAACATATTAGCAGTGTCAGCCGCCAAGTTTAGGGAGCTACGAAATTTGTACCGAAAAGGTACCGGCCGGTCGCAAATGACCGGCCTTTTTTATGTCCAAAATTTAGGGGTGTTTATGAAGTATGTTGCAGTGCAACAAAGCGCGGCGCTCTAGCCTTTACGGCGGTGGAACCGCGTAATCGTCACTTCGCCCCACACATTCCCCAGGGTAAAAGGGTCCGCTTTTACAAAAGCCTCCACCGCGGCCCGGTCAGCCGCTTCGATGATAAACAGCGACCCCGTCATCGTTTCCCCATCGTCAGATTGCAGCGGACCGGACAACACAATGGTAATGCCATGCTCGGCCTCGGTTTCCACAAAGGCGCGATGCGCGGCATAATGTTCCAACCGGAGCGGGAGTGCGCCGGGCCGGTCGATCGCATGGAGGGCAAATAGCGGCATCGTATTTAACTCTCGTCTGTGAAGGCGTTATAGTTAGCGTTATAGTTAGAATGAATTGACCGGTTTGACATTGCCCATCTACGCCACCCAGCTCTGAGTTTTGCGCGAAACCCGCGATTGTAAGGAATACCAACATGAAGCTTCTCCGTTACGGCGACCCGCACCAGGAAAAATGGGGCATTCTCGATGCCGAAGGCCATATTCGCATCCTCGATGACGCTTTTGTCGGCCTCACTGGGGAGCCGCTCAGCCCGGAATGGCTGACCCAACTGGAAGCCCTGGACCCGGAGAAACTGGCGATTCTCAAAGCTGACCGGCGCATCGGCCCGGCGATTCCCCGCCCGCTCAACTTCGTTTGCATCGGCCTCAACTACGCCGACCACGCCGCCGAGACCGGGGGAAAAATCCCGAAAGAGCCCATTCTCTTCCTCAAATCGCTCTCGGCCTTCGGCGGCCCCTACGATGACATCATCATCCCCCCCGGTTCGCAAAAAACCGACTGGGAGGTGGAACTTGGCGTCGTCATCGGCACCAAAGCCTCCCATGTGTCCGAGGAAACCGCGCTCGACTACGTGGCCGGCTATTGCACGGTGAACGACGTGAGTGAGCGCGCCTACCAGACCGAACGCTCCGGCACCTGGGACAAAGGCAAAGGCTGCGACACTTTTGGCCCCGTCGGCCCCTATCTCGTCACCAAGGACGAAGTGCCCGACCCGCAGAACCTCAAACTCTGGACTGAGGTTGACGGCGTGCGCATGCAGGACAGCAGCACCAGCAACATGATCTACGGCGTCAAATTCCTGGTCAGCTACGTCAGCCAGTTCATCACCCTGCACCCCGGTGACATCATCGCCACCGGCACCCCCGCTGGTGTCGGCCTTGGCAAAAAGCCCGAACCCATCTTCCTGCGCCCCGGCCAGCAAATGAAGGCCGGCGTGCAGGGCCTGGGCGAACAGGTTTACAAAACAGTTGGAGGTTAAGGATATGGTCACCGAGTTCGCCGAAATCGAAGTCATTCCCGGCACCGAAGTCCAGTTCATAGCCGGGGTGGAGGCGAGCCGCGAGGCCTTCCTGCGTTCGCCAGGTTGCCATGGTCTGGAACTGCACCATAGCATTGAGAACCCGCAACATTTTGTGCTGCATGTAAAATGGGAAACCGTCGCCGACCACATGGAAAAATTCCGTGGCGCTCCGGAATTCCAGATCTGGCGCGGTAACGTCGGCCAGTTCTTCGCGGTGGCGCCCAAGGTTTGGCATAGCAACACTGTGGTCGCGTAACGCCGCTACCGGTGGCATCGGGAGCGGATTCTTGCTAGGGGCTCCCGATGGACCAAGCCCTACCCATTGCTGAAACCGCCACGGGCATTCCGCCCCGGCGCACGTTTGCGATCATCTCCCACCCGGATGCCGGTAAAACCACGCTGACGGAGAAGCTGCTGCTGTTCGGCGGTGCCATCCGCGAGGCGGGCATGGTCAAGGCGCGCCAGGACCGCCGGCAAACCCGCTCGGACTGGATGAAAATCGAGCGCCAGCGCGGTATTTCGGTCACGTCCTCCGTAATGACCTTTGAGTTCGGCGGCGCGGTGTTCAACCTGCTGGACACGCCGGGCCATGAGGATTTCTCCGAGGACACGTATCGGACGCTTACCGCCGTTGATAGCGCGGTGATGGTGATCGATGCGGCCAAAGGCATCGAATTACAGACCAAAAAGCTGTTCGAGGTCTGCCGCCTGCGAAATATCCCGATTACCACCTTCATCAATAAGGTGGACCGCGAGGGCCAGAACCCGTTCGAGCTGCTGGATGAAATTGCCAACACGCTGGCGCTGGACATCACGCCGATGGTCTGGCCGATCGGCACCGGCGGGTTGTTCAGGGGCTGCTTCGACCTCACGAACGACCGCCTGGTCTCGGCCGTAAAGCCGGGGCAGGAGGAGCGCGGCGCCAAATTCGACATTCCGGCGGACCAGCAGGCGCAGTTGAAGGAGGACGTGGAGCTGATCCGCGCCGCCTACCCGCCGTTCGATTTGCAATCGTTCTCAGAAGGGCATCTTACCCCGGTGTATTTTGGCTCGGCGCTGAAAGATTATTCGGTCCGCGAGTTGCTGGAAGGCCTGGTCGCCAACGCCCCCGCACCGCAGCCCCGCGCGGCAGACACGCGCGTGGTACAGCCCGACGAAACCCCGGTCACCGGCTTCGTCTTCAAGGTGCAGGCCAACATGGACCCGCAGCATCGCGACCGCATCGCCTTCACCCGCATCTGCTCGGGCAAATTCGTGCGCGGCATGAAGCTGATCCACTCGCGCACGCTCAAGCCCATGGCCATCCAGGCGCCGATCTTCTTTTTCGCGCAGGACCGCTCCTTGGCCGAGGAAGCGTATCCGGGTGACATCATCGGAATCCCCAACCACGGCACGCTGCGGGTGGGCGACACGCTGACCGAGGGTGAAAAACTCCGCTTCACCGGTATCCCGGATTTTGCCCCTGAAATCCTGCGCCGGGTGCGGTTGGCCGACCCCATGAAGGCGAAGCAGTTGCGCAAAGCGCTGGAAGACCTCGCCGAGGAGGGCGTGACCCAGGTGTTCCGGCCCATGACCGGTTCGGACTGGATCGTTGGCGTCGTCGGCGCCCTGCAGCTGGACGTGCTGTCCAGCCGCATCGAGGCAGAATACGCCGTCCCTGTGGCCTTCGAGCCGGCGCCGTTCGACACCGCGCGCTGGATATTCTCCGAGGACCAGGCCCGCCTGAAAAGCTTCATTGAGCAGAATAAATCCGCGATGAGCGAAGACCGGGAAGGCGCGCCGGTTTACCTGGTGCGCAACACCTGGGAGCTTAACCGCATGAAGGAAAATTTCCCGGAAATCACCTTTTCCGCGACGCGCGAACGGCGGTAAATACGTAAGGCGGATGAGCCCGGCATCATCCGCCTTTTACGCTCGCAAAGCTACACAAATTGCCATTCAACAACGTCCTGGCACGAGCATTTGTGAAAATTAGAAGTTAAATATAACTAACGGCCAGTCATGTTGAATTTCTTCGAACGCGCAACGCGAATCATAGCGCCAGCATAATTTTATTGAAGCTATTACGCGGCGCAGGTTTTTTGGCTCATGATTCCGTCAAGCGCCAGCAATCGATTTACCAATAAGGTGGAACGCTGCAACATGGCCGTCTCCATTTGCCTGGCGCGTTGCGTGTCCGCGCCGCGGGCTTGCACGGCGGCGATTGAGGTGCGGTGAAAAGCCTCGTGGTGCTGGCCGATTTCCGTCCACAAGGCAGTTGCCTCAGGTACGCCCATGCCCTGGATCAGATCGCTGCCATCATTTTCGTACCATTGCCCAAACTGGCAACTGCTGTGATCACAACACTGGGCTGTTTCTGACTTTTTCACCAAGCAGCGGCGAACCATTTGAACATAATTCACGTGCTGCGTGATTGCGCGCAAAATCTGAATTGCCATAACATCCCCCAATGGTCGGCCTACAACCTTACGTATCACAAACATGTGATCTTAATCTACTTAAAATAACTCTGAAACATACAAAATCATGCCTGTGGGGATAATAAAATTCCCACGTCGATTGTCGTTCCCCCGGGGGGAGGCGGGGGCTTTGCCGTACCGGAGGGGCTGCAACAGCATTATTAGGGGCGCGCGAGAATATTTTGCACGAGAAAACTGGCAGACATGCGCTTGCGCCAGGCGCACTCGCATATAAGGCACCGGGATGGGCTTTCCTTCTCCAGTGGGGTTTGCTAGAGGGTGCGAGCGGCGGGTGCTTAGCTCAGTTGGTAGAGCAGCTGACTCTTAATCAGCTTGTCGTTGGTTCGATCCCAACAGCACCCACCACTTTTCAATGACTTAGCTGTAGTTTTTCCGAAGCCGGGCCTCGGGAACTAAAGACGCGGACTCTTGGCGGACTGTTTCTGTTCCTGGCCGCCAAGCCATCCAGGCGATGGAGCGGGCTTCGATAGCCAAAAAACTAAGGGAAAGCCTCAAGTTCTGATATTGTTCTCATGCGC
>Ga0182013_10004616_pt1 | contig 16466 bp, 15 predicted proteins | sample 612S2MmetaG_FD_120487 | JGI IMG/M metagenome (GOLD analysis project Ga0182013, IMG submission 120487) | Permafrost microbial communities from Stordalen Mire, Sweden - 612S2M metaG | ecosystem: Environmental > Terrestrial > Soil > Wetlands > Permafrost | place: Sweden: Stordalen | collected...
TCGGGCAAACTTCTCAAAACTCGGCTGGCAGGCAAATGTTATCTGGCGCATCGCGATCTACTCCTACATACCATTTGATGCGGACAGAATGCAGGTGGATCACTTAATCAGAGGTTCCTTAGACGCCAATATGTATAAGTTCCATGACTGTTAAGAGAATAGACCCTGCTGTACTTTTGCGGGAGGAGTATCCTCCCTGTCTTCGGACGCAATTGCACGTCCTCCGCCACCCTCCTCAGCGGGGCCGTTCCTTCCCCGCAACGCCCCTCCCCGACGTGCGTACAAGCGTACTGCAATAAGGAAAGTCACCATATTTCTTTCTCGTGCGAGTGCCCCCGCTTCAGGCAACGGGCTTGGCAGAGGCGGAAGAACCTGTCAAGGGTCTCCGCTGCGCTGCGATGAACGGGCAACACACGCCCGCCCTGGACAGAACCTCCCGCCTCCGCCCGTTGCAAGAGCCATGAAGCGGGGGCACTCAACGAAAAAATTTGGTTCGGGTGCTTTTGCTTCTGGACGCCAATCGGCCCCACGGGGCCTTACAGGAGCATCGACATGGAATATCAGAGCAATAGCATCGCAGCCAACACCGCCAGCAATGGCGCAGCCCGCAGCCAAGCCGCGCCGCAAAGGAAAAATGCGGCGCAGCCGAACAACCGCAGCGACTCGCCCTATCAGGGACGCACGGCCCAGCGCGATAACCCAACCCAACTCATTATCAAGCAGGCCGTGGACTACCTCATCGAGCAGGTACGGGCGGGCAAGAGCGAGACTTTGACCGCCTACCTTGGGGCGATGGCGCGGTTCCACAATTACTCATTTGGCAACATCCTCGCCATTGCGCGGCAGAGGCCCACGGCTACGCGCGTGGCCGGATACGGCACATGGAGGGAACTGGGCCGATTCGTCAAGCGGGGCGAGAGGGGCATCCAAATTCTCGCGCCCATGATCGGATTCCGGCGCAGGGAAGATGCCGCGGAACAGGAACAGGAAACGAAACATCAGAGGGTGCTGATTGGTTTCCGGGTGGTGCACGTTTTCGATGTTTCGCAGACCGAAGGCGTGGAACTGCCGGAGTTCGAGCACTCGATCACCGGCGAAGTGGGAGCGTACCGCGACCGACTCTCTGATTTCCTTGCGCAACAGAACATCGAGCTTGAATTCAACGAGCGGATAGCACCCGCTTTGGGCGTGAGCTACGGCGGCAAGATCGCTTTGCTGCCCGGTCAGTCGAAGGCGGAAGAATTTGTGACACTGATTCACGAGACGGCGCACGAGCTTTTGCACCGGGCCGAGCGGCGCACATTCACCACACCAACTGTGCGCGAAACGGAAGCCGAGGCCGTGGCCTTTGTTGTCGGTCAGGCCATTGGCCTTGAGATGGGCAACGCTTCGAGCGACTACATCCAGATGTACGACGGCAACACGAATCTCCTGGCAGAAAGTCTTGAGTTCATCCGGCGTACCGCTGGCGTAATTCTCGGAGCCATCACCATCGACGAATCCGTTTCTCAGGAATCCACGGAGTTTTCGCCGGAGGTTGCCGAGACACCAGCGGAGCCAGCACCGGAATCCCGGCGGGCGCGGCGCTCCCGTACACAAACAGCCACACAGGACGCGGCAGCTTAATAGCCGCTTCCTGTTGCTTCCCGCCATCGGAGCGGACAGGCGAAAAGTGACTGTCCGCATGGCTTTCCCTCTCAACCGCTCGAAAGGAGCTTTGCATCATGACTACCGCCGTTAACAACACCACCGAATACCGCGATGTTTCCCTCGCGGCACTCACCGAGTCCACCACTAACCCGCGCCGCCACTTCGATGAGGCTTTCCTGAAAGGGCTGGCCGACAGCATCCGTGCCGTTGGCGTTCTCTCGCCGTTGCTTGTGAGGCCAAAGAACGAAGGCTTCGAGATTGTCTTCGGAGCGCAGCGTTACCGCGCCGCGCAGATGGCCGATGCTGCCACCGTTCCAGTCAGCATTCGGGAGATGACCGACGCCGAAGTGTTGGAAGCGCAACTCGTCGAGAATTTACAGCGCCGCGACGTTCATCCGATGGAGGAGGCGCAGGGCTTGCGCGCTTTGCTCAATCTTGACGAACCCAAGTACAGCATCGAGCAGATTGCGGCAAAGACAGGCAAATCGCCCGCGTATTGCGCGGGCCGCCTAAAACTGACCGAGCTTGCGCCCGCAGTGGGCGATGCTTTCTGGAAGGACGAGATCGGCGTTGGCCATGCGCTCTTGTTGGCGAAGCTCCAAGCCGCCCAACAGGAACAGGCTCTCGCCGCTTGCTATCAGGAGACGTATGGAAGCGGTAGCAAGCCAAAGCGGGTTCTGCTTCCGGTCCGCCATCTCCAACAGTGGATCGAGCAGAACGTCATGCTCATCCTCAAAGACGCGCCCTTTAATCCCAAGGATGCCGAACTTGTCCCGGTTGCAGGAAGTTGCCTTGATTGCCCGAAACGCACCGGGCATAACACGCTCTTGTTCGCCGGGGTCGTTAGCAGCAATGCCGACGCCTGCTCTGATCCGGTCTGCTATGCGGCTAAGCTGGACGCGCACGTAAAGCAGACGGTGGCGGCAAAACCGAAACTGGTACAGATCACGACCGGCTACGGCAAACCCGCCGAAGGAAGCCCGGTTGTGCCCCGCAACCAGTATGTCGAAATCCGGCAGGAGAAGCCCAAGAACAAGTACCAGCAGGACGCGCCGGAATTCAAATCATGCAAGTTCGTGACCGAGGCTATTGTTGCAGACGGCACGGACAAGGGCGAGTTGCGAAAGGTGTGCGCCAACCAAGACTGCCCGGTCCATCACCCCAAGAAGCAACAGCGTCGGGTTCAGACCGATGCCGCTGCGAAGGCCGCGCACGAGAAGCAGCGGCGCGATCAGGCACAGGCCCAGGCCACCGGGCTGCGCGTTCTGAGAGCCATCGGCGACGCGGTTCCTGTGCGGTTGATGAAGCGCGACCTTCTTTTCCTTGTGTCGCGGCTTTCCGCGATGCTTGATGAACAGAAGGTAGCCGCCCTCATCCGGCAGCACGGCATGGGGAAGCCCAAGGACAGCGACGCCCCGGCGAAATTGCTGGCGGTTTTTCTGCCCAAGGCCGAGGAAAGCAAACTGGGCCGTATCTTGGTGGAGACAGTCATTCTCCTGTCCATGCACAATCAGGCTGACACTGCGAAGACTCTCCGCGATGCCGCGCAGACGTACAAAGTGGACGTAGATGCCATCTCGGCCCAAGTCAGGCAGGAATTCGCCGCGAAAGAGAAGGCGCAAGCAGCCAACAAGACGACCGGGAAGAACCAGCCAAAGCCGGTACGGACCACGGCGACCAAGAAAGGCAAAGCCGCGTAACCGCATTTCCAAGCCTTCCAACCGGGGCCTGCTTAAGTAGGCCCCGCGCCTTTTTGTGAGCGCCCGTCTTCCCGCCCTGTGATGTGCTGCCGCTTTGCGTCAGACCTGGTTTGTCCCACCCGACGGGCTTGAACACTCTTTGCTATGATTTCTGAAAATGCAGGAGTGGGTATGGGGAGATTTTTCGCCGTTGTTGTGGGGCTTGCGACCATCGCCGGTGCCTATTATGGCTACAAGACGTATGTTCAGGGACAGCGCCCGATAGTTGTTTTGACTGCACCACCCGGCGCAGGCGGCTATCATCCGGCCCCGCCGAATACGGATGCTTCAGGTAGTTCGTCCTCAGTTCGGCGCGGCAGTGCTCCTGTTTCACCGGCTGCTCATATTTCGATTCCCATCCAAACCCCCACTCGAATCACACTTGATCGCGAAAAATGCAATTCATCCGGAGATCAAGTCATATGCTTTCAAGAAGCTATCCAGAAGGCTGAGTCTGATTGCGCTTCTGACGATTCCGAGGCTTGCCGTGAAGCGGGGGTACTCTTGCGTGAGCGGGGAAATCTCTCGGTCGAAGACGTGCAAAACAACATCCTTCAGTATTTACAAATATCCTGCGCTGCCAGCAACTATAAGGGATGCAACAATCTTTGCGATTTTGAAGTGAACCAACTTCATAGGCCCGAAGTTGCGCTCGGTCATTGTAGTACTGCATGTGATATTGGAAACATAGGGGAGTCATGCCACCGAGCATTCAATATCATCAATAACGGACTTGGGTCGTCTGCAGAATTGAGCCCGCGCGAAAGGACAAATCGGGCACTCCCTTTCTTGGAGAAAGCTTGTGCATTGAATTTCGAAGGCAGCTGCTGGGAAAAGAAGAGCATCTCCGATGAAATTGTTAGAGAAAATCTCAGGTAGCAAAACAAATTGACAAGAAGTTGCGAATCCTCGATCTATTGAATACCTGACCCAAACAAGCCATGCATGGATGTCATTGCATCCCTCTCACTCGGCTCCTCAACTCGGGTCAGGTTCTCCACATGCTCTTTGCCTTGATGATGGATTAAGATGGCCTGCCAGTTCTAAACAGGCATGAATCCCCTGTGCGCGCGAATCTCCAGCCGCAGTTCTTCACGAAGCGCCTTGCTCTTTTTGACGCGTTTGAAGAACTCTTCGAGGACGCTGACCACTATCGCGTTGACGCTCACGCCTTCGGTTTCTGCCCACTCTTTGAGAGCAAGTCGGGCATCCGCTCCAACATGGAGGAGCTGAGGGTTGGAGAGCTCCATGCCGGCCTTGCGGGTCTGTTTGATATTCACTTTTTCGCGTTCAACGTGGCTTAAGGCAAAAAGGACGATCCTGGCCAAATCACCCTTTATGCGAGACTCTTCCGTAACTGCTTCCCGGAGCTCAATGGGGAGGCGCAGCGTCATTCCCGGACGGTCGTCCGTCCACCGCTGCCCCTCGCGATTCACTTTCCGCACTGTCTTTTTCGCTGCCTTCTTGACTGCCACTGGATACCCTTCCAAAACTGTTTCCTAGTCTCTGTAAAGACTCACTTTCTGCTCTCATCGGTGAATAAGGGCCGTTGAACAGCAGATCCTTCTCAACCCTTACAAAGAACCTGTACCCCGGCCTCACGACAATCGTTGGCTGGATGTTCAGGTTCCTGCGCGTAACTTCGACTCCCAATTGGCCGACTTGCTGGCCGACCGCTTGCCCTATCTGTTGGCTGACGCTCGGCGTTTGCAGTACCGAGGAGTTCGTTCCTTGGCTCAGTTCGATCCCAGCGGAGAAAAGCGAGGTGAGCAAGGCGCCTGAGAGGATTCTGCCCCAGTGATTGTCTACCTGGTCTCGAAACCCTGCCGCGCCTGTGCTGTCGTCTCCTTCAAAACCGCCAAGCGAAAGGCTACTTCCGTCCGGGAAGATGATCCTCCGCCAAACAGCTTGCAAAGCATTTTGCCCATAACCAATATGAGAATTATAAATCCCGATCAGTGTACTCCCCGCTGGTACTAGAATGTACCTCCCAGTAGCCGAATCGTACACATTTTCACGGACGAGCGCCCGAATCAGCCCCGGTAGGTCGGAGTTGAGCTGCTGTTCAAGTACAGCCGGGATGAGCCAGCCAGCCTTGATCTCGTACTTTCCCAGCGCCGGTTTCCGCATATCCTCAAGATATTCAGACTCTTGTTTCCCGTGTTGCTGGCCGAAGCTGGTCTTTTGCTGTTGATCGTTTTGGCGTTCGTAGTCTGTGCGCTGTTCCTGCTGCCCTGGTGCGGCGTATTGCGGGCTGGGGAATTGGGGAACGCCTCCCAGCGCGGGGCTGGCACCCATCGAGGCGCGCGCGTTAATCAAAGCAGCTTGAATCGTTTGCAGCGGATCGGTCTCTATCGCTGTTTTTTCCTTGTCTTCGCCGGGTAGATTGCCTTTGACTGACGTTCCCGCCTCCATCGCTTCCCGCTCCCGGTTATATTCCTCCAGCCGCCGTTGTTCGGCAAATGATAGCGAGCCGGTCACGGAAGTTGAGACTGGGGTCTGACGATATTCAAGGGGAGGAATTGAACTAGTCTGGTTGCCGGCCCCGGCTCCCGTCAATAATGTTGACCGGCCAGCGGGGGTGTCTCCGTCAGCAATGGATGAACGCTGGGCAACAGATTCCGGAACGTGCGATTGGCCGATGTCCAAGCCGTTCCGCGCTTGGTCCGACAGCATTCCCTTTTCAACCGTTGTGGCCGGACCGACGCCAACCTGAGCCGTCTCCGTTTGCTTCTTGGCCTTCTTGGTGCGATTTGCCAGCCCATGCCGCATATAGGCAGCCGCCAGCACGACCAGGACAATGAGGATGATGCCGGCCAAAGGACGGAGTTTGCGCGCCTTCGGGGTAAGGCTGCCATTCACGCCGCGCACGACCTTATCGGTCTGCGCCGCTACTCTGATTTCGTCCTGACTCTGCTCGGCCTGGCTCTCAAGATCGAGCGGCTTAGAATTCTCCGCATTTGTTGCCATACTCAACTCCTCTTCCCGGCGCTGCCGAAGTAAGGTGTCGCCCGCGTGAGGGTCACACGGGTCTGCTTCTTGCCGACGCCGACTACCAAGATTGCTTTGTCGAAGAGCCGATCCACGATATACCGCGATCCATCGACGCGGAAGTTGACCAGTTCCGACTTGCCGTTCACCTGGATCAGGAGCGTCGGCAGTTCGCGGAACCGGCCGTCGTTCGGGTAGATCAAGTAAGTGTGCTGGCCATCGTCGAAGACTTGCTGGGGACGGTAGGCCGCGTTTCCGTTGAGCTTGTAGTCGAAGTAAAGATTGTCCAAGGCGTTGTCCGCCATCGGCAGGACACCGCCCTGCTTGTCTTTCTCGCGGGCCTGCTCTTCTACTGCATCGGCATCGCGTTTTGCCGCATCCTGACGAGCCTGAAATGCCGCCCACTTTTGTCCGTCTTCGCCGGGATATTGAAATGCCAGACGGGATACGAATCGCGTCGGGTCGGAGATGAGCCGGAATACATAGGTCCGCCGATCTGTTGCAACAATCAGGTCGGTTTCAAGTCCCGGCCCAATTGGCTTCACAACGAGCAATGGCGTTTCATCGAGGCCGGAGCCTGAGAGGACCGGAGTGATTTCCCAGCGGCGAGAGTCTCCAATCTGGGGCTCGCTTTGCAGGTGCTCACCGGCCTGCAATTCAATGGCGCAAACACGCAGTGGAGCGCAGACCATTACTGGCATTCCCTGGCCGAAGATGTAGACCACCCTGCCGTCGGCGCCCGGTGTGGGCATCGCAACTCCCGCCTCCCATTGATGAGAAACGTCCGCCGCACTAACCGCGGCGGTGTTCAGTTCCGCGTGAGGAGGCTTCCAGTTCGACGGAACCTCAGAGCCTTTGTCCGACGGAGCGCCAGCGGGCGAAGATTGAGCCGGGAGACTTCGGCTCGTGATCGGAGGAACCTTCAGCGGTGGAATCGGAGTCAGTGCGCTTGGCTTCGAAGCAGGTTCATTTGCCTGTGCATCCAGAGTCACTTCCGCGTCTTTGAAGTTGTAAGTGGACAGCTCTTGCTTTTGCTGTGGTGTGGGTGCCGGACCGGACTGAGCACCCGCCGCCGCACTCGCTGCGACACTCGCTATCTGGGCGGCCATCATGGTTGCTGCAAGCCAATTCATTTGCTAAACCCTCCATTCACGGTTTGGGCATTTCCGGTCTGAGCATCTCCACCCGTCGTCACGACTTCGCCCCAGGTCAGATTTGTGACGTAGAGGCCGAGCGGGTTGACTATTGCCTGTTTTGCGTCTGTGACCTCCTGCGTCACTACCGAGACGAAGGCCCTGTAGCGATGCGTGGCCACGAGCACGCCGCCAAGATCGCGAGTGACTTCCGTCCAGGCCACTTCGTAGGTTTTGGGAGATTGCTGGACGATGGATTCGACCGAAGCATCGACTGTCTGCTTCGTCAGCAGATCGAAGGGCGAGTTCTTCGAGTAGAACTCCGTGATGGTGGCCGACGCAGGGGAATTCTGGCCCGTCTGTGCATAGACTTCATCCACGAGACGCCGCTGGGCCACCGCGTCCGTGACGATCGTTCGCAGGTCAGTGATCCATCTGGCAACCACTGCTTCCTGCAAACGCACGTCCTTAACAGCAACCTGTTTGGCCGGGATGACCGGGACCGCCCGCCCCACGTCGTCGAGCGCAACGACATAAGGCACAGTATTCGAGCGGTAGCCGATGGCCACCATGCCGGTTACGCACATGAGTGTGGTCGCCATCGAGATAAATGCGGCGAGACGCCAATTGTTCTTGCTCTTGATTTGGTCGCCGAACCGCTCATCCCATTCCTGGCGAGCGCGGACATAAGGCGATTGGGGTATAGCTGTTTCTGGCACTGGTTATTCCTCCCTCTCGACTCGCAGCTGTACCGACGGCGCGTGGCCGCTGCCGTCGTGCGGAACGTTAACATTGGTCGCGTGATGGGCCAAGGACTGAAGGCCATTGGCCGACGACGGCCGCGCTGGCGGACCAGCAGGCGCATCTGTCTGCTCATTGGCTGAGGAAGGCGGCGGAGCTGGCGGGGAACTGGAAGCCCCAGCAGTCTCCGCAGAAGCTAGGGGCGCTGGCGCGCTTACCGTCTCTGCTGCCGCTTCACCCATTCCACTTGCGGCAGAGCTAGCTCCGGTGGCGGCCTCTGCCCCTCCCATTGCCCCTGCGGTTTCCGTTGCCGCCAACGCGCCACCGGCAGCGGCCCCCGCTCCTCCGGTTGCCGCGACCACGGCAACAGTGGCCGCACCGAGCGCCGCCGCTTTGCCGATCTCCGCGCCCATGCCAACCAGGTCCGCCGCGCCAGTGCCAAGAGTCCCTGAGGCAATCGACGCCGCCATCTTTGGAATCATCCAGGACGCGAAGGCGAACAGCAGCATCGACATCAAGGTTGGGAAGATTTGAGTGATGGGCTGATCGGCGGTGTACCCGTTCATCGTGGCGACCCAGTGGTTCGAGATCGTCTTGAAGACGCCCAGCATGAGGTAGATCAGCATCAGGCGGACTCCGGTACTCACCGCAAGAGAAATGTACCGTTCAAAATAAGGCGAAGTCCATCGGCTCCCACCGAAGCCAAGGAAGATGTAGCCCGCCGACATCACGATAATCGCTTCAAGCTTGGTAACCACGTAGTGAAGCGTGATGATGACGTAGGAGGCAAGCACAATGCAGGCGGCCAGAATCGTGGTGATCGCCCCACCGGGCTGCGTCAGCAGGTCAGCGCCTGAAACCTTGGTAAAAAGGTCGGAAACGATCTGGAGGCCCTGGCTCATGATGTCCGATGGATTCTGCGCTTGCGGCACACCAGCCGCGTTCGCTCCCAGTTGGGCAAAGCTGTTCACAATTGCCGGTATCCAGGTCTGGCCGTTGAGCAGCACGGCGTAGAAGAAGGAGATGACCAACAGCTTCTTGATGAGCGAAAGGAACAGTCCATTGAAGTCGTGCTCGCGCAGGAGTTGCGGCACGCCCCAGGCAAAGTCGAGGGTGGCCAGTGCGTAAAACAGATACGAGGCCTCCTGCATCATGGTTGGAATCCATGCATTTGCGGCCTGCTCGATCTGTTGAAATGTTCCACCCACATCGACCGGCGCCTGGGCATAGGCTGTAGCGGCCATAGCAAGAGCTACAGCCGCCACACCGAAAGTTATTCGCATTCGCGCCATATGTTCCAACGTCCTTTCAGAACGCCACGCCGTCGGACTTGATCGTAGGCTTCCCAAAGAAGTTCGCGCTTGCATTGCCCGCGCACACCTTGCCCTCGTCCGTGGTTGCCCAGCCTGCCGGAGCAGTTGCCTGTCTTTGCTTGCAGAGTGGAGTGAGCTGTCTTCTGAGGTCATCATGTTTCGAGAGGAATGCCGCAATGCTGCCAGAGGTGCTGTGGTCAAGTTCGCCACCACCATTGTGGAACGCCGTTACTATCGGACTCGGCTCAGCGTATCTGCATCCTGCCAAAAGTGAAAGGCACATCAGGCACGCACCGACTACACAAGCAGAGAGTTTCGTCATCGCATTCTCCTAGAAGGACACGCCGTCGCTCGTCACCTGAGTTTGGTTAAAGAACAGGTCAGAGTTCGCCTGCTTGGTTGCCTCCGCCTGAACGAGGGCTCCTTGATAAGATGCTTTGCTCTGCATGTCCGCCATCATCAACTGACGCAACTTCATCAGTTGCTCAGCCTGATTTTCTGCGATTTGGTTCCCTACCTCGATGGCCTGCATTCTTCCGACCGCGGACTGGCTCTGGCCTTGCAGCGTCTTGAGAAGTGCCTCATCGCTGTTGAATTGCGAATTCTGCAACCCCGCAGCACTCAATGCCCCAAGGGTACTGTCGAGGCTTGTCTGGCTCCAGGTCTGATACGACTGCCCGTAGTTGGTGGACGACGAGTAGCCGGGAAATCGCAAGCGGAAAGTTCCGTCCAGATTGCTCATCGTGTAGGAGAGCGCCTGGCCGGTCTTGACAATCTGGTTGAGATTGTTGATGTCTGAGGCCACCGTCCCAAAGAGTTGATCTGTGATCGTGATGCCATGCTTGGCCATGTCGGCAAGCTGATTCAGTTGGTTCTCAACCATCAGGACCTGCTTTTCGAGCTGACCGGCCAGCTCAGCATAATTGAGAAGTTGCGTGTACTCGGTTGCGAACACGCCCGGAACGCCAGCGTGCGCGGGCACAGGGTTGACGGTTTCAGCCGCCATGACGCCGACCAGGATGGCTGCGGTTGCACTCTTAACGAACCATTTGCGCTGCATGATTTACTCCTCCTTCGTAGTAGTCGATCCATCCCTTGTCTACTTTCCTCTCCTTCATCCATTCGGAGATCCACCCATCGCCGAACTCCACGGCCAGGGCTTCGATTCGCGCCCGATCCTTCTGGCCGGAGACTCCGAGAAATGCCAGAGCCACCGGCCCCAGGCGGAAGGAGATCATGCGCCGTCCAAGCCGCTGGACAACGTAATAATCGCGTTTGGGAGTTGCGGTTTGAAGCAACTCAATCTCCCGGCTGTTGAGGCCCGCGTATTCATAAAACTGGCGCATTCCTTCGTTTCCGGCTTCCGAGTTCGGCAGGTAAATCTTCGTTGCCGTGCTTTGAAGAATCGCCGATGCAATCGGCGACTCCTTTACATCCGCCATGCTCTGCGTCGAGAGCAGAACCACTGCGTTCTTTTTCCGAAGGGTCTTAAGCCAGTCCTGAATCTTGTCCCGCCATGCCGGGTGCTTCAGGAATAGCCAGGCTTCATCAATCGGAACCAGCGCCGGGCTTCCATCGAGTGCCCGTTCCATGCGCCGGAACAGATACAGCAGCACCGCCATGACCGTTGCTTCTCCGTAGGAGCCGCTCAACAGCGTTTCCATCTCGCAAACTACAAAGCGCGCTGTTGTCAGCCCATCGTTGCGCGAATCCAGCAAGCCGCCCAGTGCGCCGTCAATGACGTAGGGTTCTAAACCAGCTTTGAGCCTTTCATCTTGCAGGTTGGCCTCAAGTTCTGTGAGCGTGCGCCTTTCGCGGGGCGCGCTGGCAAGCTGCTGCAGGGCTCGGTGGATTGTATTCCGCTCCCCCGGACCAACCTCGACTTTCTGCATTCTCAGCACGGTTTCAACCCACTCCTGTCCCCAGCCGAACTCCGTTTCGTTGTCGATATCCCGAAGCGGCTGGAAGGACAGCCCGCCTTCGCCAATGTCATAGAAGCGCCCACCAGCGGCCTTGCACAGCCCATACAGCGAATGCCCCTTGTCAAAGGCAAAGACCTGGGCATTTGGATAGCGGAACCATTGGGCGACGAAAAGCGCGAGGCTCACCGACTTGCCCGCGCCAGTTGGACCGATAAGAAGCGTATGCCCCACGTCGTAGTCGTGCAGGTTCAGGCGATACGGGACTCCGCCCTGGGTGGCTGCGTATAACAACGGAGGCGAATTCGGCGGCATCAGCGAGGAAGGATTCTTCTTTTCGCCTCCCCACACAGCCGAAATTGGCATCAAGTCAACGTAGTTGCGCGTGTGCGCGATCACTCGTCGCACCTGCGCCACGCCGTTTCCCGGCAGAGTGCCGAAGAACGCATCGACCGCGTTGATATCTTCTATCCGCACACCGAATCCGCGATTGATGAGTACCTTGCGGAATTCACCGATGATATTGTCCAGAAACTTCCGGTCCTTGTGTTGCAGCACGATGGAGGAAGAGAAATAGCAGAAATGCACGTCGCCCGAAGTTGCCTCCGCCAGCGCCCCGTCCGAGTCCGAGACCATCGTCATAGCGAATTGATTAAGTTGGCCGCCGCCGCTTGATTTGAAGACCTGATCTTTCAAGCCGCGCTGCTGAAACTTCCATTTCTTCCCGATCTTCGCGATGATGCCCTGTGCCTCCGAAGGGTCCATGAGAATTGCGCGCGTGTTCCAGCGGTATTCGCAAGGCACCGTGTCCAGCACAGAAAGAGCGCCAGGATACGTGGAGCGCGGGAAGGCATCGACAGACAACGTGCGCAGGTGGCGGTCACCCATCATCGGTTCAGTCCCGCCGCGGAGATCCTCCATCGAGAGTAGATCGTTCAGAAAGACCGGAATCTCCGGCTGCAAAACCGGGCTTTTCACGCCCGTTAGGCAGCGGCGGAGGTAGGCGAGCAATTCATCGTCAACACGCTCGTACCCATCGCCCAGGTTCGTGACGACCGCCTTCAGACGCGACACCGGAAACTGAGCCGCGAAAACGTCCTCAAATTGACGGATCTTCGTTTTGAAGAATCGCAGCGCCTCAGCACCGGCGTTCGCCCCTTCGCTATGGCCCGAGTCCGATCCCGACATCATGAAGCCCGAGAGCTTTTCGGACGCAACCAGCGGAGGCATATACGTCAGTACCAGAAAGTATTCGTTCTCAAAATGGCTGCCTTCAAGGGCAAATTGTTCCCGGCGCTCACGGTCAATCAGGGCAGTCACCGGATCGGGAAAAGCGCCTTCGGGTGAATAGCCGCTTGAAAACGAGCGGAAGGAATCGACTTGAATCATCCAGCCAGTTCCGAGGCGAAGAATCCGATTCAACCGCCGCGCAATCGCCGCCATCTCCGCATGAGTGGCGGACTGGAGATCGGGCCCTCGGTACTGCCACGCGGCGAGCAACGATCCATCCCGCTGCAACACGATTCCGTCATCGACCAGCCCAAACCACAGTAGCAAATCGGCCAATCCCGTGGGCTGTTTCCGCGTCTCTCCAAACACAGCTACCTCCAGCCCCGCCTTGGCGTCTTGCCAAAGGCAGTGACCCCGCTCTTGGCGGGATAGAAATCCTTGTATTGCAGGTGTCGGCTGTAGACCTTCCGCATCATTGGATCAGCCTTGCCGATCTTTGCCAGGACGGCGACAATCGTCCAGAAGCCGGCGATCGCAACAAGAAACGAGAGGAAGGTCATCACGCTGACGGCCATCATGGCCGCTCCCAGGCCGGCCATGATGACCATCTCCCGGTCACCTCCCAAAAGTTGTTGCGGTCTGCTCAACGAAGTCCGCATGATCGTCTGTTCGGGTTCGTTCATTTTTCTCTCCAATAGCTCGGAGATGGCTGATCTTGCTTCCATCCCCATTTCAGGGATTCTGTGTTGTCAACCTCTCGCAGCAGGCGCAAGAACAGGCTGTGTAATTACGTGAACCGGCTGCCAGAGAGAAATCTCTGCGGCCTGCCCGATGAATGAGGACATTACCTGCGCCGCGAACACAACCAGGCACACGGCGATACCAACGTGCAGCAGCCGTTTCATCGTTTCGCCCATCTCGCCTCCGGCAAATGCAAGCGTTGCTCCAAGCGCCACGATTGCAATGACGGAAATGGCATAAGCGACTGGTCCCGTCAACGATGTAACCAGCGTCGTCAACGGGCCTTCCCAGGGTAGGTTGGTTCCGGTCTCCGCTGCGAATACGCAGCTCGAACCCGCGACTAACGCGAAGCCCAGCAACAGGGCTATCTGAGCCATCCGCTTCCGCGCCAAATGAAAAGCCGACATCTGATTCATGGATTCCTCCGAGTGCCATTCGGCACGGTTAGGCGAAACGCATCTGCTCATGCAGCCTTCCACGGTGCCCGCTGTTGCCTTTCGCGTGTTAGTTTTAGCTCTGCCACAACCAATCAGAGCCACGACAATCAGACTTGCGTCATGAGGTAGCGCCCGTCTTCATACCCGGTGACGACGGCCACCTCCTGAACCTTTCGGCCTGCAACTGGATCGTTGACGACCGAGATCACAAGATCGACAGCGCTCCCGATCATGCGCTGTTGCGGCGCGTCCGTCGCCTCCCGAACCAAAGCCTCAAGCCGGTCAAGCGCCTCCGTTGCGCTGTTTGCGTGGAGCGTCGAGACGCCGCCTGGATGGCCTGTATTCCAACTCTTGAGCAACGGCAGCGCAGCGGCGCCATCTCTGACCTCCCCGACAACTATCCGGTCAGGCTTCAGGCGCAGCGCCACTTTCAGGCACCTCAACTGGTCGAACTCCGTTGTCGCCAACATACTTAGGCTGTTTGCAGAATCGAGTAGGAGTTCCTGCGTGTCTTCGATCACCAGTACGCGGTCACCAGGCGTCAACGTCCCAATCTCTTCGAGAATGGCGTTTGCTATCGTCGTCTTGCCCGCGCCGGTGCCGCCAACGATCAAGATGTTCTTGTGGGCTACAATCGCCTGCTGAATGACTTCCAGATGGTCGAGGCCCATTACTGTCGCAATGAAGTCCTCTTGTTGCGAACGTCGGTTGCGTGGGTCATCCTTTGTCGTCAGGATGCCTTGTCTCTGAAGATCCCTGAGACTTCGTTTCTTGTCCGACTTAACGCGAATGGCAAACGAGGGTGACGGAACCACCGGCTCTATCAAACCAGCAAAGCGGTATTTCCAAATGGGAAGCTGCGTCTCCAGCACTGGGCGCATCTCCGTCACTGTCGTCTTTTGCATCGAAGCAATCGTCATCATCGCCCCTCTTGCCTGTCGGCTGGAAAGTTCGCCAACTTGCTCGAACTGCGACCCGGTCCGTTTCACCCAGATGCGGGAATCCTCGTTGACCAGGATGTCCTCAAGGCCGCTGGACCTGTCGAGCAGACCGACGATCACCGGCCCCAGCTCGTCGCGGAGTTTCTCCTTGAGCCGTTCCTGCTTTTCGTCCGTGTGAGAGTCCTGGCTCATCGTTTCCGCAATGTACCCTTCGCAAGAGTTGCCCCACTGAGTTGCTTAGCCATCGCAGTGAAACCCAGCCTGCGTCCTTGCTGACACCGCATAAAGCGATGTACATTTCAATAGACGTATCGTAACACCATTCCGGGAGATTTTGGCAAATCATCTTTTCGGTTGGGGGTATTGCGGCATGGACAGAACCCTGGTTGCAGTTCAAAGAATGCTTGCAGCGCTTGACGCGCCGGCCTACGATCTTGGCATCTTGAGTGACCGGGGAATGCTCCCCGGCCTATCCAATCTGTCTGCGGAGAGCGTTCTCTCCCGGCTCGCGCTCCTCAAGGCCCACAATGCGCGCGGGGCGCACATCTACATCCGGCCAGCGGGAGAGCACTGCTTTACCGTTCTCGACGACCTGAATGCGGATTCTCTAGCTAAGCTCACCGGCGACGGCTTTGAGCCGTGCGCCGTGGTTGAAACCAGCCTGGGGAACTTCCAAGCCTGGCTGAAGCATGACGGTGTGTACCCCGCGCCGCTCTCCACATTCATCGCCCAGGCCCTCGCAAAGCAGTACGGCGCAGACCCCAGTGCGGCGGACTGGCGGCGATTCGGCCGTCTTCCCGGCTTCACCAACTGCAAACCCAAATACCGCAAGGACAACGGCCTCTATCCTTACGTCTTGCTGCGAAGCGCTACCGGAGTGCAGTACCAACAGGCTGTGTTTCTGCACCTCGAAATGACGAAGCTTTACCAACTTGAGGTACAGGACCGGGAAGCGTACGCCACGCAGCACAGTGCCAATTCCTTTGCTACAGCGGGTAGGCCGCCTCACTCGTGGCTTTGCCTTGGGCGTTTCCGTAGTGCGCCCAAATTCCATTTGCGGCCCGCCGCCGCCGATCTCGCCTTTTGCGTCGCCGCAATGTCGCTCCAGATGCCGGAGGGCGTGATTGCAACGACTCTCGACAGCCAGTACCTCTCCCGCGACCCCAACCCCTCCCGGAAAGCTGCCTACATCAAGCGCACAATGGCGAAGGCGAGATCATGGGCACAACGCTAGGCACATTCCAGTTGCCGACACACGCCCTTGGCCTCCAACTCTGCCCGCCGCCAGTGTCTCCACTGGTCCGGCCCCTTCCCGACGCTGCGAGACCTCTGCAATCCCGACGGCTGAATGTGAGGAGTTTGAACACACCGCTCCAATTCAGTTTGCCTTTCTGTTTGCGTTCAGCGTGCCGCGCTCAAAGCACCCACGCCCGTCGGGCGCACGCTCTCCCTCCAGAGATTCTCAGGCCTTTCAGGTGTGGACTCCTCCCCCGAGGCAAGCTCTGGTCCCCTTCCATAAATCTCCTCTACTCGCCTTGGGAGTGGGCCGCGACGGCACACCCTCCGGGCAAGCATGTACCGCATCCAGCGGACAAACTTTCAGAAAAAGGAGCAATACACCATGTTCAACA
>Ga0182013_10004617_pt1 | contig 16464 bp, 8 predicted proteins | sample 612S2MmetaG_FD_120487 | JGI IMG/M metagenome (GOLD analysis project Ga0182013, IMG submission 120487) | Permafrost microbial communities from Stordalen Mire, Sweden - 612S2M metaG | ecosystem: Environmental > Terrestrial > Soil > Wetlands > Permafrost | place: Sweden: Stordalen | collected...
GCTGCCTCCCGCCTGCCGTCCACCATGCACGCGCTTACGATATTTATCCAGTGTCCCTACCGCCAAGCCACGCTGTTGGCAAAAGACCGCACGCAACAATCCGCTCGATTCAAACTAGCCAACCAAGGCCTGGACCTCGGCAAAACTACGCCGCCGGTGAATCACTCCCACTTCACTCATTGCTACAGTGCAACACTAAACCCGAAGCAAGAACAGGGTGCGTTGCTCAGACGGATACCATTGATAGCTTGCCGCAGTGTCAAAGGTTCCTGCGCGTCGGCTGCCAATCCCCCGATCGAAAACAGGAGAAACAGGCCCATACATCGATAAAGGCTTGAACTCATTGGCTGAAATGTCCTTCACGGGTGCTTTCATCGGAATAAAGCCACGGGAAGGGCAATCCGTTACAAAAGTTCCGCAATGTTTTAAATGAGTTCGACTTCGGGCCTCTTCTGGCGCAGCATTCCTGCGAGCACGTTATTCCGAACATCGACCCCAACTGAGCAGACGCCGGTGAGGCGCAGCCTGCTTCCGACCTTCCAGGCGCGAACTTCGGCCCCCGCGAGGCTCTTGGGCAGAATTGAGCAAGACAGCGGCAAACCGTTTGTTTTTCGCGAATTCTGCGACGCCCTTCAACCTCTCTCTGCCGAAACAAATTCGCAATTCAATTGCGGTCGTCCCGGAAGAGCCTTGGGACAAAGTCGTTCAGGTCCCGCCGCCAAGTGAGCCATTCGTGCGCCGTGCCGGGCGATGAGAAGTACACGTATTTGATGCCCGCCTCGTCGAGCATCTCGCGAAAGGCGCCGATGGATCCATGGAAAGAATTGGGCTCCTCAGTACCCATGCCGAGCCAAAGCAGCTTTACCTTCTCATTGAAGGCCGCTCCATTCTTGAATGTCCCATTGAATGCAGTAACTGGATCCATCGGATCGGCGCTTAGTCCGTTCATGGTGCCGCTGAATCCGGCTATGTAGGCGAACATGTCCAAATGGTCAGTGGCCAGATGCAGAGCCTGATTAGCGCCCATGCTGAGACCCGCCATAGCCCGGTGATCGCGGTCGGAAATTGTCCGGAACGTTGAATCGATCATGGGGACGACCTCTTTGGCCATTACATCCTCAAATGTGCTGAAATCCGCTGGGGCCGCGTTCGGCGGTCCAAAAGGTCCTGCGGGGCGCGATGCGTAGCCATTGTCCATGACGATGATCATGGGCACGGCCTTCTTCTCCGCGATCAGGTTGTCGAGAATCAGGTTGGCGTGCCCCTGGAAGATCCAACCAGTCTCGTCCTCGCCCGAGCCGTGCTGGAGATAGAGAACCGGGTACCGCACGCTAGGGTTCGTGTCGTAATCCGGCGGAGTGTAGACGAAGCATCGCCGCAACTGGCCGGTGATCTTCGAGTGGTAGATGCGGATGCGAACATCGCCATGCGGCACATCGTTCGCAAGATAGTAGCTCACACCGTCCTCGGGCACCTCGATGCCGCTTGCATCCATGCCGACGCCGAAATAGGTGTGGCTGCCCGGATCGTTGATGCGCACTCCATCGGCATCGAGCGCGTAGTAGTGGAAGCCTGGGACCAACGGCGGCGTGGTCACGCTCCAAACACCATCGGCGCCGCGTGTCATGGGAAACTTCTTTCCGGTAATATCCACATCGACTGACTGCGCACTCGGCGCTTTGAACTGGAAAGCCACACTATGGTCCGTGAGAACGCGAGGATACTGCGCGCCGAGCACATTTGTCGGGGCGGGTTTGGCGTCCTCAATCGACGAGGCCCGCACGCCTTCCGGCGAGCGTCGCCAGGCGAAGTAGGCATCCAGCTCTTTCAGTCCCTCCGGGTTGGGAAGAGGCCCCGTGTGTGCTGTTCCAGAGAAGTACATCAACTCGGGATGTTCGTCGCTATAGACCGGCCAGTTCGGCATTCCTTCGCCGTTCGGATCACCGTACTTTGCGAAGTTTGTCCAATAGGTCGCCATCGCATCGGAGATCACCAGATCACTTGCGCTCGGCTTTCCTGAAGGGCCGCCCGTTGGGTGACCAAAGACGTATTCCACTTCCATGCCGTGCGGCGAGCCTTGACCAGCTTGCGGCGAATCAGCAGGATAGTCCGGGTGTTGATCGAAGTAGTAATAGTAGGCCTTGGACTTTCCCAGGCTCGTTTGCATGCGTGCCCAGGTCCAGGTATGCCAACCAAAGGCCGCATCCCGGGACAGGTCGCGAGCCGTCTTGGGAACGGACTTGTCATCGGTTGGATATACCTTGAGCAGGTGGTCAGCGAAGCGTGCATAACGCCTATGGACGCCGTCGATATAGTCTTTGGAGGTGTGGTCATGGGAAAAGGTCGCACCTTCATCGGAGTTGTATCCGACCAGGATGGGTGTGTCGTTAAACAGCTTCTTCTCGTAGATTGTGTACTGGTCCGAGGGAATGACCCAGCCGTCGATGATCGGCCAGAACAAGCCGCGCGTGACGGCCAACAATTTCTCCGCCGGCGCCATTCGGAGTTCGGCGATTGATGTGGCGCCTGCGGTTCTCGCAAAATCTGCGCCGGTGCGTTCAGCATCTACGAGCAGGCGCATATTCTCGCCCGGTGCGCCCGCAATGCGTGGGGGCCCGAATGAGCCGCCGCTCTCTGAAATCGCGCCTTCAAAGAGGCCCTTTGCCAGAGGCGAGGCACACAATTGGCTGACAGCGATGCCGCCGGCCGACTCGCCGAAGATAGTGACCTTGTTTGGATCACCGCCAAACGCCGCAATGTTCTTCTCGATCCACTGCAAACCCGCAATCATATCGAGCAGGCCGTAGTTGCCCGAGACATGCTGCGGCGACTCTGCGCTCAGCTCCGGATGCGCGAGAAAGCCGAGCGCGCCCAGGCGATAGGCGATGCTGACCAGCACAACTCCCTTTTGTGCCAGTCTTTCTCCGCTGTAAGTCGGAACAGCAGTGCCTCCTACGCTGAAGCCGCCGCCGTAGATCCAAACCAGCACCGGGACACGGTCCGAGGCCGTTTTCGCAGGAGTCCACACATTCAGATATAGGCAGTCCTCGCTCGTCGTGATCCCCGGGATGCTCTGTATGCATTGCGGCGCGAATTTATCCGCGGGTCGAACGCCTTGCCACTTGGCGGCAGGACGCGGAGCGCGCCAGCGCAGGTCGCCCAACGGCGGCGCAGCGAACGGAACACCTCGGTAAATCGTCAATCCATCTTCGATTGTGCCTTTCAGGAGACCTTGCTCAACCTTAGCGGTCGGAACCGCCGCCCAGCTTGCCAAGGAGATTGCCGCAATGACGATGGCCACCAAAAACGCTCTCATCTTCGATTCCCCCTCTTACTCCATTACTGAATGAGCCTTAGTATCGACGCGGGTAGGTTGCTATGATTTGCCCGTCCCGCTACAACTTTTCGATTTCGATTAGCATTTCATCTACGATAGGAAGTGTGGGCTGCAAGGAATCAGATATGCGCCTCCGCCGCGCCAAGCCCCCGGGCCGAACGCGATAGTCGCCGCTGGGTAATCCCTTGATCTCGAACTTAGCCTCCTTGACAACTTGGGTCGAATCGCTCAGGCTAAGCTCGATTTGCCTTCCATCATCGATGAGGGTCGCCCAGTCGATCTCGCCTTGCGCAACCTCGAGATCGATCCCCTGCGGAACGAATCTCAGTCGCTTTCTTAGACCGTCCTGAGGATGCACTCGGATCTTCTCCGTAGAAGATTCTACTCGGCAGCCGAAGCCGATCGACCCAAAAGAATCGTCTTGGATGACATATGCCTTGGCAGCTTTGAGGAAACCAAACTGCGCAATCCCCCCATCAAGTGTTCTTGGCGGGGTGAAGTCGAAGATACCCGGGGTGGAGAGGAAATGCGCGAAACACATTCCATCGGGGAGCAGGTCGACCGCCACGCTCATCACTCCCGCGAATCCCTTGATCAAGGTGTCGAGATCTCCGGCGTCCTCGAATGCTCGCAGCAAAGCCCATCCGTTGGTCGACTCGGTGTACCAACAGGTCAGGTCGCCCTTGTTGTCGTTGCCGTACTGAAACCAGACGGGCTGGTTTCCGCCACGAAGCGCCCTCATCACTTGCACAGTCCTGTGATTCTTCTCCGTGTTCCCGAAGTTGCGGGTAAAGAAATAGATTTGCTCCTGTGCCGTGGTATCCACGGGATACTCCGACGAATAAGGATAAGGAACCTCGAGAAAGACTTCGTTGCATTTCTTGATCTCATCTAATAATTCGGCGCGCTCTACCTGCAGTCCCTCTCTCCCCAAATCCTCCATGATATTCAAGCTGTTGGCGCCGCCCATTACCCCCACGTGACCCCATGGTTCCGTTCGGAACATGTGAACACTGCTGTGGATGGCCATCTTCAGATAGTCCAGTGCGCTCTTACGCGTCAACAGATCGTAGCGTTTCCCAATTTGGAGAGCGCATGATAAATGTTTGCGACGTGAGCGTAGTTGTAGGCTCTATAGGTCGCACTTGCTCGTTCTTCGTTCCAATGGCTCCATGGACTGGAGGGATATCTCAGCTTCCAATAGAGTGACGCGCGAACATCATATGTTTCAGGATTCTGAATGTACTTGAACAAACAATAGGAGACAAAGGTCTCCAGAGCCGCCACTTCCTTCGGCGAAGGATAGTAGACGTTCTTTTCAGCCAGGAAGAGCGGTTCTGACAATCCGAACTCTGCATCGCATCCCCCGATCTCCGATACTTCGTCGGCATCTAGGAAAGTGCTGCCAATCCGATGGTCGAAGGGAAGGAACATATGATTCCGGTGGTATGGATCGTCGGGGTTCTCGTAGAACTCTCTCTCGACAATAAAGTTTCCCCGGGCTTTCAGCAGCCCGGCGATGTCCTCGACACAGCAAAAGTGCACATTCGGCCAGCGGCTGCCATAACGCAGTTTCAGGCTCTTTTGGCCACGGCCTTTGAAAGAAAGCGTGAGCAATGTTTTGTCCCCCGTGCGCTTTCTTTCCTTGACAGTAATGTGGTCAGAGAGGAATTCGATCTTGTCGATGTCGGTCTTCGATTTCACTTCCATGTAAGCGTCGGTGTTCTCCTGAACCACCATGGACGGAAGAACCCGAATTCCGAGATTGCCGGCTCTGTAGATCTCTTCGCGGATCGCATCGTAACTATCCACAAAGGCAAACCGCAGTTGGCAGGACCACTTCTCCCCCGGTTGCAGGACCAGTGAGGTATGCCCGTTGATCCAGGGATTTTTGTTCCAGCCGCGAAGATTCCTTGTTGCCCAGGAATGGACAGCCAGGATATTGGGGCCATCCCACCAGTACGTCCGTTCAGCGAATGAACTGTCGTCGCGATGGACACACTCGATAGCTCCACCCTCCACTGCATGGAGAAGAATGAATGGCGTGTCACCTCGCGCGCGCTGAATGAGCACATACGAACTGTGGCCGCCAGCAAAGTAGTGCGAGATCACTTTCTGTTCGAAGTATTGCCTGATCTCGACGGGTGATGCGCTTGCTCATGCTCCCCTCCGGTTCAACTTGGAGCCGTCGTTATCGAGGTCGCCGGCTGCGATTCCTCGCGATCAATGTTTCGCAATAATCGAGAGAAGCCTGCTCACCCATCAGGCTCATACCGACAGCGCCGGCTGCTCTCCATCTGGATGCGATGGATCGTTTTCATGCCAGATCGACTTTGAGGACGAGAAGGTTCCAGCATAGCGCTGAGCTGTGGCTTACTGCGCTTGCTCACATGCGCAGGAGGGATTGCCGGAATCCGTATTCGTGTCCGGATTCGTCTTCAGTCCTGTGATTTTAAGTACGAAGGCCTCCGTGCGTTCCGTGGAGTCGGGCAGCGTCACTGCGAGCCCGGCAGCATCCTGTTTGTAGCGCAGAGCCCCGCCGCCAAGGAGTGCCACAGAACTCACCGAGCCAGCCGGCCCACCCTGTGGCAATGAACTGATCTCAACCTCCGCTCCGGCGCCCTTGCCCATCACGATCGCGTAAAAGTCCTGCCCCTTCACGGTGAAATAGATATGGTCTTTGCCCTTTTCCTCGAGCTTCGTCCATGCGTGTGTGTCGTAGATCGCCTCGCCATTGGTCTCCAGCCATTTGCCGACGGCGAGAAGCGTATCCTGCTGATCCTGCGGAATCGTTCCATCCGCCTTGGGCGAAACATTGAGCAGCAGCGTACCGTTCTTGCTCACGGTATCGACCAGCCACCCAATCACGGTCTGGGACGAATTGGCCTTCAGCCCGTCAACATATCCCCAACTCCTCGTTCCGATTGGCCTGTCGACCACCCACGAGCCGTCGCGAATGCCGTCCGGCGGCGCGCCTTCAAAGTCCAGGATCGACGCGATGGTTTTTGTATTCGTGCCGGAGGGAGCAAAGGCCGCCTTCTTGGTGGTGAACGAGACCTCTTTGCCCCAGCTCTTGGCCCGGTTGTAGTAATACGCAGCAATCTGCAGCTTCAAAGGGTCGATGTGCCGTTGATCTACGCCGTTATCGAAGTAGATGAGGTCGGGCTGGTACTTGTCGATCAGTTCAACATTGCGCTCATACCAGTTCACCAGGAAGCGCTTCATGGCCGCATTGCTGCGGTCCGCGTAATTGTAGAAATCCGCCCATTTCGGGTCCAAGAGGTCGGCCTTCTCTTGCTTCATTTTCTCGGCTAATTCGAGAGGCGGATTGATGAATTCGAAGTTTTCGATCCCGTGATTCGCCACTCCCAGCTTCATCCCCTGCTTCCGCACGGCTACCGCAAGTTCGCCGATGATGTCGCGCTTTGGTCCCATCTGCATCGAGTTGAAAGGCGTCACCTTGCTATCCCACATGGCGAAGTTCTCGTGATGCTGCGCCCCGGGCACGACGTACCTGGCGCCTGCTTTCTTGAACAACGCCGCCCAGGCGTCGGCGTCGAAATGCTCCGCCTTGAACATGGGGATGAAGTCCTTGTAGCCGAATTGGTCGGGTGGCCCAAAGTGCTCCGTGTGCCAGGCACGCGTGCTATTGGGACCGTCATTGACGTGGAGCGCCAGATCGTTGCCGCCGAGCACCTTCAACACACTGTCGTTCCCGCCCGCATACATAAACTTCTCATACCACTCGTTGCCGTGCGCCGGTACCGAGAAGATGCCAAAGTGCATGAAGATACCGAATTTTGCTCCTCTGAACCAGCCTGGTACCTTGTAGTTCTCCTTCAGGGAATCCCAGGTTGGCTTCACCGGCCCGGGAGCCATCGTCGTCGGGATCTGCTTGACGGCGTCCTCCACCACGCGCTGACTGGTCTCTGGCGCCATGTCAAAACCCAAGCTGTTCCCACCCTCTCCGGCACACTGCGCAGTCGCCAGCGTTGCGGCGCCTGTCAGCACAGCCAGGACGGTCAGCACAATTGCGAACATGGGAGGCCTTTGAGTCAAGGCTGACCCGCTTTTCAGACGAAGACACGTCATTGGAACTCACCTCGTATTGCAAAGAAGTTGAAGACCGGAGATAGCTTCGATCGGACAGAGCGTCGCAGCGGCATTGCGGAACCCATTACGAGGCTGGGCACTGCCTGCATTGTGCAAAGTTCGTGGACCGTCAATCGAGACAAGGAGAACCTTCCACATGAAACGGAGAGAATTCATCGTATCCACAAACACAAACATCGCCTGCCGTGGAACGATCGTAGCGTGTGTAGAGCATTGGTGAGCAAACAGTGGAGCGCGATTGTCGAACACGTTCCTCGATTCGCATGACGGTTCTGACTGGTTCCGCTCGCGTCGGAAGACTATTCGGGCAAGGCGTATTGCCCGTCAATGTGGAAGTGGCCGGTGACACCTGTCGCTCCGGTATCAGGCTGGCCTCCACCGATGCTGATGGTGTAGTCCCCCTGAGCGACGATCGGATTGCCTCCTCGGTCACCATGCCCAGATCGCGTGCCTTCAACTCGAAATGGACCGTCTGACTTGCACGGGGTTCGAGATGAATGCGTTCAAAACCACGTAGAGCAATGAGGGGCGCGCCCTTGATCGGCGGGAATTTGAGATAGAGCTGGACAACTTCATCTCCAGCGACCTTGCCAGTATTTGTCACCGTTACATCGGCTCCAATGGGCTGCCCGGTACCCACAGCCTGCGACGGCACACTGAGGTCGCTGTAATTGAACTTCGTGTAACTGAGCCCGTAGCCAAACGGATAAAGCGGCTTACCGTCGAAATACCTGTAGGTCCTTTTCGCCATTCCGTAGTCTTCGAAGTTGGGCAACTGGTCGACGCCCTTATAGAAGGTGACCGCCAGACGCCCGGCGGGATTGTTTTTCCCGCTCAGGGTTTCCGCGACCGCCGCGCCGCCCTCTTCGCCGGGGTACCAAGAATCCAGAATCGCGTTGGCATGCTCGTTGATCCAGTTGATGGCCAGAGCGCTGCCATTCATGAGAACGACAGCGAGGGGCTTGCCGGTGGCGGATAGAGCCTCCACCAGGTCTTCTTCCTGCTGGGGCAAGTCAATGCTGGTGCGATCTCCTCCGAGAAACCCCGGTTCGCTGACCGGCATTTCCTCACCCTCAAGCTGGCTGGTGATGCCCACGACCGCAATGACTAAATCGGCATTCTTCGCTGCGGCGATCGCTTCCGGCGAAGGCAGGTTATTCGCCTTGGTCCAGATCAGTTCCGCGTGCGCCTTGCCGTTCCTGATTCCGTAGGAGATCTCAAGCGCGACCTTGTGGCCCTTCTCGAGGTGGACGCGGCCGACGCCCGACGCGGGCCCACCTCCTCCGCCGAACGCCATTGCGACCTGCTTGCCGTCAACCGCGAGCCTTCCAAATCCTTCGCAGCGGATGCCGAGGATGAAATCGCCCGTTTCCGCGGGTGTCAGGAACCCGGACCATTGCACGCCGAAGGTCTTCTTGCCGCCGACCTCCGCCGGCTCATTGCTTTCGGTGAGTTTGACGTTGGCCTCCGTACGGGTGACGATCGGCGCGGTATTGGCTCCTGGGGCCGGCTGTCCTCTCCCCATGCCTGCGTTATAGTCGGCCTTGAGGCCGGGTTTGCCGTCGGGAGTCGTCAGTAGAGCATCCGGCACGGCGGTTCCGTCTGAGCGCAGGAACTGAGTTCCGGGGACGAAGGTAATGGCTGCGTTGGGCAACTCAGCATGAAGGCCATCAAGTATGGAAACAATGTGCGTGGGCTGACCGGCATAGTTTCCAATCAGCGGCTTCGTCTGGTCGGCAACGGGCCCGACGACGGCGATTTTCAGGACTCCCGGTTTTAGCGGAAGCATGCCGTCATTCTTCAGCAGCACCATGGACTCGTTCGCCAGCTTGCGCGCCTCTGTGCGATGTTCCGCGCTGTCAAGCTCTTTCTCGTCGATCTTTGTGTAGGGAACCATATCGGGAGGATCAAACATGCCAAGCTTGATCCACGCGGTGAAAAGGCGAACCAGCGCGGTGTCAAGAACGCTCTCCGGCAGATATCCCTGCTGAACCGCGTCGATATAGGCTTTTTCGACCGGATCGCCGAATCGTGACGTGAACGTGACGCACTCGTTATCCATGCCGCGAAGCACGAAGATGGCGGCGCCCTGCGCCTGTGTCGAACGATAGCGATGATTGGCCGCAACGTCTCTGACCGCGTCACAGTCCGAGACGACGTATCCCTGGAAACCCCATTTGCCGCGCAACTGGTCCTGGAGCAGGTACTGGTTGGCGCATGCCGGCTCGCCGTTGATCGCGTTATAGGCGCACATCACCGATCCGGCTTTGCCCTCCACGATGGCAGCGCGGAAGGCCGGCTCGTAGGTATCGACCTCGTCGTGTTTGCTTGCGTCCACATCGGCAAAGTGACGGGTTGGTTCGGGTCCGCTATGCACGGCGTAATGCTTCGGGGTTGCGATCGCAAGGTAGTACTTGGGGTCATTACCCTGGAGTCCGGCCACATACGCAACTCCCATGCGGCCGGTGAGAAACGGATCTTCTCCATAGGTCTCCTGTCCACGGCCCCAGCGCGGGTCACGAAAGATGTTCAGATTGGGCGACCAGAAATCGAGGCCTCCCATGATGCCGGTGTGCCCCTCGCGCGCATTTTGCACGTGCTTGAGGCGGCCTTCGATACCAATCTGCGCCGCCATGATGTGAATTCCCGGCGTGTCAAAAGTGGCGGCAAGGCCGATCGGCTCCGGACACTCGGTTACGCCCTCGTTGATCACTCCGTGGAGCGCTTCGCTCCACCATTGGTACGCAGGAACTTTGAGCCGCGGCACGACCGCGGAGTTGTTCTGCATCTCCGACGCTTTCTCAGCGAGTGTCATGCGGTGGACCAGGTCGGTGGCGCGCTGCTCCGGCGACAGGTGCGCATTCAGGTAGGGGAGATTCTCGGAGCCCTGTGCAACTGCAAATTGCAGGGTTGCGCCAAAAAGGAATCCTCCCGTACCAGCAAGAATGCGCTTGAGAATTTGCGTTACCCGGGTCTTCATGCTTTTCTCCAGGTTGAAAATGCCAATCAAACGCCAGTCAACAGTGGCGCCACCGGACTGAAAGCCAGCTGCGGCCGGATCGCAAGAACACCGACGGGCGACAGATGCCTCCCCGCGGGCTGACGATTTCGATGGCGGTGCACTCTCGTTTTCGGCTCGCGGTGTTTCGGCCACCGTTGAGATGATCTGCTCCCGGAATTCTCGACTATACCGAGGACGGGACAGGGCAAGCAAGAGGAATGAATCGCTTTATTGGGTATTCCCCCGGGGATTACCATGCCAGTGGCCGGCGCGAATGGATAACGCTTCGCTGGGCTCTTAAACAGGCTACGGAGAGAAGTGCATTTCAAAGCTGAGCACCGGTGGAAGCCAGATGGTCGCGCAGGCGACTACTCGGCCATGTGAAATGCGCCAACGTCAACGAGCGCCAATGGCGATAATGCGCTCAGTAATTCCAGAATGCTACGCGGAATGCACGCGTCGCCATAACCGCCGAGTAACATTGCAACTCGCTTGCTCAGAACTCGATTCTGCCTTGGAAGGCGATCATGCGCGGGGAGCTGTCACCACCGAGGCCGACGCCGAACAAGCCGGTCGGGGGCGAGATCGTGCTTCCGAGCGTGCCAAAACGCGCTGGAATGGAATCGCCGGGCACGCCTGCTTCAACCTCGCCAGGCAAAGCAAAATTCGGATGGTTGAAGGCGTTGAACATCTGGCAGTCCAGGCGGAATGTTATGGCTTCGTGGATGGGGATTGTTTTCGTGATATAGAGGTCGGAGTTCGTGTAATGCGGGCCACGAACCAAGTTGCGACCCGAGTTGCCGAACTGACAATTCGCGGCGGAATTGCCTCCCGTGCACGCTCCAGTGGCCGGATCGACGACTGAGGCAAACGCGTCAGGATTGAGCCATTGTTTCGTTCCTGCCACGGTTACGCCTGCGACGGACTTCTTGGTGTAGGCAGGCACACCCCGCACACGGTTGGCATAGGCCGGCGCGTTGAACTGAATGGTGCTGGCACCGTTGGCTTGAAATACGCCTTTCCCGTTTGCAATGTACGGCTGGCTCAGCACGCTGAATGGAAGTCCAGAGTGCAGGACCGCAGTTTCGGAGTACGACCAGTCTGCAAAGATCTTCCCGGGTAGAGCGTGAGCTGAATGGAATGGGATCCTGTAAAGCCCGTAGGCAGTAATGTTGTTACGCACATCGTAGTCGCAGCTCGCATACTGCCGACGCAGTTCTCCGGGCAGAGGTGACATGAGACCCTGAGTCGAGAATGCGAGCAGGCCGCCATTTGAGACTTCATCTAGACAATGGCTGAAGGTGTAGTTGCCGCGCAGCGTTAGACCGTGCCATTGCTCGCTGTATGCCGCCTGTAATCCGGCATAGTTGCTGTTGGCGTCGGTGCGGAATTCGGTCACATTTCCAAATCGCCGATCGAGTGGCTGCTGATAAGGGAACGGCGCAAAGCATCCGTCGCAGACTGTCTGATAGCCATTGAGCTGTTCTTGAAAGGGCTCATGCAGCCCACGAGTGCCGACAAAGTCTGCCCGCAGGTTGCCGCGAGTGCCAATTTGCTGTTCGATGCCCAGGTTGTACTGGTAGTAGTACGGCGTCTTGAGTGTTCCGCTGGGGAACGTATTCAGGCTCACCGCGAGAGGGCAAGTGGGAGCATCCGCCAGAATGCCAACGCATGGATTGCCCCCAGAACGGAAAGTAGTTTGAAACGAATTGTTCGCATTGACCGCCGCATCGATGGCGCTCTCGGAGACGCCGGGTGCAATTCCGACACCGCCGACCTGGCCGCCGATTCCGCCGACAAATGTCGGATCGTTTGGTGCGTTCATCGCAGCCAGATCGGCGATTTGCATGGGAATGATGTCGTTGAACACGCCGAATCCGCCATGAATCGCGGTGCGGGGCTGGAGTTGGTAGGCGAACGACATGCGCGGTTGATAGATAAACAGCGGCGTCGCCGGAAAGAGATTGTGCGCGTTCGCAATGACGACTTGATTCAGAGGCTGATCCGTTATGTGCGATGCATCGAGAAAGGAACCCGCCATTCTGGAAAAGAGATTACTCGCGCTCGTTACGTTTGTATTCCAGGTGACGCGCACGCCGTAGGTAAGTGTTGCTTTCGGCGATGGCTTCCACGTGTCCATGCCGTAATACTCAAGGTTCCCCTCAGACACGCGCTCCTTGAGCGATACAGGGAAGCTCTGGCTCGCGGTGTAGGCGGCGCCATAGGTGAACTGGGCAAGATCGTTGTAGGTCACGGTCGGGACGATGCCCTCACCGAGGTCGTAGTCGCTTACGTCGAGGCGCCGAGTGTTGATGCCAAATTTCCATGTGTGTTTACCACGAGTCCACGTGAGATTGTCGTTGATCTGCCACTGGGTGACCTTGCGGCCTTGGGGATAGGTATTGTTGTTGCCGCCAATCGTGGTGAACGGCACACTGTCGCTTGCCGATGCGAGCACGATGGGGAAAGTCTGCTCGACCTGTGAGTAGTTGTTCGGCTCGAAGATGCTCGAATACCAGCTTGCACCAGGGTTGAACTGATTGACCAAAGCAGGGCTGAAGACGTGGGTGTATCCGGCAACGACCGTGCGCTGCGGTTGCGGCGAGTAAGAGTTGAAGATTGAATTGATCGGGTCGGTAAATGCCGCCTGAAGGCCCGTGTCCTGCTGAAAGCGATACCAGACGCTGTCCTTTGCATTGATGGTGTGATCGATCTTCAGCACGACCAGGTTTTCGCCGTCGCCGTTGTTGAGGGAGGCCTGTCTCTGCGTCGCGCATCCATCGCCCGCGCCGAGTGGGCATTCTTCAATGGGCACGGGCGACCCGCCGGGAGGTGGCAGCAGAGAGAACATGGATTGGTAGAAGGGAATCTCCGCGGGCTCCGCCGGGAGCGAACTTCCGGACACAGGATCGGTGCCGCCAACAGCCAGTTGGTCGAGAACGTACTTCTGATATGCGGCAGTCGGCAGGGTGATCTGCGAAACCAGCGGCAGTGCAATGCGAATGCCTTCATAATGCCCAAAGAAAAACAACTTGTTCTTGCGAATGGGACCGCCGACACTGACGCCAAATTCGTTCACCGTGGAGCGCGGCTTGTGAGCGATCTCTCCCGGTGTGTCGTTGGCGTGAAGGAAGTAGTCTTCGGCATTGAAGAGCGACCCGTTCCATAACTCATACAAATCGCCGTGAAATGCATTCGTGCCGGACTTGGTGAAGTAGTTGATTTGAGCGACTGCGTACCGGCCCTGATCGACAGCAAAGGAGTTTGTGTTGACGGTGGCTTCCTGAACCGCATCGAGACCGATGACGAGATTTGTAGACAGGCCGATGTTCAATCCCAACCAGGGATCGTTGCTATCGTAACCATCGAGGATGTAACCGTTCGAGGTTGCCGGCAGGCCGTTGAATTCAACGTTGCCATAGCCACCCGCGGCCTTGGCGTCGTTGGAAGAGCCGGCGGTGTTCATCAACGCGCCTTGGGCAAATTGCGCAAGGTAGGTAAGATCCTGCCCGGGATTGGGCAGGCTCTTGATCGTTTCCGCCTCGATTGTCGTTGTCGTGTTCGGGTTGTCGAGACTGAGCAGACCCTGCTGTGCGGTCACTTCGACCGTCTGACTGTTCGATTGGACATGGAGCGAAAAGTTCAGCGAGACGGTCCGGCCAACGCCCACCGCCGTGGGTTCTGACTCCGAGGCAGCGAACCCCTTCGCTGCAACGGTCACCTGATAGGTGCCAGGATTGATTTGGGAAAAGAGAAAATGGCCAGTAGCGTCGGTTTCGACGACGCGAGTCGCTCGCGTATTCATTTCGCTGATCGTGACCGCCGCGTGGGAAACAGCCGCGCCACTGGGGTCCGTGACGGCCCCGGAAAGAGCGCTGCTGGTTCCGCTTTGCGCCAGAATCCAGCACGGATTAACTATGGTTAACACCCATAGTAACCTGAAGCTCAACACCCATGCTCGAACTACTCGCACGTACACCTCCAGATGGATTTTGCTGCTTGCTGTCGGGGTTATTCGGGAAGATAAGCGCCGGACAAATTAGGCTCACCTAAATCTATTAGGTACACCTAAGATAGAATGTGTGTCAAGCCCAGGACAGAGGAGAACATGACCACGCGCCGAGTCAACCTGAACACGGAGTCGGTAGATAACTATCTGAAGGCAATCTACGCCCTCGGTGGCCCAGAAGAAGACCGGGTAAACAGCACTGCACTCTCAGAGCGGCTCGGTGTAGCGCCGGCTTCGGTCACCAACATGCTCCAGAAGCTAGCCGCCTCCCAGAACCCGTTCGTGGAATATGAATCGCGCCGTGGCGTCCGGCTGTCGGCCGCCGGAAGAAGACGCGCGCTCGAAATCGTGCGCCATCACCGACTGCTGGAGACGTTTCTGTACGAGGTACTGAACTACCCCATCGAGGAGGTGCACGACGAGGCTGAACGCCTCGAGCATTTCATCTCCGAGCGTCTCGAAGAGCGGGTCGATGCGAAGCTTGGGCGGCCGAAATTTGACCCTCACGGGCACTGCATTCCCGCACTGGACGGAAGGATGTCAAAGCAGGCCTCAAGACCCTTAACAGATGTAGAGGACGGGGAGTTTGTAGTGGACAGCGTTTCAGATCAGGACGCCACATTGCTAAAAAGTCTTAAGGCTCACGGAGTCGCGCCCGGCGCGCGCTTGCATGTCAAGGGATCGACTCAGGATGAACTTCTTCTGCGAATAGCGAACTGTTCTAAACCTTTGCGCCTTCCACGATCCGCTGCGAAGGCAGTTCGAATCCAGATCGAAAATTGACAAAGTGGGGGACACCGGCTTTTCGAACCCAACTTGACTGCTGATTTCAGGGAGATAACCGGTGACTCGGACAATTGAGAAAAACACCTATGCGGCTCGTCAACCACATAGTAACGATAGCCCGTTAACCTTCCTCCCGCCTCCCTTAGCTGAGCCGCCCATAGTACCTGCAACACTCCAATTCGGTGTACCATGGTCGCGGACAATTGCGGAGCACTTAGCGTGTTCGCTAATGTTGCTACGATTCGTTCCGATGCGTTCTGGTTCTCAGCAGTGCCTTAATGTTGTGAGTTGGTCGCGCCCGTTCACGGCGATAACACGGGTTCAAATCCCGTCGGGGACGCCAATAAAATCAAATACTTGCCGTCTACCCTTCTGCGCCTGGGACCAGTTCGGGACCAGTTTTCCGCCTGTTCCACCATTATCCCTTCCTTCCCCGCCATCGCCCTGCGCTCGCCATTCGGCGCAGCCTTCTTGACTGTCTCCGGATTCACAACAACCAAGACGCCGCCCCCAAGCACGAAATCATTGGCCGCGTGCGGAAAGGTCGAAACCAAATTGAGCCGTCGCTACCAAGACCCGAGGCGATCGCAACCGCCGACCTACACCAGCGTTTGAACCGCACCCAACGGAGCGTGATTGAGGATGTGCTCGGTTCGCCAAACCGTATTCAGGGCATTCAAGGTTTCGCTGGAATCGGGCACCCGGGCCTGCTCAGCTCACGTTTTGGCTACGTCTCCATCTCCCGCGCGAGCCATGATGCCACGCCCGCTGGCCCGCATTTCTCACAAGCGCATTGCTGATTGCGGTGACGACAGATAGGAAAAGGCTTGGAAAGGCCGTCTTTTCATGGCATAACTGCGTTATCGAGACGTGGTTTTAGCCGAGGAAGGGCGGCCTTTCTGATGACCGAGTGTAACCAAGAAACCTTCGCATTTACAGCCCATTTTTCGCGCCGGGTGGAAGCAGGCTTTACCGCGGGGCAGGTTTGCAGCGACGGTGGGTCGTTGCTGTTGCGGGAGACGGACCGCAAGATCAATCTGCTGGGCCTTCTGGCGGGCTGCTTCAGCGACGGGCGCATGCCGCTGCTGGTCAAGCACCAGTTGCCCCAGATGCTGGCGCAGCGCATCTACGGTCTGGCGCTGGGCTATGAGGACCTGAACGATCACGAGCACTTGCGCTCCGATCCGCTGCTGGGGCTGCTCAGCGGCAAGCGCGAAC
>Ga0182013_10004624_pt1 | contig 16444 bp, 16 predicted proteins | sample 612S2MmetaG_FD_120487 | JGI IMG/M metagenome (GOLD analysis project Ga0182013, IMG submission 120487) | Permafrost microbial communities from Stordalen Mire, Sweden - 612S2M metaG | ecosystem: Environmental > Terrestrial > Soil > Wetlands > Permafrost | place: Sweden: Stordalen | collected...
CGCTGGCCACCCGCCTGCGCACCATCCTCCAATTGCCGCGCAGCATTGGCGAGTGCAAGCGCCTCATTCGCGAATTCAAGCCTGATGTTGTCTTCGGCGTGGGCGGCTATGCATCCGGTCCCGCCATGGCGGCAGCCCTGCTCCTCAAAGTGCCCACCATGGTCTTCGAGCCCAATGCCATGCCCGGCCTCGCTAACCGCCTCGTCGGCAAACGCGTGCAGGCTGCCGCAGTTAACTTTCCCGCCGCCGCCGCGTGGTTCAACAACTGCGAAGTCACGGGCATCCCCGTCCGCCCAAGATTCTTCACCATTGAGCCGCCAGCCGGCTCCAACCCCCACCTGCTCGTCTTCGGCGGTTCGCTCGGCGCGCGCATCTTTAATGTCAACCTGCCCACCATCATGCCCGCGCTGCTTCATGCCATTCCTGGACTGACTGTCCTGCACCAGTGCGGTTCCCGTCACTTCGAATCCACCAAACAGGCCTATCTCTTGAGCGGCGCTGATCCTGAGCGCTGGGAGGTGTGTCCATTCTTTGACGACATGCCCGCGCGCTTCGCCGCCGCGCATCTGGTTCTCTCCCGCAGCGGAGCTTCCACCGTTGCTGAACTGGCCGCTGCTGGCAAGCCCGCATTGCTCGTCCCCTTTGCCGCCGCCGCCGATCACCATCAGCAGCGCAATGCCGAGGCCATGGTCGCCGCCGGCGCCGCCGTCATGCTCCAGGAAAAAGATATCGAAATGGAAATCGACAGCGAACTCGGCCAGCCCAGCCGGTTGCTCTCCGAACTCACCAGCCTGCTCACCAATCCGGCTCGCCTCGCGGCCATGTCCGCCGCAGCGCGAACCCAGGCCCACCCCGCTGCCGCCGAAAGCATCGCCAATCGGCTCGCCTCCCTCGCCGCAGAAAAACTCTCCTAGGAATTCCTCAACCAGAACTTCGCTTCCGATCTCCACGCAAAAAAGGCCCGCCTGCCGAAGCAGACGGGCCTTTTCGTTGACTCTGTTTGAATTATCGGTGTCCCCCGCCGCCATGGCCGCCGCCACCACCGTGGAAGCTACCTCCGCCGCCACCTCCGCCGTGGAATCCGCCACCACCGCTGAAGCCGCCGCTTGCGTGTCCGCCACCGCTAAAGCTGCGTCCACCGCCGCTGTAGCCCCCACCTGCTCGGGCTCCGCCGCTGTATCCGCCGCCGCCGTAGGCCCGGCCACCGCCACCATTAAAGGCTCGCGCCGTACCACCGTAGCCGCCGCGGCCTACGCCCCCGGCATAAGGAGCGCGTCCGCCATATCCGCCCCGGTTGCCGTATCCATATCCGCCGCGTCCGCCATAGGCATAACCGCCCCGGCCATATCCATAGCCGCCACCATAGCCATAGCGTCCACCCCAGCCCCAGTGATACCAGGGGCCGGCGCCGATAAACATGCCGCCCACAAAGTAGCTGGGTCCGTAATACCCGTAGGGCGCGCAGGCATAGGGAGAGTAGGGGTAATAGCCCCAATCGCATGCCGGCGGACCGTAATCGTAATCGCCGCCGCCGGCGTAATCGTTGGGACCGGGGCCGTCAACAACCGCAGGGCCGACGCCAACGCCAACGCCCACCTGCGCTTTGGCCATTCCCGCGAACGGTAGAGCCACAAGCATTGCCATCAGAACTAAACGGTAACTCCGCATGACGTCCTCCTCGTGCTGTGTCCCCCCGTCCGTACACGATCTGGGATTCCAGGGTCGGGCTTCCTTCTCAGCACTTGCCGGCCTTTGGGTTCTTTTGCCCAACCGGCTTATGTTCTTTCAGACAACTTTTCCGCGCTTTAGTTGCGGTGCCTGATAAGAATCGTCTAACTATACCTGCTCAAGCAAGATGCTCTTCCAGTTTGTCTCAGCCAGCTAGGGTTTAGATGCGTCAGCCGGCGTTCGGAGAGCAAGGCGCTCACCCACCGCAACTCCAACGAAAAGCAGCCCCTCCACCAGGGAGAGGCCGCTTTTTCCAAGACAACAGTTGTGAAAGTCAGACTGAAAGCCTTAGCCTACCGGCGGAAGCGATCACGGTCCCGATCCCGATCGAAGTCCCGGCCCCGGTAGTACCTGTCGTGATCGCGATCCACAAAGCGGTCCCGATCGCGGTACCCGCCAATGGCCCACCGGCCCGGAACCCAATAGCCGCCATCATAGTAGCCAGTTGTCCAAAAGTACCCTGGCCCAGGGCTAGGCGGGACGTAGCGCTCATGCACGCCCACGTAAACGCCAAATTGGGCAGCCTGTGCCGGAATGCTTCCCAGGCATGCTGCGCCTGCCACTACAACCGCTCCCAACATCCAATTCTTCATGCTGCCCATAACCCCTCCATCCTCGCCGGCATCCGTCTCGCAATTCCTCGGTCCGTAGCCGGCCCAGCTCTTTTCCGTTCTGAGGCTTGTCTCTTGCTGCCTCCCCGGTCACGCCGGTTATGTCCTGTGCAAACACTCCCCACTCAAAAGGTTGCGGCCCGCACAAGAAAATAAATCCACACAACTTTCTTCAGAATTTGTGTTGATCGTTCATTCTTAATATCTGTTTCGCATCTCTGTTCGATCATGTCGTAATCTCTCAACTATGCGATCTCTCTTCTCCATCGCTCTCTCGCTCGCATGCCTCTCGCCCCAGTCACCCGCGCAGCAAAAGGAGATCCCCATGACGCACCATGCGCACGGCACTTTCACCGTCAAGGTTCAACCCCTCACACCCGCGCCCGCAGAGGGCCTCAGCCGCTACTCCATTGACAAGGAAATTCACGGCGATCTCGAAGCAACCAGCAAGGGAGAGATGTTCGGAGGTGGCGACTACAAGCAGGGAACTGCAGGCTACGTCGCCATCGAAATGATTACCGGCACTCTCAACGGAAAGCACGGAAGCTTTGCCTTGCAGCACTCCAGCACCATGGACCAGAGCGGCGCAAAAATGAATATCATCGTCGTGCCAGGCTCCGGTACCGGTGAGTTGAAAGGCATCGCCGGCGTTTTCACCATCAAGATCGAAAACGGCCAGCACTCCTACGACCTCGACTACACCCTGCCAGAATAAAGAATCCAGGCTTCCAGATCTCAGCCCTCGATCTTTCAAAAAACTCTCATCGCGAACTAGCTTTGAAAGGGCATGGCTTTAGCCATGTCGCAAATGCCACTGATTAAGCGCGGGCTTTAGCCCCTGAGGGATGCTCTTGAGTTCCACTGCAATCTACGATTAGCCGTCAGGCAGCCACCCCGGCGAAGTTCTCGTCCTCAGAAGCGCTTCTGCCCACTGCCCACTGTCCACTGTCCACTGCACACTGCTCTTCTGTTACCCTGATCCTTCACCCCCCATGTTTGCCACCTCCCAGCACGCGCACTTCATCGGCATCGGCGGAATCGGCATGAGCGGCATTGCCGAGATTCTCCTCAACCTCGGCATGAAGGTCTCCGGCTCCGACCTGCGCCGCGGCCCGGTCACCGATCGCCTTGCCCAGCTGGGCGCAACAATCTATCAGGGACACGAAGCCGGCCACATCGCCGGAGCCACCGTAGTCGTCACCAGTTCCGCCGTAGGCGTCACAAACCCTGAAGTCGTCGAGGCCCACGCCCGCAAGATTCCCGTCATTCAGCGCGCCGAAATGCTCGCCGAGCTCATGCGCCTCAAGTACGGCATCGCCATCGCTGGCATGCACGGCAAAACCACCACCACCTCCATGGTGGCCAGTGTGCTCAGCGCCGGCGGTCTCGACCCCACCGTCGTCGTCGGTGGCCGCGTGGACGCGCTCGGCTCCAACGCTCGTCTCGGCACCACGCAGTATCTTGTCGCTGAAGCCGATGAAAGCGATCGCTCCTTCCTCAAGCTCTCGCCCATCCTGGCCGTCGTCACCAACCTCGATCGCGAGCACATGGACTGCTACCAAGACATGGCCGATGTCGAGCGCGCCTACCTCGACTTCATGGACCGCGTGCCGTTCTACGGTGCCATCACCGCCTGCATTGACAACCCCCTGCTCAAGGCCATCCTTCCGCGCGTTCGCCGCCGCGTCTTCACTTATGGAGTAGACCCGGAAGCCGACTACCGCCTCGAGTTCCTTCCCTCGTCCACTGAATCTCCCAACGCGTCAATTCAAATTCGCTTCGCCCGCTTCCTCGTCCACACCATTGCCGGACCGCTCGGCCCCTTCGAACTCCATGTCCCTGGACGCCATAACGTTCTCAACGCCACCGCCGCCGTCGCCATCGCCCGCCAGCTTGAAGTTCCCGCCGATAAAATTGCCGAAGGCCTCAATCACTTCCGAGGAGTTGATCGGCGCTTTCAGCTTCGTGGCTCCGCCCGCGGCGTCACCGTGGTCGACGACTACGGCCACCATCCCACCGAAATTCGCGCCACCCTCGCCGCCGCCCGCGAGTGCGGCCACCGCAAGATCCACGTCCTCTTCCAGCCCCACCGCTACACCCGCACCCTTGATCTTTTGGACCAGTTCAGCGGTGCATTTAGAGACGCCGACACCGTCCACGTGCTCCCCATCTACGCCGCCAGTGAGGAGCCCATCCCCGGCGTCACCGCTGAGAATCTGGCCGCAAAAATCCAGGGCCTCCACGCCCAATTCGTCCCCGATTTCCCCTCCGCCGTCTCTGCAGTAACAGCCCAGGCCCAGTCAGGCGACCTCATCCTCACCCTCGGCGCCGGCAACGTAAGCCAACTAGCCCCCCAAATCCTAGCCGCCCTCGAACGCACTTAGTTGGATTTTGGCTCCAATCATGGTAAGATTTCCTTGTTTCCTTGAAAGATGGAATGATGCTTGCCAAAATGACCGTCAAAAACCAGCTCACCCTCCCCAAAGCGGTCGCAACCCGCTTTAGCGGCGTGGAGTACTTCGACGTCAGCACCGACGGGACTGCCATCATCCTGCGTCCATTGATGCGCAGCCGTGCGGATGATGTGCGGCAGCAACTCACTCGGCTTGGCATCGGAGAGCAGGATGTAGTCGAGGCCGTCAATTGGGCTCGCGAAACTCCGAGACCCTGACGTGCCCTCTGTTCCCAGCGCACCGAGTCCAGTTCTCCGCGCCGTCTTCGATACAAACACTGTCGTCTCTGCTCTTCTATTTGATGGCGGCCGTTTGGCCTGGCTGCGGCAGCATTGGCGTCAGGGCGGGTCGGTTCCGCTCGTCTCTCGCGCTACAGTTGCTGAACTCACGCGGGTTCTCAGCTATCCCAAGTTCCGGCTCACGCCTGAAGACTCTATCGAGTTGCTCGGAGACTATCTCCCCTACTGCGAAACGGTAGAACCAGCAGGGAATTGTCTCATCATCTGCCGCGATCCAAAGGATCAACCGTTCCTCGAACTTGCCCAAAGCGGCAAAGCAGATCTGCTCGTCACAGGCGACCACGACCTTCTCGCCTTGGCCGGTCAAACATCTTGTCTGATTGAGACGCCAGATGTCTTCCAAATGAGATTCAGCCGCTCAGAGCCGGCGATCTAACTGCAAACGGCCGCGCCTCTGCACCCTGCTCGCCTATCAAGCACGAGCGTAAGCCTCAACATCCCGCTCAATCGTCTTGTTCAATTCCAGCCGGGCCTTCGAAAGATCGTGCATCTGCTGAAGGTTTAACCAGAACTCCGGGCTGTTCCCGAAGAAGCGAGCCAGGCGCAGCGCCGTATCCGGCGTAATCGCACGCCGCCCATGGATGATGTCGCCGATCCGCGTCGCTGGCACGCGAATCTTAAGCGCCAAAGCATTTTGCGTAATGCCCAGCGGAATTAGAAACTCTTCGCGCAACATTTCACCGGGATGCGTGCTGACTCTCCGAAGATTCCATCCGCTTGCGGGCCTCTTGATCGTCATGTGAGCCACTCCATTGGCATTGTGTTTAGTGATAATCCGTGATCTCTACCTCGTATGCTCCGTCAACCTTCCAGACAAAGCAGATGCGGTATTGATCGTTGATTCGGACGCTGTGCTGACCGATGCGATCACCTTTCAGTGCTTCCAACCGGTTGCCCGGTGGAACCCGCATATCGCTCAGGTTGATCGCCGTCTCAAGCTGATCCAGCTTGCGGCGCGCAACCGCTTGAATACTCGCCCAGCGCCTACACACACCCGTCTCAAAGAGCTCCCTCGCGTCGTCGTTCTTGAAGCTCTGAATCATCTTCCAACATCATATAACGAGTTGCGTAATATGTAAAGCGTTATACATCAGCATCGAAATACCTGACCACTGCTCACTGCCCACTGTCCCCTGCTCTCCGCCCCGTAACCCCACGGGTTCCCCCTCTCCTTCCATTGGATTTGCCTCATCTACCCCGGCGCTATAGTGAAATCTGGCGACTCTCACGACCTTGCTCAGGCGTGATGAATCAAGGCAGTTCCACATCCCGGCCCCTGATTTGGGAGGATGAAGCGCCAGCGGAGTCTCGCTTCCGGCGCATGCAGCAAGGTGTGCCCCGAACAGGGCGCGCGCTACCCGGCATGCCGCTCGAAATGCAGGACCCCGATGGCGATGATCCCCCTCGCTCAAATCGGGGCATCTTCGGTGCCGCGCCCGGCCACTGGTGGCGTCCTGCAAGCACCGTAGGACGCGTGTCTCTGGCCCTTGGCGCGCTCCTTGTCATTGCTGCCCTCGGGACCGCATGCAATATCTTCAAGACCTATCTCGAACGCGATGCCCGCTTCCGCATCGCCGGTGCCAGCCAGATCCAGGCCACCGGCCTCACTGAAGTCACCCGCGCCCAACTGCTCCCCGTCTTCGGAGAAGACATCGGCCGCAACATCTTCTTCGTCCCCATCAGCGAGCGCCGCAAAGAGCTTGAAGCCATCCCCTGGGTCGAGCACGCAACCGTCATGCGCCTGCTGCCCGATCAGATTCGCGTCAACGTCATTGAGCGTCAGCCCGTAGCCTTCACCCGTCATGTGCAGCAGATCGGCCTGGTCGACGCCGACGGCGTACTGCTAGACATGTCTCCCGCCACCATGGCTGTCCATCACTACTCCTTCCCCGTCGTCACAGGCATGGATCCCGGCGACTCGCCCGCCTCGCGCAAGGGGCGGATGGCGCTCTATGGCCGCCTCATGGCCGAGCTCGACGCCAACCATCAACACTTCTCCCAGCAGATCTCTGAGATTGACCTCACCGATCCTGAGGACGCCCGCGTGCTCATGCCCGAGCCCGGCGCAGACATCCTGGCCCACTTCGGCGAAGACCATTTCCTCGAGCGCTATCAGCGTTACAAGGCGCACATCGCGGAGTGGCGCCAGCAATATCCCAAGCTCGCCGCCGTCGATCTGCGCTACGAACATCAGGTCGTTCTTGAAATGACTTCAGGAGTCAACGCAACCCAGCCGGCCCCCGCCTCTCCCAACGCGGCTTCTTCCGACGCAGCCCCTTCTGCAATTGCCAAGCCCCTCGCCGCCAAGCCCTCTGCCGACAAGCACCCTCCACTCGCGTCGACCGCCGCAAATACCTCTGCCGCCAAACCTCTCGTCAAGACCCTTCCCGCAAAAGCGGTCAAGACCGCGACCAGCAAAACCGCGGCCAGCAAAACCGCCAAAAGCAAGCCCGGAACGCCGTCCACCACCTCCAGTTCCGCCAAGACCAAGGCCGCAAAACTCAAAGCCGCCAAAACAAAAGCCGCCCAGGCCAAAGCAGCCAGAGACAAGAAACGCGCGCAAGCCAATCCCGATGCGCTCAAACCCAACAACAGCAAGCCCTCCCCCGCAAAGCGCCCCCAGGCGCCGGAAGGCCAGTGAGCACGATGACCCAGAAGCAGGACAACCTCATCGTCGTGCTGGATATCGGAAGCGCCTGGACCCGCGTGCTCGCCGCCGATGTCATTGAAGGCATCCCGCGCTATCGCGGCCATGGAGCCGTTGAGTCGGCCGGCATGCGCAAGGGCCTCATCGCCGAATTGTCCCCGGCCGCCAGGGCAGTTCGCTCCGCCAACGAGCAGGCTGAGCGCGTGGCGCGCATCAATATCGACGAGTGCGTGGTCGGCGTAGGCGGACCCCACATTCGCGGCCTCAACACCAACGGCGGATTCGAACTCGGCAATCGCATGCGCGAAATCACCCGCGACGACGTGCGCACCGCCGTCGAACGCGCCCGTGCCGTCGCCCTTCCTCCCGATCGCGAAATCCTTCATCTTCTGCCTCGCCAGTTCATCCTCGATGAGCAGCCAGGCATCTTCGATCCCGTAGGCATGGTCGGTGCGCGGCTTGAAGTCGATCTCCACATTGCCACCTGCTCCGGCAGCGCCCTGCAAAGCTCCGTCACTTGCGCTAACCGCGCCGGCCTTGAGGTCTCTGAAGCCATCCTGGAGTCCATCGCCGCCGCCGAGGGCACTCTCTCCGCCGACGAGCGCGAACTCGGCGTTTGCCTCCTCGACATCGGTGCCCACTCCAGCGACATGGTCGTCTTCTTTGAGGGCGCGGTCGCGCACACCGCCTCAGTCCCCATCGGCGGCGCGCACTTCACCAACGACCTCGCCATCGGACTGCAAATGTCCCTGGCCCAGGCTGAAGAACTCAAGCGCCAGTATGGCAACGCCGTGGTTACGGCCGTGCCTCAGTTGGCGGAGATTGAGATCGCCAACCCCCAGCCTCAAATGCTTCGCCTGCGCATGATCGCCGAGATCCTCGAGCCCCGCGCCCGCGAACTCATGTACTACGTCAAAGAGAGCCTCCGCCAGGGCGGCGTGGTCGAGGCCCTGGGCGCCGGTTGCGTCCTTACCGGCGGCGGCGCCATGTTACCCGGTATGCTGGATGTAACGGAGAGCCAGTTGCGCGTTCCGGCTCGAACCGGGTTGCCTGTGCGTCTATCTCATATGCCCGGCGAGCTCGTGCACCCCGGCTTTGCCGTCGCTATCGGCATGCTTCTCTATACCCAACGTACCCGCGCCACCCGCGCGGCTGAAAGCAGCACCTTGCGCTCGAAACTGCGCGCAATCTTTGCAGCCAGCTACTAGCCGTTCATAGAAACAAACCAGCAATTAGGAGGGCCAATCCGAGATGGAACCGCAGAGCAACGATGCCGGAGAGATGCGCATTCAATATCACGATGAACCGGTGCGCGGAGCTCGCATCAAGGTAATCGGCGTGGGCGGCGGCGGCGGCAATGCCGTCAATCGCATGATCCAGGCGCACATGGAAGGTGTCGAGTTCATCGCCGCCAATACCGACGTGCAGGCCCTCAAGCTCTCCCAGGCTCCCGTCAAGCTCCAGCTCGGTGTCCGCCTCACGCTCGGCCTCGGCGCTGGCGCTAATCCCGACATCGGCCGCCGCGCTGCTCTCGAAGACTCTGAAAAAATCATTGAAGCCCTAGAAGGCGCGGACATGGTCTTCGTCACCGCTGGCCTCGGCGGAGGCACCGGCACTGGAGCCGCCCCAGTCATTGCCTCGCTGGCCAGCGAAATGGGCATCCTCACCGTCGCCGTCATCACTCGCCCCTTTGCCTTTGAGGGCAAGCGCCGCCTCCAGCAGGCCGAGCGCGGCCTCAAAGAGCTCATTGAGAGCGTCGACACCATGATCGTCATTCCCAATGAGAAGCTGCTCGCCGTGGCCAAGGATGCCGGCTTCTTTGAGAGTTTCCGCATCGCCGACGATGTCCTCCGTCAGGGCGTGCAGGGAATCTCCGACATCATCACCATCCCCGGCATCATCAACCGCGATTTCGCCGACGTAAAAACCACCATGGCCGGCATGGGCCACGCCGTCATGGGTACTGCAGTTCGCTCCGGCTCCAATCGCGCCATTGAGGCCGCGCAGGCAGCCATGGCCTCGCCGCTGCTTGAGGCCGGCGCCATCGATGGCGCACGCGGCATCCTCATCAACATCACCGGTTCCAGCTCCCTCAAGCTCTCTGAGGTCAATGAGGCTTCCTCCCTCATCCAGTCCGCCGCTCACGAAGACGCCAACATCATCTTCGGCGCTGTGCTCGACGAGAAAATGGGCGAAGAGGTCAAGATCACCGTCATCGCCACCGGCTTCCGCGACCAGATGCCCGAACGCCGCGCCCGCATGTTGAGCGTCGAGGAGTCGCCGGTCGTTTCCGTGCCCCTCACCGCCCCGCCCATCGCCTCTGTCCCCGTTGCCGCAGCCCCGCCCACCTCCGTTCCGCCCGCCACTGTTCCTGTCGAAGAGCCCAGTAGTTGGTTCGACGACCAGAAGGCCGCCGCCGAACCTGCGTCCCCGCCCCAGCCTCCCCGCTTCAAGAGCGAGGAAGAAGAGGCGGACTCCGACCAGCCCTTTTTCTTCTCTTCCTCCAGGCCGGCCGTAGCCACCACCGTCACCGTCGCCGCCTCGTCCTCCGTCGAAACGGAGAGCAATGTCCCGCGCGAAGACGAAGAGAGCGCCTGGCCCGCCCGGCCAAAGTTTGCCGAACTGGGCGCGGAGTCCGATGCCGCTCCCCAGCCCAGGGACTACGCCGCCGATTTCAGAGAAGGTGCGAGCCTCGATGCAAGCCGGCTCGAAACAGCCCCCGAGCAGCATACCGCCCAGCCCGTCTCATCCCTGTTTCAGGATGGGAACGAAGAGCGGCACCGGGACCTGGACGTTCCCGCTTTCCTTCGCCGCTTGCAGTTCTAGGGGAACGCTGATCAAGTCGGAGTTTAGCGATGCAACGCTTTTAGCCTTGCGGAAACTGTCTTGAATCATGCAGGGCTTTCACCCTATGCACCGCTCAAGGAGTGACTCGGCGATCTTTCGCGGGTTTTCGGAGGCCATACGATTTGAGTCGACTACCCGTTGCCACACCTTATCCGGCATCCGGAAATGAAGATCTTCACAGGCACCTGCTTGTGAAAGGGAAGGCTGGCCTCGGGAATCGCCTGCTTTGTATTCTGACGAGTATCCTCTATGCCGATCTCACCCAGCGTAAACTCTACATCGACTGGACCGATGAGCAGTTCTATGGCCTGAACGGAAAGAACGCGTTTCCCCAGCTATTTGACACTCCGGGCATGCTCGAATCGGAACCTCCCTGGAATTCAGACTCGGTCACCCCTGCGACCTGGCGCGGTAACCTGCGCAAGTCGGCGAGTAGTTTGATTGAGGAGATGGAGCCTGGTCGGGAGGAGGCGGACTGCATTCCCAAGATCGCCGCCAAATATAGGATCAACCTTGGTTGTCTGAACTATTCCGAGAGTGTAGCGGTTCGATGGGCGTGGGACGATGAGTTGTGGCGTTTGCGGCCACACCTCAAAGGGGCGTACGCCGCCTGGGCTGAACTCAGTGATGAGGAGATTCTTCGGAAATTGGCGCAGAGGCTCGTGTTTGCTCCTGTCGTTTTGAGCAGAGCAGAGGATTTTAGGAGTCGAGAGTTCGGGCAGGTAACCATCGGGATGCATATACGTTACACGGACCGGAAAAACTCCTATGCCCGTTACGACAGTATCGCCCGGCGCATCTTGCGCATCAACCCGAACGCATCCGTGTTTCTCTGCACAGACAACAAGGCCGTGGAAGAGGACTTGCGAAGCCGCTACTCCAATCTGATCACTACGCCGAAGTGGTTTGCTCCTCCTGGAACTCCACTTCATCGAACTCGGGAGTGTCCGGACGCGTTGGAGAGGAGCGTGGAGGCCCTTGTAGAAATGTATCTGTTGTCTCGATGCGACTATATGATCTATAACTCCACCTCAACCTATGCCGTCATGGCCAGGCTATTTTCGCAAGCCCCGCCTGACAATGTCTGGAACACTGCGCCTAAGCTCAAAGCCGGCTTCAGAAAGCTGCGGCAGCGGATCGTGGAAACTTTCGGAATGTGGTCCGCATGAGGTTACCGGCCCCTATCCGATACGTGGGTTAATCTGTGAGACCTGAAGGAATCTGATAAGCCCCGGGTATTTTTAACCACGTTACCTGTTGTTCATCGCACTATAGCGGTTTCAGGATTGCTATACCCAAGGGCATACACCCTAGTCGACCCGACCCCAAGGAGGGGCGACCTGGCATTGAAGATCGACAGGGCACACCTATCCTGAAACCGCTCTAATCGCGCTCGACTGATGCGAACATCGATTTATCAACTGTCAAATGACGGGTTCATTCATTGACCGCTCCTGCAGCGTTTTTGCGTTCCGGTCGAATTGGCACCAAGCCGAAAGTATCCTTCTAGTTAATACAGCCCAACAGGCGAAGATTCGGCAAATCCAGAGATTGCTTCTACTGAGCGAAAACGCTCTGTCTTGCCCAAAATGCCGCGTCTTGCCAAAAAGTCGATACCAAGAAGCATTTCCTAGGCAAGGCCCAGTGCGGGAATGTGCAGCGTGGAATAGAGCCGAATCGACCCCCCCAAGGGCTCTTAACGCTTTTGGACCATTTCATTTCTTCTATCAGGGCTGTATAGTTTGATAAAGCCCGTTGAATCAGGAGAAATTGCAGGTTTTCAGCGGGATTTTTTGTCTTCCGCCGAAGCACGTTTGGTTTCAATAGATTGAACAACTGGTGATTCTGATCACTTCGACTGGCAAGACCGCATGGCATAGTAACCCAAATTCGCTGTAACACCGATCCGGGTCTTCGGATTGGTCGATAGGCAAGAGTCAAGCCAGGCATCAAGTGCGCCGCCCATGGGCAGACGTACAGCAAGAAATCCACTTTTTGAGGGGAAGTTTACCGGATGAAGCTGTCTTTCGTTTGCACCATCGGAATTGCCTTGGTTGGAGCTGTCGCTCTCTTGCCCGGCGCCGCAGCGTTGGACGCCCCGCACACCCTCCATCGCCCCAGAGCCACTCAGCCGCGTCTTACTGAAACCCATCGCGCCGCAAGCCGTCGCACAACCTCCCATACTGCCTCTGCGCGCACTTCCACCGCCACGTCTGCGGCGGTCCGCGGAAGTCGCACCCATGCCGCTTCGCAATCCGGGCCCGCCAGGCTCACCGCAAGGGGCCAGGCCAGAGCCAATGCCCGCCAGGTTGCCCTCCATTCCCGCCGCCATCACTACTACGAGCGCTTCACGGCCAGTTCCTTCGCCACCTCTGATGAGTTCGCTGGCGACATCACCGCCGGAGAAGACCCCGTCGTTCGTCAGGCCGCCATCGACGCCCTCGGCGACATGAACGGCACCGCCGTGGTCATCGACCCCTCCAACGGCCGCATCCTCGCCATGGTCAACCAGAAGCTGGCCCTTTCGCCCGGCGCAGAGCCCTGTTCCACCATCAAGCTCACCGTCGCCCTCGCCGCTCTCTCTGAGGGCCTCGTCACAAGCGACACTCCCGTCCAGCTCGCCGGCTTCCGCATGAACATGACCCAGGCCCTCGCCAAGAGCAACAACCTCTACTTCGAGGAGCTTGGCCGCGAACTCGGCTTTGACCGCGTCCGCCACTACGCCACCCAATTCGGCCTCGGCGAACTGGCCGGCTACCACATCGACGGTGAACAGCTCGGCCAATATCCTGACCAGCCCATTCCCGCCTCTGAAGGCGGCGTCGGCCGCATGTGCAGCTTCGGCCAGGGCGTCTCGCTCACCCCCCTCCAGCTCGGAGCCTTCGTCTCCGCCATCGCCAACGGCGGAAACCTCTATTACCTCCAGCATCCCACCACTCCCGACGAAGCCGCTCACATGACCCCAAAGATCAAGCGGACTCTCGACATCGCCAAATACGTTCCCGAGATGCAGGATGGCATGGCCGGCGCCGTCGAGTACGGAACCGCCCGCCGCCTCCGCGCCAACTTCAACGAGCTCCCCGTCTTCGGCAAAACCGGCACCTGCTCCGACAACGGAACCCGGTTCGGCTGGTTCGCCTCCTATTCCGATGGACCCCAGGGCAGCCTGGTCACCGTCTTCTTCCTCGAGGGCGGCCGCCCCACCTTCGGCCCTCGCGCCGCCGAGCTCACTGGCGAGTTCTACAAGAACCTCTGGGACAAAGACTACTTTGCCCACAAAGACACCATCGCCAACGCCACCCCGGCCTATTCCGTGCACTCGGCCGACTCCAACCAGTCCGCTTCGCAGTAGCCGCGCTTCCCAAAGTTCCGCATCCCAAACAACAAGCCGCCTCCGGGCGGCTTTCTAGCGTTCGAGAGCGCAATTCCGGAGCAAGCGGTTGAGGTCTGATGTATAGTTGAAAATGTACGTTAGTTCACCGTACACGAGGAGCCGCGAAATCCTATGGCTTTGGCGCTGCGCACTGAACGGACCGAAGCGCGTCTTCTTCCTGAGCAGAAGGAGCGTATTGAGCGAGCAGCCCGCATCAAAGGGCTTTCGCTCTCCGATTTCATCGTGCAACATGCCGATGAAGCTGCAATCAGGACCATCCAACAGCACACCAGTTGGACTCTGGGCGAAAAGGACCGCGATCAGTTTGTTCATGCCTTGCTGAATCCGCCGGCCCCCAGCGCCCGCATGAAGGCTGCAGCAAAGCGCTACAAAGATCGCGCAGCAAAGTAGTGGACCAAAGCGACAGCCAACTCCCCTATCGGGCCGAGCTCCTCACGCCCCACCATGATCGAACAGCTTTTAGCTGTGGCGTTCCAGAACTGGATGCCTATCTTCAGCGGCAGGCGGGTCAGGACCAAAAGCGCAACCTTGCCGCCGCTTTCGTTCTCACTGCGGACGGCAGGACTATTGCCGGATTTTACACACTCTCCGCGCATTCCATTCTGGCCTCAGATCTGCCGCTCAATCTGGCTGGAAAGCTCCCGCGCTTTCCCATCCCGGTCACATTGCTCGGACGGATGGCAATAGCCCAATCGCTGCAGGGGCACGGTCTGGGAGAATATCTCCTGCTTGACGCTTTGGAGCGTGCTCGAATGGGAGCGCGCCAGGTGGCTTCTTGGGCTGTTGTCGTGGACGCCAAACCCGGTGCACGAAATTTCTACCTCAAGCACGACTTCGCACCGTTCTTGACCCAGCCCGATCGCCTATTCCTGCCGATGAAGACTATCGAAGAGATGTTCCTGTGATAAACGCATCCTCAATTCGATAATCCAATGAAACGAATTCCTCTCAGCAATCATCCGATAGAATGAAACCTCCCGGATCTCGGCCTGTCCCTGGCAGACCTCCCCGTCCGGTCAACCCCATCTTTCGCAAGCCCATCTTTCGCAAACAACGACTGGAAGCTTCCCCATGGCCCTACCGACACACATTCTCCTCATGTACGGCTACCTGCTGCTCTTCGCCTGGGTCCTGGTGGAGCAGTTGGGCATCCCTCTGCCGGCCACGCCTGTCCTCCTTGCTGCCGGGGCCCTCTCTGCTCAGGGCCAGATCAGCTTTCCCGCAGCCCTCCTTGTCGGCATCACCGCTTCGTTGGCAGCCGACAGCTCCTGGTTCCTCATCGGCCGCCGCTATGGCCACCATGTGCTCCGCATCCTCTGCAAGCTCTCCCTTGAGCCCACCACCTGCGTCCGCAAAACGCAGGACTCCTTTGGCCGCCGCCGTGACGTCACCCTCATGATCGCCAAGTTCGTCCCCGGACTGGCCACTCTCGCTCCCCCCGTCGCCGGTGATAACGGCATGGGCTTTGCGCGATTCCTCTTCTTCGACGGCATCGGCTCTACGCTCTGGGTAGGCGTCATCCTCACCGCCGGCCGCTTCTTTGGAGACCTGCTCAAGCGCGATACCAGCCTGCTCGACTGGACCGGCCGCTTCTCCGGCGCTCTGCTCCTTCTCGGCGTCCTCATCTTCTTTGTCGGCCGCCTCCTCCGCCGCCGCATGATTCTTAAAGACCTCGCAGCGGCCCGCCTCGACCCAGAGGAATTAATGCGTCAGCTCGATGCCGGCGAGTCCGTCTACATCGTCGATCTCCGTCACCCGCTTGAAATCCTGCCCGACCCCTTCACCCTCCCGGGCGCCATCCATTTCTCGCCAGAAGCCTTGGCCCAGCGCCATATTGAGATCCCCCGCGACCGCGACATCGTCCTCTTCTGTACCTGCCCCAGCGAGGCCACCGCCGCCAAAACCGCCATGACCCTCCACAAGCTGGGCATCGAACGCGTCCGCCCCCTGCGCGGCGGCTTCGACGAGTGGCGTCGCCTCGGCTTCCCCCTCGACGCCATCACCGACCCCGGCTTCGTGCGCATCACCCAAGTCACCGGCTGATAGCGTGGCCTCACTGCTAGCCGGGAAACTCTAGATGGGCGGGTCCTTACTGCTTGTCAGCAAACTCCAGCGAAGCCGGACCAAGTGTCAGGGCACGACTTCAGTCGTGCCAAAAACGCCACCAGAGCCGCGTGGGCTTTAGCCCCTGGCGGGCGTCTTCTTGCGCATCAACTCTCCTCGCCTGTGACTCTTCGCAGCTTCTTCACAAGTCGACCTCTACCCGAAGCCCGAAAGTCCTAACCCGCAGAAAGCCTTAGTATGGATGGGGAAGAATCAAGATTGCAGGAGTAACCCCTTGGCCTACGACGATCTGCGCGACTGGATCAAAACTCTCGAAAAGCACGGCGAACTCAAGCCCATCCGCGAACAAGTCTCGCCCGAACTCGAAACCACCGAGATCACCGACCGCGTCTCCAAAATCC
>Ga0182013_10004627_pt1 | contig 16435 bp, 12 predicted proteins | sample 612S2MmetaG_FD_120487 | JGI IMG/M metagenome (GOLD analysis project Ga0182013, IMG submission 120487) | Permafrost microbial communities from Stordalen Mire, Sweden - 612S2M metaG | ecosystem: Environmental > Terrestrial > Soil > Wetlands > Permafrost | place: Sweden: Stordalen | collected...
TGTTTAGAAGTTAAACGTCGCTGGCCGGTTTCAGTTTTTGATGTATCCATCCGGCCATGATCTCACGGTCTGTCGCCAAAGACTAGATGTGGCCCGTCAGCCGGATACAAACCACCGGACGGGTAAGAAATATGACGGATTTATGTCCCAATGCGTGAAATTCACGCATTTAGATCAAATCGTAGGAGCCGACGTGAGGAGGTTCATTTCAAATGCGGAGTGCGGAATGTGGATTGTGGAATATAAATAATGAGACTCGTCACCTCGTCTCCTACCCTGATTTGGTAGGGACCATCGCGCTGCGATGTCCCCGCTGGCGCAGTCCTCTTATTGGCCAGCGGAATGGGGAGCTGTCCGGCGGCGGACGGGAAAGCGCCGGACAGCGGACGGCGCAGCGCGCCATCCCTACCTTGAATGGTTCCCGACCGCAAGGTGTGGCCCGTGCAAGGAGCAGGCATTCCATTCCGAATGCAAAATTCCGAATGCCGAATTTGAAATGGCCCGGCCTCAGGCAGTGGCCCGCCGCAATGGTGGCCGTCTGCAAAGACTGGCCCACCGCTAGGTGCGGGGCTGTGGAATGGCTCGAATCCCGGCGCTAAAGCGCCGGGCTATTCGTTCTGTTTTAAAATGAATTGATAAATCTTCTCGCAGAGTTCATTTAACGGAGTTGTTAGCTTCCACTCAAAATCTGACTGTGCCATCAACTCAATAGCTTTTTCACAAAAGTTCACCTTGCCCTTAACTGTGCCGGATTCAGAGGCGAATTCATCTTTGCCAAGCAGCTTGTCGAGATATCTACCGAGCCCTTCTTCACTGACTGAATATTTAGAGTAATCAATCAAATCAACATCCTTATCCGCCCTCTTGAATTCATCTTTTACAATTTCCTTCAGCACTTCAGGTGGAATCAAATTTTCAATTTCCTTACAGTTCAAAATATAGAATCTCTCGCCTAGCATCTTCCCATAATCTGCGCGACGTGTTCCTTTATTTGAAACATCACCATCTGCAATTAGGAATGAATGACCGCAAAGATGATTTGCTTTTATTTTTGTCGATTGGTCTTTTTCGTCAAATGTCCAATGTGTCAAATTTGATCCCTGATACTCGACAAATGAAAAGTGATAATCTTCACGGAATTTCCGCCTTCCCGCTTGGTCAGAATATTTATTCAAATATGTTCTCAAATATAATCTGTCAGTGACTCCCTCCACCCAAATTGTAGCATTGGTAAGGAAGACCGATGAATTGCGAACGCCTAGTTCTTTTAGTATGTTTGAGTCAGGTGAAAGTGCCTGACTAACCTTAAATCGTGTGTTATCTTCCTTGGACTCTTTGGAAAAAAGATAAACGGACATTTCTTTGAATTCTGACGACATGTCAAGGAGGTGGTTTGAGTGCGTCGTTAGAAAATACTGATGCTGATTATGTCGAGTCATTTCTTCCAGGAATGCCCTCTGCATGCCTGGGTGCATACTTAGATCTGGTTCTTCAATGAAAAACAGACATCGCTGTTTTTTCATAAACATTTGGTAGGTGATGATAATTAAGTTTTGAAGACCATCACCTAAAAGAAAAATCGGAAATTGAGCTTCTGTTCCTATCTTTATGTGGACAACATCCTGGTCAATCTTTGGGATAAGCGTTACATGTTTACCATCGAAAAATGAGACTTTAAGAAAATTCTCAAAGTTCCGAACTGCTGCGCGGTCTTGAGGTTCACCTAGAAGCTGTTTCTTTAAGTTTTCATAAAGTTCCAAACCAGTAAAGACGTCTAGATTTTCGCCGGGTCTCTTGATTGCTGTGAGCTCACTGAAATAGTCATTTACCGTCCTATCTCTGTATTCATTTGAAGATGTATTTTGTAACGGGCGCATCCCGCGTAAAATAGGGATGTAAAACCTGAACTCGTTTCCAATTTTAGGACTAAAACTCGTTTCATGCACAGCGCCTTGCCATTGGTCAGAGAAAACATTTATCATGTGATTCATCCACATTTGAGATGCTCCCGGCGCTATTAAATGCAGATTATTCCTGGCAAATTGCTGCCATTGCTGAACCAAAATACGTAATTGTTCTGTAAATTGTGCGCTGCTAGTAAAATAGCCTTCGTTTCCCTTTTGAAAATGTTCTATCAGTGGCGGATCGAATTCGATCAGCTTGCATTTTTCTAGTAATTGTTCATCAGCATAGTCAGATTTGGTTTGATAAAGAAAATTTCTAAATTCACTTCCATTGAAAAAATTAGTTCTAAATCCAAAATTGGTTGTCCGGAACAACGATCTTAAGAAACGGCTCTTGCCAGAATTATTAGCTCCAACAAAAATATTTACGGTAGATAAATTTGTAAGTGTCCGCGTATTTTCAAAATCGTAAGTTTCGAATTGTGGGGTTCCCGATAGGCGCAGAGCCGTATAAAAAAGTTTTTTTGAATTATCAATCTCCATTTTATTTTGTCGCCGCCTTCGGCGTTTGAGTGGCGGCAACCAGTTGGCCCAGCAGTTCGGAGTTGCGCGGGATGAGCGTGATGTTGGCCTGGCCGTCAATGATGTTCTGCGTTTCCAGCACGGCGAACAGGGCGTGCGAGATGTCCGGGTCGGCAGAAATCTTTTTCAGCGCCGCGCCCACAATCTGGGGTCGCATGGCGGCGGCCTTGGCAAACTCGATGGCGGCCTGCTGTTCGGCGGTGCTGGCGATGATGTTGACCTGGTTGGTGCCGTCCTGCTTGATGGCGGAGGTGACCTGCCGCAGCCGGTTCACGACCTTTTCCTCGATCTGCTTGATCATGCCCTCGTCGCGGAAGTGGACCTTGCGGATGTAGGTGGAGCCGAGGCTGTAACCCCATTCCTGCGAGAGCGGGGAGACTTCGGCGCGGACGGTCTGGCTCATGGGATGGCGGTTGGTGAGCATGTCGGCGAGCTTGAGGTTGCTGAGGCAGCGGACGGTGGAGTTGCCCACGTTGGCGGCGAGGGAGCCGCGGGGGTCGGCGTTCTTGAACAGGTAGGCCACGGGGTCGCTCACAACCATCTCATACCAGATGCCGATGCCCATGGGCGCGCCTTCCTCGGAGTTGACGGGTGTGCTGCGGATGTATTCCTGATCCAGCCGCAGGTCTATGGTGTAGCACTTGCCGAGGAAGTTGATGAGCGGGGCCTTGATGCCGAGCTTGGTGACGAGCAGGTGCAGTCCGGGCTGGTCTATGACGGCGACGACTTTGCCGAAGAGCATATACACCTTGCACTGCCGTTCCTGGACGATGGTGTAAAAGCCGAACAATCGCACGAACCCGAAGAACATGGGCACGAGGATGAACATGCCGATGAAGGTGAAGATGGCCGCGACAAAGAACAGCGCGAGCGGCGAGGCGTTTTCCAGATTATTCATGGCCGGCCTCCGTTGGTAGGGACATTGCGCTGCGATGTCCCCGCTGGCACTTCCCAGTTTTCTGCCAGCGGAATTTTGAACAGCCTGCCCGCCGGGGACAGGAAAGCGCGGGCAGACGGACGGCGCAGCGCACCGTCCCTACCACCATTTGATTTCATCAACATATTATTCATGGCTGGCCTCCAGGATGACGGTTTTGGCTTCGCTGTAGAGTTTCAACCGCACGTTGCGCACATAGGCGTCGAGGGCGCCGGCGCTGTTCGCTTTCAAATCGGTCAACTGGTCGGCGAGGGCGACGATGGGCTGCACCTCGGCCTGCGCCTTGAGCGTCTCGATCTCCACGGCGCGTTTGGACTGCACAATCTTCTGGTCGGCGCTGGCCTGCGAGAGGCTGATGCTGGAGGAGACCTCGTTGTAGGCGGTGTTGATGGCGGCGAGCGCGGACTCGACCTCCGGCGGCGGGTCTATGCCGGTGATGAGCGAGGCGTCGAGCGTGATGCCGTAGCGCGCGGCCGAGACGACGCATTCGCGGTCCATGTGGTCGTTGATGTCGGAGAGGTTTTTGCGGAGGTCGTTGATGGAGATGCCGGTGACGGCGGTGGCGGCGATGTTGTGCAGCGCGGAGGGGTCGCCGGTGTGCTGGTTGGCGGGCGCCTCGAAGTTGGCGATGCGTTCGCGCAGGATGGAGACGAAGTAGCCCATGACGTGGGTGATGGGATGTTTCACGCCAAAGAGGTAGGCGTAGAGGTTGCGTTCGGAGATGTGCCAGCGGATCTGGCCCTTGAGGCCGGTGTTGAGCTGGTCCTTGGTGACGGCCTCCAGAATGGTGCCCTGGGAATTGGCGTCGCCGTTCTCCGGGTCGGCGGCCATGTTCATGGTCTGTGTAGCGACGGTGACCTTGTAAACGGTTTCCCACGGCCATTTGAAGTACGGTCCGCCCGGCGGGATGACGCGCACCTGGGGATAATTGTAGCGCTCCTTTTCCTCGTCGGTGAGATGCTCCGCGATGGGGTCCTGCGCGGTCATGGCGTCCCCCACCCGCTCGACGCGGCCGAAGCTGGTCTTCACGGCGCGCTCGTTCTGGTTGACGGTGTAAAAGCCCGCGACGAGATAACGGACCAGAAACCAGGCGACGAAGCCCACCACACATCCGATGAATATTGTTCCCATAAGTTGATTGAGGCTGCCCATTTCTACTCATGCCGGGCAATTAAACAAGCAAAAAGCCGTTATAAAACCGGAGTTTGTTTATAACCGCCAGCTTCCCGGACAAATAAAATGCCGGCCCAAGAAATTGGGGCGGTGCCTTTTATTCAGAAGGGTCCGGGGAATCATCCGCTCCAAAAAAGAAAAGAGGCCGGACACTACTCCGGCCTCCTTCAACACACTAAATTTTTCGTTGGAGTCACTACTTCCAACGTCAAAAGTTTAACACATCGCCGTTTTCTGTCTTGTCACCAGTTGTGGTGACGGGGCTGTAAAAAAAGCCGCCCGGATTTCTCAGGACGGCTTTCAAATCTTCGTGGCGGCGTTAGTGAAAACGCAGGACAGTTCCGCGCTTTCACAAGCGCGGCCACATAATTACCCGATGGCGACCAACTACTTCGAAGTTGCGGCTGGAACATTTGTCTGCGTCGCGGCGGGCAGCCAGCCGTGCGAACGCATCCATTCGGCGGCGAGCTTCGGCCATTCGGCGGTCTGGCCAAATTTCGGATCGAGCCCCGATCCGTGCGTGCCCTTTTCGTAAAGGTGCATCTCGACCGGCACACCGGCCTTCACGAGCGCCTGATAAAACAGAAGTGTGTTTTGCACCGACACGGTCCTGTCCGCCATCGTGTGGACGAGAAAGGTGGGAGGCGTGTCCTTGGTCACCTGTTTTTCCAGCGAGAAGCGTTCGACCACATTGGTGGAGGGATTCGGGCCGAGGAGCGAGCGCTTGGATGTCGTGTGCGCGTAGGGCGCCTCCATCGTGATGACGGGAAATGTCAGGATCATGAAATCGGGACGACCGCTGACCTTGTCCAGCGGCGCGCCGGTCCGGCCTTCAGGCGCGTCGAACAACGTGCCGGCGCTGGCGATGACATGCGAGCCGGCGGAGTTGCCAATCGCGCCGATGCGATTGGTGATGAGCCCGTAGTCCGCCGCCTGCGAACGCACCAGGCGCACGGCGCGCAGAACATCCTGCAAGGGCGCGGGCTGTCCGTAATCCTGATTGCGATAGATGAGGGTGAAGACAGCGACGCCGTTGTCCGTGAGCCATTGCGTGAACTCACCGCCGCCGACGTTGATGCGGACATAACTGCCGCCGGCGGCGAAGATGACGGCGGTGCCGTTGGCCGTGCCGGGCTTGGGCGGGGTATAAAGCAGCTTGGGATGATGCGTGTGCGTATAAATGCCGCCGCGCTCGGATTCGTCCGAGGTGTCGGCCTTGATGTTCGGCACGCCCTCGGGCCAGAGATCGATGACTTTCTGTCCCTTCGCCAAAAACGGATTCAGCAGCAGCGCGCAAATGACGGCGGACAGCAGTGGTTTGGTCATGCGTGAATTATAGAAGCAGCCGAAAAATGTTCAACCGCTTCTTCTCGCGCTAAAATGGAAAGGCCGCCCCGGTTTCCCGGAGCGGCCAGAAGGTGTTCACCACTTGGGCGAACAACCCAACGTGCTCGTTGCCGAAGCAACGGCACAATGTCTCCTTGCGGAGACAAGCCTTACTTTTTCTTCACGACTTTCGCCTTGCGCTTCTCCTCGATGGCGGCCTGTGCGGCTGCAAGACGCGCGACGGGCACGCGAAACGGCGAACAACTGACGTAAGTGAGTCCGATGCGGTGGCAGAATTTCACGGAGTCGGGGTCGCCGCCGTGTTCGCCGCAGATGCCGAGCTTGATGCCGGGGCGCGTCTGACGGCCCTTGGCGATGGCGATCTCCATGAGCTGGCCGACGCCGGTCTGGTCAATCGAGGCGAACGGATTTTTCTTCATGATCTCCGCCTCCTGATACGCGCCGAGGAAGCTGCCGGAATCGTCGCGGCTCATGCCGAGCGCGGTCTGCGTGAGGTCGTTCGTGCCGAAGCTGAAGAACTCCGCCGTCTGCGCGATCTCGTCGGCGGTCAACGCGCCGCGCGGTATCTCGATCATCGTGCCGACGGTGTAATTGATCTTCACCTTCTTTTCCTTCTGCACCTGCGCGGCGACTTCGTGGACGATGGCGACCTGCAAATCCAGTTCGCGCTTAAAGCCGACGAGCGGGATCATGATTTCGGGCTTGGCCTTGAAACCCTGCTTGGTCGCATCGGCGGCGGCCTCGAGAACGGCGCGCGCCTGCATCCGGGTGATTTCGGGATACTTGATGCCGAGACGGCAGCCGCGAAAACCAAGCATCGGGTTGAACTCGTGCAGTTCGTGGACGCGGTGCATGATTTTCTCGACGGGGATGTTGAGCTTCCGCGCGAGGTCCATTTGCGACTCCTTGGAGTTCGGCAGGAATTCGTGCAGGGGAGGATCGAGGAAACGGATGGTCGCTGGAAAACCTTTCAACGCCTTGAAGATGCCGAAGAAGTCGTCGCGCTGATACGGCAGCAATTTGGCAAGCGCGTCTTCGCGCATGGCGACGCTGTCCGCGAGAATCATCTCGCGCATGGCGTCAATGCGGTCGCCCTCGAAGAACATGTGTTCCGTGCGCGTGAGGCCGATGCCCACCGCGCCGAAAGCGACGGCGTTGCTGGTCTGCTCCGGCGTGTCTGCGTTCGTGCGGACGGAAAGGCGCGTGGCCTTGGCACACCATTTCATCAACTGCGCGTAGCTTTTGAATTTTTCCGTGGCCTGCGCCGCCTTGTCGCCGCCGATGAGTCCGGCGATGATTTCAGACGGAGCGGTTTTGATTTGTCCGGCATAAACAGTCCCGGCGGTTCCGTCAATCGAGAGGAAATCGCCTTCGTTGAAGATCTGGCCATCCGCGCTGACCGTGCGCTTGTCGTAATCCACCTGGAGCGACGACGCGCCGCAGACGCAGACCTTGCCCATCTGCCGGGCGACGAGCGCCGCGTGCGAACTCACGCCGCCGCGCGCGGTCAAGATGCCTTCCGCCGCGATCATGCCGCGCAAATCTTCCGGCGACGTTTCGACGCGGACGAGCAGAACTTTTTCGCCCTTCTCCGCCGCAGCAACCGCGCGGTCCGCGTTGAAATAAATTTTGCCGGTGGCCGCGCCGGGGCCGGCGGGCAATCCGCTGGCAATGACCTTGGCCTTCTTCACTTCGCTCAAATCAAAGACGGGCGCGAGCAACTGGTCGAGCTGGTCGGCCGGGTTGCGGAGGATGGCCGTCTCCCAATCAATGAGCTTTTCCTTAACCATGTCGGCAGCGAACTTCAGCGCGGCCATTGCGGTGCGCTTGCCATTGCGCGTCTGGAGCATGAACAGCTTGCCTTCCTGCACGGTGAACTCGATGTCCTGCACGTCCTTGAAATGTTTTTCCAAAGTCTTGCGGACTTCCAAAAGTTCCGCGTAAGACTTCGGCATCTGGTCCTTCAATTTCAACACGGGTTCGGGCGTGCGCACGCCGGCCACGACGTCTTCGCCCTGCGCGTTGATGAGAAATTCGCCGTAGAATTCGTTCGTGCCGTTCGCCGGATTGCGGGTGAACGCCACACCAGAACCGGACTTGTCGCCGGTGTTGCCGAAGACCATCGCCTGCACGTTGACGGCAGTGCCCCATTCGGCTGGAATATTATATTTGCGGCGATAGACGATGGCGCGGTCGTTCATCCAGGAACCGAACACGGCGCCGGCGGCGCCACGCAGCTGGTCCCAAGGGCTCGTGGGAAAATCTTTGCCGGTGCGTTCCTTGACGAGCGCCTTGAAGCGTTTGACGAGTTCGGCCTGGTCTTCGGCGGTCAGATCGGAATCAACGATGTCCTTGTGGTATTTCTCGTGTTTGAATTCGTGGATGACGGTTTCAAACGGTTCGTGGTCTTCGTTGGCGCGCTTCTGCACGCCGATGACGACGTCGCCATACATCTGGATGAAACGGCGGTAGCAATCCCACGCGAAGCGCGGATTCTTGGTGGCCTCGGCGAGTGCGACCACGGATTGGTCGTTGAGACCGAGGTTCAAAATCGTGTCCATCATGCCGGGCATCGAATCGCGCGCGCCTGAACGAACAGCGACGAGCAACGGCATCCCGCTGGTCGAACCGAACTTCGTGCCCATGATTTTTTCCATGTTCGCGATGCCGGCTTCCATCTGCGATTGCAGTTCCTTCGGATAAGTTTTCTTGTGCGCGTAGAAATAAGTGCAGACCTCGGTGGTGATGGTGAAGCCCGGAGGCACGGGCAATCCGATGCGGGTCATCTCGGCGAGGTTCGCGCCCTTGCCGCCGAGCAGCGGCTTCATGGAGCCGTCGCCGTCCGCTTTTTTGTTGCCCCAGGTGTAAACGTATTTGTTGGATTTCAATGCTTTGGCCATAAATTAAATTCTTGTTCGTGGTGAATATTCTCGGAAAACCGAGCGCTGAATCTAGCAAACGCAAATCCAGAGTCAATGAATGAAGCGAACGCAAAATTGACGCCGCCGTCCTTTGTGGACACCCATCGTCCGGGAACCGCGCCAACGGCGGCTGGCCCAAGCCGCTTGGTTATGCCACAATATCGTCATATTTCAAGCTGCGTTGCCAAGAGCCTCAGGAAAGATCTTGGAATCACACTATTTCCGCTTTCGCAACGAAAATGAAGCTGCTGCAATACAAATGCCACCAGTAACCAGAAGCAACGCTCCGTAACCAGGATCAGTAATGGATGCCAATGATATGCTCATAAAATCGTGCAGCTTGTTGCGGCTCTTCTTAAACGACTTTGTGCAACGAGAGTCTGTAAGTTGCAATGCCTAATGAGAACGGGCAATCAGTGCCTTCAGAACGGTCTCCAAGGCAACGCCACCTTTCTGCGAGCCGGCTTCCCCGCGCTCAAAATCAATCCAGCCTTCGTTGAAACCGTCCAGCATCCTGATGCGTGGCATGGGATTCTTCATGCCCTGCGACTTGAACAGCGCCTCCCAAGACGCGCGCGGCACGGCTTCCATCCGCACCGGATGATCCAGGAGCTTCGCGAAAGCGGCGGCGATTTCATGCGGCGTTACACGGCCCGGTCCTTCAAGTTCAATCACGCGACGGCCGCTCCACGCAACCTGAAGCAGTCCGGCGGCAACCCGCCCAATGTCTTCGGTGGCCACCATTGGCACCGGCCGGTCCAGCGGATGCAGGAAACTTGGAATGATGCCCTGATTCTTCGCCGGAGCCACATCCCAACTGGAGTTTTCCATGAACCATGCCGGGCGCAGGAACGTTACCGGCATTGGCAATTCGACGAGGGCTTTCTCTATGATTGTGTGCTGGGTGAGCAGGTTCGGCTCGCTGGCCTGCGCCCCGATCGTCGAAAGGTAGACCACCCGTGCCGGATTTGCCTGTTCCAACGCGGTGCGCAGCGTTTTACCCAAGGCCTGAGCCTCAGGAAATCCCGGCAATGGGTCGAAATTCGGAGGCACGAGCACAAACACACCTTCCGCACCCCGGAACGCCGCCGCCAACGCCGCCGCGTTCTCGATTGTCGCCAGCGCAACCTCGCAGCCGCGTTCTGACCATGCCTGTCCCTTGCCCGCGTCCCGCACCACGGCGCGAACCGGCTCATTTGCGGCCAGCAGAGTGCGCGCGATGACGCCTCCGATCTGACCCGTGATTCCCGTGATTGCATACATAAGCGGTGTTTTTTAGTCGATTTATTGTGTGATAATTGAATGGCTCTCAATAGTAAAGCCTAGACGTATAAAGCTGACATGTCGCGGCGAAGCCTTGCAGAGACGGAGTTGCGGCCGGGTTTTGGTAAGACAACCTCCATTCGTGCAGTGGTTATGCGCGATCGGTTTTGCCACGACTTTTATTGGCATGGATTGATGAAAGCGCACGGGCGCTTTTCTGTCAAAGTTTATTCTCATCCGCATCCGCCCGCGTCCAGCAGGGACATCCGACAATAGATCAGTGTTTAAATCCCCGGGGTATTCTCAATTGTCCTATCGGAACGCTCCCATGCCGCCAGCTTATGTGATTCGTCGCCCATTTCAGTGGCATTGTCCGCGACGAAAGCGCTGAAGGGTCCGGCCCAATTGTGAAACTCCGGGTCGGCTGGAGGTATGCTATCGGTTGCCATAATTTTAATGTGTTAATTTTTGTTCCAATTTGTTCATTTTTATTTGTTTAGATTTGCAAGCCGTTGGTTTTCAGTTGTTTTTGTAATAAACGGCAGGCAAAAAGGAGGTTTTGGCGGGTGCTGGCAAACCTTTGGCGACCGTTGCGAAAGGTTCCGCAAGCGTTCCGAAAGGTTAGCCGACGGTTGCGAAAGTTTACAAAGTCGGCTAAAAAGGTAGCCGGGACGCCGGTAGCCAGCCGGATTGGAGCGGATGGACTTGAGATTGTGCCGGGGAAAAGCCGGTTGGGGACAGGACGCCCTTGACGGCGACACAACCAGTGGCGCGATAAGGTGGAACTCGGGGGATTATACTAAGAATGCCTTTTTCAATATAAACATGGTCGTCTGTGATGGAGGGAAATTATTACCTAGCGACGGCATTATCTGCCCATCTCAGGGTTGATTCCTGTTCCCAAGGCGGTCATTCGTCCTGAGGCCTTCAAATTTCTTCATGCCCTATTAGTATATCCAATTTGCGTTTTCGTTTCATCAAGTTGGCCCGCGTTATGCTGAACATGGGAGTTGATGGTTTCGCTGTCCGGTTTGCTAATTGGCAGAGTGGTTTTGCTTGCGGCGCGGCCCCGGACAGCGGGTTTGCCTGGTCGTGCCACTATTGTTGCGCCTTGGTGAAGGCGTATAAACCATATCACCAAGGGAGCCGGACGCACATCCGGCTCCTTTTAATTTTCCAGGGTTCAGGGAGTCGTTATATATGCGCGGTAGAAGCGCTGGGGCAAAGTTGTCATCGTGTTGGTGTCGGTGAAGTTCCAACTGTTGGTCGTCGGAGTATTCGTGGCGATCATTGTCCAGTTTGTTGGGGACAGGTTCGGACTGGATTGCAGCGTCACGAGAAAATACGGCGAGGTGTTGAGGACGACAGTAGAGTTGGTGTGTGTTCTAGAGATGCTGGTAAAGATGGGGGCCGCAGGCGTCGGCAGTGTGCCGCCATCGCCGTTAAAGGTGACGGCTCCATTCTGTGCCAACGCACGGCCGTCCAACGTTGAACTGGCATTCATTGTGATGGATGCATATGCCATGACGGTTCCCTCGAAGACTGAGGATGTTCCAAGCGTTGCTGAACTGCCGACTTGCCAGAAGATGTTTCTGGCCTGGGCGCCGCCGGTCAAGATGACCCTGCCGCTGACGGCCACGGTGAGCGTGCTCGCCATCTGGAAAACCCAGACATCATCCGGACCACCAAAGAGCGTGAGATCCCCGGTTATATCATACGAGCCCGACGGGGATTGATAGACGCCGGCGACCAGGGTTTGGGTGCCGAGTTCGGCACCGGCATTGATGCCGCCGGGAAGTTGAGCCGGGCTGGAGGCGATAATCGCGGCGGTCAAGTCGAGTTGGGCCTGGGCGGCAATCGGGTCGCCATTGTCTATCGTTCCGTTGATCTTGTCCGGAGGGATTCCCTGCGAACCAACCGGAGACAACCCGACATCACCATTGATGATGCCGCCACCGGTTGTAGTGGTCGTGGAGGTGGCCAGAATCGTGAAATGGGCGGCTGATCTTAAATTGACAGGGGCCGGTCCCGCCGCCAGCAATGTCTGTTGCGCAGCCATAATAATCACCGCAAGGATAATTCCCATGAACAACGATTTTGTCCCGCTTACTTTAAGTGCCAAGGAATCGTGCGTGGCGAAAGTGAGGTGTTTCATGATGCTATTGTAATTGCTGGTTGGAACTTCACCATGGGGTGTAACCCTACTTTGTCCCCATGTGTTCAACGTTATGCGGACGTCAATTGGCGGTGGTGATGAAGGACCGGTAGAAGCGATGGGTCACGGTTGCCGTTGCGTTGGTGTCGATGAAAGTCCAAATGTTGGTGGCTGGTGTATTTGTGGCGATCATCGTCCAGTTCGTGAGGGACAGGTCAGGGCTGGATTGTAGCGTCACGAGAAAATACGGCGCGGTGTTGAGGACAATGGTGGCGTTGGTGCGAGTTCTGGAGATGCTGGTAAATATGGGGGCCGTCGGCACCGGCAGTTCACCGACAGAGCCGTTGAACGTAACCCCGGCTGTGAACGATAATGCCCTGCCGTCCATTGCGCTGGTGGTATTCATCGTGACGGCTTGATCAGCCATTATGGTTCCCTTGAACACGGTGAATGTTCCAATCGTCACTGAAGTCGTCACCTGCCAGAAAATGTTTCTTGCCTGTGCGCCGCCAGCCAGGATGACATGAACATTGCTGCCAACTTCAAGGTCGGCTGCTATCTGAAAAATCCAGACATCATTTGGACCACCCGTGAGGGTGACGTCCGCTCCCGCTGCCAAAGCCGTGCCCGTGAATTTATAGAGGCCGGGGACGAGGTTCATCCCTCCGAAATTACCTGATCCGGGAACCAGTTCTGGATTCAGGAAAGGACCCGAAGGAATGGGTGTCCGTCCGGCGGCGTCGTTGATCGCGGTGGTCAAATCGCCCTTTGCCGTGGTCAACAAGGCAGGATCCACCACCGAACCTGCAGGCCCGGCCGCATCAACCGCATAAATCGTCCCGTTCACTTGAGGTTGGGTCAAGAGTATGGCAGCCCCGGTGATGGGACTCGCCCCGATATCGCCATTGATGACGCCTCCGCCCGTGGTGGTGATTGTTGCCCCCGCAAGAATCGTGAAGTGGGCAACCGATCTTAAGTCAACTGGTGCCGGCCCCGCCGCCAGCAACGCGCGGGGCGCGACCATAATGGCCACCACAAGGACAAGGCCCATAAAAATCTGTTTTCTCCCGCTCATTATAAGTGGGCGTGGACAGTGAATGGCGAAAGCGGTGTGTTTCATGATGCTATTGTAATCGCCGGTCGGCACTTCACCATGGGGTGTAACCCTACTTTGTTCCAACGAGTTCAACTGCATTACGACGGCGGTCATCTGTCATTTTGCGGTGTCATTAAGGAGTTGTGATGAATGCCCGGTAGAAGCGCTGGGGCGCGGTTGTCATTGCGTTGGTATCTGTGAATGTCCAGATGTTGGTGGCCGGTGTATTCGTGGCGATCATCGTCCAGTTTGGAGGGGAGAGGTCGGGACTGGATTGCAACGTCACCAGAAAATACGGCGAGGTGTTGAGGACGACGGTCGCGTTGGAACGTGTTGTGGAGATCCCGGCAAAAACGGGGGCAGCCGGCGTCGGGATACTGCCGCCAACCCCATTGTATGTAACCCCGGCGGTGAACGCCAATGCCCTGCCGTCCAATGTGCTGCTGGTCATCATCACGATGCCTTGATTTGACATTATGGTCCCCTTGAACACCGCGAAGGTTCCAATATTTACAGAAGTGCCGACCTGCCAGAAAATGTTTCTGGCCTGTGCGCCGCCGGACAGGATTATATTCCTCATGCTGCCCATCTGAAGATCGGCTGCAATCTGGAAAATCCAGACATCATCGGGCCCACCCGTGAGGAAGACGTCCGCTCCAGTTATCGAAGCTGTGCCCGTGAATTTATAGAGGCCGGGGGCAAGGTTCAGCCCGCCAATATTCCCGCCATTTGGGTTCAAGTGATCCGGATCAGCAGGCACGGGTGTTCGTCCGGCAGCATCATTAATCGCCGTGGTCAAATCATTTTTAGCCGCGAGCAACAAGCCCGGAGCCACCACCGCACCCACCGGCCCGGTGTCATCCGTTTCATAAATCGTCCCGTTCACTTGTGCTGCGGTCACGCCTATGCCAGACCCGCCAATCGGATATGCCCCGACATCGCCATTAATGGTTCCGCCCCCGGTGGTGGTAATCGCCGCCCCGGCAAGAATCGTAAAATGAGCAGCCGAACCCAGGTTTACTGGTGCCAGCCCGACCGCCAGCAATGTGCGGGGCGCGACCATAACAGTCATCATCAGGACAATGCCGAGGAGCATCGGTTTCGTTGCGTTGATTTTAAATATCAAAGGGGGATGAGCAAGGAAGGCAATGCGATTCATTGGAATATATTACCCAACTGGGTGGCACTTCTCCATGGGGTGTAACCCTACTGCGCAGTGCAGGAAGCCGGAATGGGGCCACCACAGTTAGCAAAAGGAACCATTCACTGCGCTCTGGCGAAAGCGGCGGAACATGATATAATGCGTTCCGATGTTGGACTTCATGTTCCCTTAAGGTGTCTTCATGCATAGTGCGCACATGAAGTCGAACCTGAAAATTCCCGCTCTCCTTGCCGCGATAACCTTCGTGTTGAACCACATGACCGCCTGCGCGGATAATGTTGCGCCCAGCGCGGCCTTAAGCCTCGCCCAGACGAACGGCGGAGTGTTCAGCTTGAACATCAGCAATGCGGGCGACCAGGTCTGGATCATCCAAAGTTCCAGCAACCTCGCCAGTTGGACCACAGTGGAAACGTTGAAAGTATTCAACGGCAGTTATCATCGCAGCTATACAAACGCCACGGGTGGAAATCTGTTTTACCGCGCATTTTATAACCCCGCCAACCAGAACATCACCGACACGACCACGAACGCGTTGTCGCTCCCGGCCACATCATACAACTACTCCGCACCGGTGCTGCCTGCGAGTTTTTCGGTAAACCCGATCCTCGCGGAGGACAACATGCCGGCCAGCAACATCACGACCGACGCCGGCGCAACGCTCGGGCGCGTTTTGTTTTACGACAAGCGGCTTTCGACGAACCAGTCGATTTCCTGCGCGTCGTGCCACCAGCAGGCGCACGGGTTCGCCGACCCGCGCCAGTTCAGCGTCGGTTACAACGGCAGCATCGGGACGCGGCACGCGATGGGCCTGAGCAATGCACGCTGGTATCAGCGGCAGTCTTTTTTCTGGGATGAACGCGCCGCCACGCTGGAGGACCAGCCGTTGCAACCGATCCAGAACCCTATTGAAATGGGAATGACGCTCGACGCTCTGACCAGCCGCATCGCCGCCGAGCCGTTTTACACGAATCTTTTCACCGCAGCTTTTGGTTCGCCCGATATCACCACCAACCGCATTGCGGACGCGCTCGCACAATTCGTCCGCTCCATCGTCTCAACGCAATCCAAATACGACATCGGCGTGACGAATAATTTCACGAACTTCACCGCGCAGGAATATCTGGGCTACCAGATATTCTTCGGCCAGGTCGGCAACGCCACCTGTTCCGTCTGCCACAGCACGGATAATTTTGTGCCCACCACCACCATCAACAACAATGGACTGGAATTTCCTTTTGTTGATTTGGGTGTCGGTGGTGTGACGGGCATTCCACAACAGAATGGATTATTCAAGGTTCCCTCGCTGCGCAACGTCGAACTCACCGCGCCCTACATGCACGACGGGCGTTTTACGAACCTGGACGAAGTCGTGGCATTTTACAGCACCGGAGTCGTCAACAATCCCAACCTCTCCCCTCCTCTGCGAGCGCCGGGCGGCGGGGTGTTGCGGCTGAATCTCACCACAAACCAACAGGCCGCACTCGTCGCGTTCCTCAAGACGCTTACGGACACGAACCTCGTGTCAAACCCCGCGTTGTCCGACCCGTTCAACTATGGAAATTAACCGGCTCAACGGCGGCGGGAGCATGATCGCCTTCGTGTGACCGTAGAAACTTCCTCCGCCTTCAAAGTCGTTGTTCAGTTTCAAAACGACGGCTCAAACATGACGACAATCTCGTTGTGAACTTGTCGGGACTGATATTTGCAGCGGCATGCCTGTGAAAGTTCCTGACAAAATGGCAGATGCTGTGTTTCGACGCCATAAAGCTCAAAGAAATCTCTGCAAAAGTATTTGAACGAGCTTGTGTGTAAACGAATCAGAAAGCCATGCAACCCAAACGTGAGAATCAACCGACCTTTTTTGATCTGGCCGTGCAACAACGCGGCAGCGCCAA
>Ga0182013_10004629_pt1 | contig 16428 bp, 20 predicted proteins | sample 612S2MmetaG_FD_120487 | JGI IMG/M metagenome (GOLD analysis project Ga0182013, IMG submission 120487) | Permafrost microbial communities from Stordalen Mire, Sweden - 612S2M metaG | ecosystem: Environmental > Terrestrial > Soil > Wetlands > Permafrost | place: Sweden: Stordalen | collected...
CGGCTTGCCACCCGCTTTCGCCTGTGGCACAAGGCCGCCAGTTCAAGGCTGCGGTAGCTCAGTGGTAGAGCACTCCCTTGGTAAGGGAGAGGTCGTGGGTTCAATCCCCCCTCGCAGCACCATAAACTTCAAAGACTTATGGCGATTTCGGGGAGTGGCGTGGGTGTCAAACACCCACTTTACACACAGCTCGGCGACTCGGTTTGGGCATTGGCGACGAAGGTCGGCGCGCTAGAATCAGTTGGAGGGAGCCGTCAGGCGACCAGTTGGAGGCGGTGTTAACCTTGATTTTTGAGGTTAAGCGGTCGAGAGCAGATATAGAGATATAAGGATATGCTTATATGATGATTCTATAATATTACCGCTACATAGTTTAAAAACCACACGGAATCTGCGTGGAATTAACCAAAACGCCCTACCCTACCCCAAACATCGACGGATTTTACGCGCGATGACTCAGATAGGGTCTGTTTGGGCGTCCGGGGGGGGGTGCGGTTAGCGATCCTGGAGTCCGTTTCTCGACCGTCTGGGCGGCGCATGGCGCACAAGACCAAATCCAGACTCCCGCGCGCCTGCCGGGCAGGTTAAAGTCCCTAAATGGAGAATACCGATGTTGTCAGGTGACGATCTAACGATTGTCTTGTTTCTTGTTGGGCTCGCGGCCACCTTTGGGCTTGCCGCTATGAGCCTCGCAGGATGGAAACACAAGGCACTAATCGCATTGCTGTTTACGCTGGCAGGGGCGTTCGCGATTGGCGGCGTCTCTTGGCCATGGCTTAAATTAATCTCGCCGAGCGCCACCATAGTGGTTCAAGAAATAGCGAAAAGCCCAGTTTCATGGTTCTGCGTTCTTATATTTGGAATTATCATAGCGCTTCTAGCAAGCAAAGCTCATGTGATTAAACAACACGTAGCTGAAGAGTCATCATCTATTGATTTGATGTGGCATGGAGACACGCGACCACCGGATATGAAATCAAGCGTAAATATATTCAGATGGTATTCATTGCTTACTATCATCGCTACTCCTAATAAAGAATCAGGTATCATCGAGCAAAATATTATCATGACGACTCTATTAATTACATTTGATAAGCAAACAAAAGTTGGCACATTGAAAGTAACTGGAGAGAATATGATTATTCCTCAACACGAAGTGAAAGAGTTTAACCAAAGATACGCTATAATAGTTTTTACCGGCGTCGTGCCTGTGGGGACTACGAAAATAATTTCGATTTGATCTTCAAGTGCCCCATAGAATTATTTGATTAACGCCTCAATATCGCAAGGCAGGCTAGCATGAAAGCTGCGGAGAACGTCCGCGCGTTTGGCTTCATCGCGATTATGGCTGGCGGGGTTGATGGCATGGTTGCCTAAGTCTGGCGTCGGGACTGGCGCTGGTCGGCGTCGATTGGGCTGGCGTCTGTCTGTCTGTCTGTTCTCGACCGTCGCATCGTTGATCGGGCAGTGTGTGGCGCGCTCGTTTTCGCAGGTTTGCAGGTTTCGCAGGTTTTCGCGGGTCGATGGTTTTCGACCTGCGAAAATTTTCCCCTTGTTCTTCTAGGGCTTCAGCGCGCTTTCGCAGGTTTCACAGGTTTAACAGGTAAAGAAAGAGAGAGAGAGGACCTCCACACACCCGCCCGTCCAGCGCCGCCCTCTTCCCCTCCCCCTCTCTCCTAAAATCGACCTGCGAAACTGCGAAACCTGCGAAAATGGTCTAACTATATGATATTAAAACGAAAAGGCTTCGCAGGTTTTGGAGCCTGCGAAAACCTGCGAAGCCGTCTCTACTGCAACCGACCTTAACCCTCGCTCCCGAAGACGAGCTTATAGGCGTTCACAGCTCCAACGTTCGGCACATAGCGATGATGGATCGTCTCGCCATGATTCGGGCGCTGAAGGATGCCGGCTGCTTCTAGCGCCTTGCGAACCTTCCCTTCGCCGAGCTTCCCGCCAGAGAGTCTGACGAGGCTGTCCTTGCGAACGAAGAACGTCGTCGGCGGTAGCTGCTTGCTCGCCTCTGTGTGCTTCTTGTTATCGCCAAAGGCATTATAGCCCGTGTCGCTGTCGTCGCGGATTGGCTCATACCACGCCAGCGTCGCCTTCGACTTGCGGTCCGCTTGCTCATCAATCGAGTGGACCGTGTTGCCCATGTCGGCGCGAAGGTTTTCCTGGAGGATCGTTATCGCTTGCGCGGTCGGGTCCAGAACCTCGGCGACCTCGCTCGCCTTATAGTCTTCCCAGACGACACGGATGCGGCGCGATACCTCGCCATGCGTCACACCTGCCGGCAGGAGTTTCGCCGCGCCGAGCAGCTCACCGACGACCATGAGAACACCAAAGACACCAGCCGCGCGACGAACGAGCGGTGACGCACCGCTACCCGCCAGTGAGCTGCTATTCGCGAGGATTTCGTCGCGGACGGTCGCCGGGTCGAGCCCGGAGTCGATCATGTGCTTGACGAACGCCGGCCCGGTCCAGCCATAATTCTCTTCGATGATTTTTTTCATCTGGTCATATTCGGCGTCTGGTAGTTGCGCATAGTCATCGACGTTGATGTCCGCCAGACGCGCCGTGAGACCGACGCGGGCACTCTCGCCGGAATTCTCATAGAGCTTGGAGATAGGAATCTCAGACGAGACCATCGCGAACGTGGACCAGCTCTTCAGCTCGCGCTCTTTGATGTCGGCTGTCATGCGCTGCTTGCCGACACCCTCGGCGAGCATGAAGGCGAGCTTCTCCATCTCCTTCGATTCCATGTGCGCCGTCTCGTCTCCGCCGAAGAAAGTCCCGGTTGAGCGCATGGCGATGAATTCGATGGCGTTCGTGGTCGAGCGCAGCGAATGCAAGACGCCACCACGCGACTTGTCTTCCTTCAGGACTTGAGGCCAGCCCCAGCTACCAGCGGCAAGCATCATCGATGTCGTCTTACCGCCAGACGACCCGCCAGTCAGGGCGATGATTGGCGTCGTCCCCAAGCGGCAGAACTGAACGACCGCGCCAGCGACACCGCCGAGACAGCCGATCATGTGGTGCGCGCCGCCATGTTCAAAGGCGATCTTCCATGCCTGGAGCTGCCCTTCCAAAGAACCCGCGCGTTGATCACTGAAGGCGCTTTCGAGAATGATACCCTCGCCGCCATTCGCACCTACCAGCATTCCATCCGGACAGACGAACGTCTTACGATCCGAACGCCATCCCGGCTTGCTGACGAGGATCGAACGCCCCTTGACGTTTTCCGCCAGATGCCACAACAGGCCGTTGAAACCCTTCGCGCCGAGCTTGATGCGAAAGCCTTCGTTCACAAGACGCGAGCGAAGGTCGCTGTTGTGTTTGTGAAGCTCCGACTCGGGGATGCGGGCGATATGCTCGCGCTCGTCACGGTCGTGATATGCGACGCGCAACTCCCACCCATCGCCTTGCTCGTCGCGCACCATGTCGAGAGGATCGAAAGCGCGGCATATTTCCTTCGGCTTTGCGTCGCCGTCCTCTTCGCTGCCCTCTTCGTCACCTTTCTTGGGGGCGTATTCGATCCAGCCGTATTTGTTCACGGCATAGGAAGAGCCATTCAAAAGCGCTTTCAGTTTCGCATGAGTCGGCTTGACCTTACCGCCGACCTTCACTTCGTCGGTTTGCGGCAGGGTGACGAAGTTCTCCAAAGCCGGTAGGTCGCCATCGGCTGTCGTTTCGATAACTTCCTCACAAATCATCGTGAGGAAGTCGCGCGTTTCGAAGTGCTGGCAATGGTCGTGACGACACACGATTTGGAATTCCGCGCCATAACCGGAGTTTGGATTGATCGCAACGCAACCCACATCCTCGCCCTGCGTAGGTGAATGCTCTCCTTCGTTCGGGCACTTGACGGTCAGCTTCCCGTTGCGGGCCTCACCATCACCGCGCGTATCCCACGCCAGCGCCTCCAGCCATGCAACACCGTCGAAATCCTCGCCGTGGCGGCGCATGAACGTCGTCGTATCCGGAACGCCTTCCAGCTTCTTGTTGCCGCGACGCACCGCGCGCGCCTCTAGCGCCGCCTTACGCTTCTTGGCGTTCTTGAAGCCGGCGGCTTCGCGCATCTGTTCCGTGACCGGCGGCAACTCAATCGGCTTCGAGCCGCCTATGACGGCGCGATAGGTGCCGAGGCTCTTACAGTTCGGCGCGTAGAAAGCGCGCCCAACCTCGCCGCTTGTCGCGTCGAACCAAAAGCCGAGCTGCTTGCCGATGTGATTGACGACGGCCTGAAAATCTTTACGCGCCTGATCCGCCTCTTCATCGTCGTCAGGAATGATGATGTCATTCTCCAGTGGGAAGATGATGCGGCACTTGTGAATCGGCGCGTGCGACAGTTCGACGTATGGAGACTCTTTCGTCGGCGTGTCCGCGAAGTAGTCGAGATTGACGACTTTCACGATCTCGAACGTATCGATGACTGAAGGGTGCCACTTCAGGTCCACTAGGTAACGCTTGATCACGTCAAGTGTTGGCGCGCCACCCGGCGTCACATAGTCCTTCAGGCTTTTCAGTTCGATCTTCGTGCGGATTTTGGCGTGCGAGTGGCTGCTGTAATAGAGGAAGTGCCAGCCCGTTTTCAGAAGCGCCGGGAAGACCTCGCTTTCGGGCTGCCCCGCGTCCAGGTCCAGCACGACGGCGTTTAGGCGCTTCACGCTCGCCTTGCGGCGCGCGATGCTGGTCTTACCGGCTTCGGGAGCGATCTCGCCGAAGACGAACATGCTGCGGTTTTTGTCCGGCGACACGACGGGCGCATCGAAACGGCGGATAAGGTTGCGCAACGACACGCGCTCGGGCAACCAACCGGCGCGGCCATTATGGACGCCACGCCATTTTGAATCGCCGCCCCATTCTTTCTTCGGCGCGCGCATCAAAGTCATCTCGCGGTCAAGGAAAGCATCCGACCAGTGACCCTTGACCTCGATTGCGCTGTTACCGCGCACCGTTATGGGATAGCCATAGAATGTATCTGTGCCAGACTCGCTCTCGACTGTATTATCATCCGCCGCCACGGCAACGGCAGGATCTGATATAGTCTCGTCATCGATGTTATCGGCGGAGAAAACTTCATCTTCGCTCATAGACAAGAATGGCTCGAACCACTTCAAAGCAGACGCGAGGGCATCTTCGATATTAACTGGCTCCGCATCGACATTTTTCGCGGAGACACTATTGACAGATGGGGTATTCAATGCTAAGTTCCTTTTGCTTGTTGTGGGAGATTTCTTCTCCCGTTGATGTGAGACCTTGGCGCTCGGAAGGCTTCGTCCACCTTCCGAGCGCTTTTCTTTGTTAGTAGGCGTCTCTGGCGATGCTCAACGGCCCGCGAGGGCGTCCAAGTTTCGGTCGCTCCAGGAAGCCCGGTCGCTGGAAATAAACGTCCTCATAGGACGCTCCCACCGTCGCGAGGCGGCGCTTCAACTCGGCGACGAACGCGCGGTTGTCGGACGGCTTGGCGTCATCGCGAATCGAGTATTTGAGTCCACGAAGCCCGCGCATTTCCGAAGGAGTCATACTGACTCCAAAACGGCGCTCGGTGCGATGTTCGATGATCAAGCACAGGCCACCGGCTGCGCTATTTTCAATGTGGAATCCAACACCGCGCTCTCGCAACAGCGCGGCGATTTCTGGGAACGCGGATTCGAAGTGTCCGCGCCACGCGTCGAGGGTGTTTGGTTGTGAGCGATTCATTGAACGAACCACGTCGGTTGGTCGCTGCGAAGCTCCCCAAGGACTCGCTCAAGATCGACGCCGCCGACCTCGTTGTAGCGATCAATTTCGAGCGATTCCCCGTGCTCTTCAAAGATCGCGCGAGCGATGGATCGCGCGTAACCCTCGCGGGGACGCAAAGCCACGTCCTCCGCCGCGATGCGCTCAATGTCACGCGCAAGGTAGTCGATGATTGCGCTGCTCATTTGTAACCGAGCCTTTTCGCTTCGATCTCGCTGAGGCGACGCGTTCTTTCTTCAAGACTCAGCTTGTCGGCGTCAGGACCGAGCGCGCTGAGCGGAATCGGCGCGTTTTTCTGACGCCAGCTTTCGATGACCGTTGGTTTGTCGCCGTTGGCGTATCCGAGTTTCACCCCCGGCAGCGCCTTCTCAACCTCGGCGGGCGTGAGGTGATCGTAATTGCTCTTCGGGGCGTCGGCGGCTGGCGTCGGGTCGCGCGCCTCTCGCTGGGCCTCGAACAGATACGACGTGCTCGAATTGTCCTTGAGGCGGACCAGTTCGTCAGCAATCGATCCGCCGCCCGGCATAACCACGCTGCCATTCTCGGCGATGTCGATGATCGATCCATAGTTCGCGGTGATATGCGACGCCAGCGCGTCGATGGCGGCGGGGCTGTAGAGTCGCAGCGCCGGATTGTTCGCCACGGCCTCGCGGATGTCCAAGAGGATGGCGCGTTTAACTTGAGCGTCCATACTGTATTTTACTCCTTACTGAGCGTTTTGCGAAGCAGCGATAAGGTTCTGTCGCCATTCTCGCAGTGATTTGACCGGGAAAAAACGTCTGCGCCCGACCAAGTAACTTGGCGGTGCCGTTCCATCCTTGATTTTTCGGTGAAGCGTGTTGCCGGATAGCCCGATATATGCCGGGACATCCTTGAGCGGTATATCAGCCTCGTCGATTGGTTTGGTGATCATCTGTAACCTTCCTGCTTTCGTGAGCATTTGGAAATTTCCATGACACCTTATAGTCTCATGACATGTTAATTGCCGTCAAGTTTCATAGCATCATGGCTCAGAATCCTGTCGCATATGCCAAACTGGACTCGACACCAGTGTTAGAAAAGCTCTCGCTCGATGCCGAGCAACCCTTTGGATTCCTTGAAAACGGGTGTTAGAAAAGCTAAGGCGAAAATGTGACTTCGATAACTTGACCCGGAATCTTAGTCCGTGTTAACGTGCTTGAAGAAGCGAAAGATGATGAGGGGTTGACACATTTGCACGGCTGCGCTGTAGCACGTTCACACGACCGCACAGATAGTCTGTCGGCGTCACTAGGAGAACGTGTTTTATGAGTCAGGATAACGAACCCGGCAAAGTGCCGGTCGCCATCCGCGCGGCGTTGGCGCGTGTGAAACGCCATTTCGCCGGCATAAAAGGATTGTATGACGGCGGAGACCCGTCAAAGCAAAATGGTCATCGATTAGTGCTGTCAGGAGATGCGCCCCGTATTTCTTTGAGAACAGCGCGCTCGCGCGAGGAACAAAAGCTTGGTGGTTGGTATTTGGTTGACAACAATGTCGTTCGTAAAGGTTTCAATCGCGCCGAGCTGGAAAACTACCTTTGCGAAGGTGGCTTCTTGAAGGAGCATGAATACCTCGCGGCGTAAATCTTTGACCACGCGCGATGCAATACCACGACAAATTCAGTTGTCGTGGTCTTTTATTGTTAATACTGTTCGCGCCACGATGTAAGTAATTATGACATGTCGAGGCCAGATGTCAGTATTCCTGACACTTCCAAACGGCCTTAACTTTAAATATCCGCCAGGGCTTGCGTCGATAACTTGAGCTATGCTACAGGTCCTTCCGTTGAAATCTTGAAAATGACCGTCAGAAATGACTCTCATTGAGGACATCTTAACGCTTAATCGCGCCCACGGCGCGGTGGTGGTGGGAGTCGAATAGGTGCCCTTATGATGGAACGCGACGCGACTAAAGAAACGATCGAATGGCTAATGCGAGCCGCTTCATGGCTTGTTAGTTTGCCGAGAATCTCTAACAAGGGCAGGATGACCACGAAACCCGCAACTATGCACGCGCCGCTATCAACGACCGGCTTAATCATGCCTCCGGATTTTCCTTCGGTGGAACATAATGCCATTCATCAGAAGGTCTTACCGCGCGCCCAAACGTCGAAAGATGTTTACGAACAGTTTGGCGGGGCCTGGAGCGCACAAGCATACCGCTTTTTCGCCATGACTGAATACCAAGGTGCCTTCTGTGACTCTCTCGCCAAAGCGGGCGCAAGTCCGCCACCCTTGGAGCGATATCGCCAGGAGCGGGACTTATTTGGTTTTTTCAGCAACGGCGTTTCTGTCCTCGAAGCAACGTTCTATGGGCTATTCAGTCTTGGAGCTTTTCTTTCCCCGGATGATTTTCCGATCGCCACTGAGAATGATCGAAAAGTGATTGGACCTAGAAAAACTAAGAGCGCAATTGCAAAAGCGTTTTCTGAAGATCCAATTAACCAGGCAATCGACGCCGCAATGAAGGACCCAGCTTATGTGGATTGGCACGAGATACGAAACACCCTGACACATCGAGCCGCCCCAGCACGTGCTTTCCATTACCCCCCCGGGGGTGCAATCCCTGATCAATGGAAGATCAAGAATATTGCGCTTGATGCCGGATTGGTCACATCGCGCCGCGCCGAACTTTCTCGGCTACTCACCACATTGTTACAAGGGATTGATCAATTCACCAAAACTCGGCTTTGATGGGGTGACGTCCTATCATTGACGGTGCGATCACACCTCAAGCCTCAATATGGTGCTGTGTGAAACATTGAGCATCCGGGCAATATCGCACGTCGGCTCGCCCGGCGGCGGATGACCTCTTTCTTCGGGTGCGCCGTGACCTTCGGCGGTCGCCCCCTGTGAACGCCGCGCGAACAATGGGCGTGCGTCGTCGCGGCTACCACTAATCGCCGTGATTGGCACCAAGCCGCCGTTCCCGCCGCCTTTGGCCAAGCGCCAAAATCAATGATCAGTTCTGCACCAAAGTTTTGCACAAAAAATGCTCTTATTTTTCAATCTCTTGGTTTGGGAACGAAATTGTTGAATTCTGCACACCCCCACACCGCTCACACATGGCCTTTGGATGGCGGGTTCGAGATTGATCCGGCGGCGGCAGGCGCTCGGTTAAGGCTAATCCTTTTACGAACTCCCGCGTTTTTTATAAGGAAGCTCCATGCGATTAGTATTACTAAAAATACGCCATTGCTTTTTTCCAGCCTTGTCCCGGTCGAAAACTACGAATTCGCCAATCTGGCGCGCGTTAGCTTTCACAATACGGCTATCGACAACAAGAAATTTTGGTTGGTCGTCTTCAAAGTTAACAAAGACGTAGACGTGATACTTAGAGCTAATGTCATTTGCATGCTTGCCGACATTGAACCAATTCGCTGTTCTTTTTCCCGTAGTTTTGACCTGAATTGTCCACGCTTTACCGCATTGGGCGTCAGTGACAATCAAATCGGCTCCAAATGCCTCTCGCGACGTAGGGGCGACGATGAAACCTCGGCGTATAAATTCGGCGGCGACCAAGTGAACGCCAAGCATCCCGATTTGCTGGGTCTTTAAATTCGCCCCCTTGGGCGTTTGGCGTTTCTTGCTCACTTCCCTCATAGCCGCTGTCAACTTCCTATTCCTTCACGTATGCACGAGGGTTAGGGTCGAAACGTGCGATTTGGCGTTTGAATAAGCGGCCAAACTTTGGAACGAAATTCTTGATACGCGGATACAGCGGTGGGTTAAATTGGATTTGCTGCGCGACGCGATGATCACGCCGTCACCAAGGAAAGCTAAAAAACGATGACATAATTTTCCGAAATATAATTGCTCAGCAAAATTACAATCCAACTTCAACATATAACTTACCGTCGGATGTATATTGCGCCATATAATTAGCCTGACCTTCCGCGCTGCCCCAATCACGCACTGTGACAGCAAATTTAGCTGTGCAACTAACAGCCCTTACGTCAGTATCTTTTGACAGTGCGCGTATCACATCTAAATTATAAATAGCACTTGATATAGCTTTTTGCCACATGCTTTCTAACTTAGCTCGCCTTTCAGTATTTTCCTGAGCTTTCCTCCGAGCTTCTTTATCTGGGAACCTCTGCCGTTCTATAATTATTTGTCCATTTAGAGATTCAATTTTATGTGCAAATTCCGCAACTTGACTCCAAGCTTCCTTATACGCAGTTTTAAGCCCCTCATAATATGTTCTTTGAGCAGCGTCTAAAGATTTTGGAAGCGCGCCGTCGGTTAATAACTGACTGTTTAAATGTATTGTATTTTCGTACAATGCGAACTGCCTAACAACATCGTCGGGCTCCGCCACAACATTCGGAAGCCCGCCGCAATACGCGCTTAGCGCATAAGGAGTAAACGCGTCATTTTTAATGTTCAGTTCATTTTTATAGCATTTTTTCTTCAGTCCAAAATACACTGCTAGTGCGTCGCGTAATTTGGCTTTTGCATTATTACGCTGCTCGTATAACTTTTTAAGATCAGGGTCATCATTAATATTACGTGAAATGAATGGCTCACCAATTGCCATTTTATATTGTTCAGAGTTATCGAAAACATAAACTATTAACCTGTTATTTTTGTGTTCTTTCAAATTTGCTTTGACGGCACTTACAGTTGCATTACTGCCGCAATCAGGTTCTTTGGAACCGCATCCTCCCAGAAAACAGAGCGCCATTCCACTTGCTAGTAGTTTCGTTTTCATCTTAGCCAACGCTCCCCAGATTGCCGCCGGTTCCACTGCTAACCTGCGGAGGTTCGGTGGCCTTGGCAGGCCCGAGTCGTATAATGCCCCAATATGGAATGCGCGGCGACGAGTCCGTGGCCGCCTTTCCGATCCTTCCTTCGCGCACCACGGCGGGGGTCACAAAGTGCACTTTCGCCTTATGCCGTTGGCGTTTCCGAGCGGTGCATCATTTTTGGTTTTTGCACTCCACCATTTTATCGCGCTTTTAGCAATGCCAGTGCAAGCTCATCTTGCGTTGGCGCGGTGGCGCATCCTCAAAAGAGGGCAAGAGCGATATGGAGAACCGCAGCTAGTTCGGTCAATGATATTCCCCCAGAGATTGCGGCGATCTGATTAGACGAAGTTCCCCGATAAATCTTGCCATTCTCCACATGAGCGATCTGCGTGGATGACGTTCCTTCAAACACCTTATCTCCTTCAATGCGAGCTATTTGCGCTGAGCTAGTTCCTCGGTAAATTTTGCCGGCATCGACTCGCAAGATCTGCGTGGAATCTGTCCCTTTATATACCTTGTTCCCATCCACCCTTGCAATTTGAGTAGATGAAGTTCCTTCATAAATCCTGCCGGAGTTTACCGTTGCGAGGACAGTCGATGACGTTCCCTGAGTGATGCGCGTTGACATAGTTTGTGGTTCCTTCCCGACGTTGCGAAAGCCTTGAATTATGCAAGGGCGCTACGAGAGCACGTCGCTGACTGATCGTAATTTACGTTACGCCACTAGTCTGGTAAGTAATATCTGTTCTCATCCTCCAACAACTGCTTTTTCTCAACCGCATATTCAAGCGCTTCCAGTACATCGCTCTTCCTCCAATTACGCTGTATTATTTTGTTCAAAATTTCATTTTCCTGACTTCCAGATTTCATGATAAGAACAATTTCTGCTGCTATTTTTGAAATTGTGGGGTCGGGCAACCTTTCGCAGTCACTGAATCTAATTCCGGACATGGCGTAGCCCTCCTTTTCGATTGTGCGCCCTTAAACATTCGTCTCGTTACGCGACCGCCTTCCGCCACGACGGCGGGGTCACAAAGCGGGTTGTCACCTTATCACGCCGGCAAAACGCGGCGTATTCCGGCATTTGCCCTTATATTTGCCCTTATATCAGGGAAGCGCGCCAGTCGCATAAGGGCCATATGTGGAACCTGCCCCGCCCTCCCGTCGGATTCGCGGAACACGTTATATGGAACTTGGTGACCGCCTCTAGCCGCGCGAAGCGAGCGCAGCGACGCCGGCGTCCCGTTGACGGAACTCGATAGGTCCTTAGGGGCCGATTTGGCTGGCGAGGCGTCCACGGAAATCTTGATCGTCGTGGACGCGTCAGCCATTGGTCAAGACCCGTTTTAGGGATGTGGTTGACGGGCAGCCAAGCTTTGGTTAGAGGCTAGGGACGCCGATTCGCTCCGCCACGCAACGCTGCGCGACGCAACGCATCCGCTACGCAACGGCCCCGCCAGTCACGCGACTGAGCGGGGCATTCTTCTTTAGGCGCGTTTGATTTTCGAAAACCAAATCGTTCCATCGGCGCTGGCGTCCGCCTGCTTCAGGACGCTGATAGAACCGTTCGGCGCGAGTTTGACCGTCAGGCCGTGGTATCCCGCCGCAACCGGGCAATCGCTGGTCGTCGCCGGTTGCCCGTCAGTGCGGACGTGGAAGGGCTGGTCGCTCCAGCATCTAACCGTCCATGCCGTCTTCGGCGACTGGACATTCGAGTCCTCGATTCCCTCGTCTGGCGTGAACGTGTAAGGCGTGCTGGTCAGGGCGTGAGACGTGGTGCCGAGAAGGACGATAGGCGCGGACATGGCGTCAGGCTCCCGTCGTCGCGGCGCGTGTTACCTCGTATTGTGCGATTCCATTGATCACGACCGTTGAACTGCGCTTGAGCGAATGTCTGGGAAGGCAGCCGTCGTTCCCCAACTCGAAATTTTTATGTTCCAACTTCGGGAGTGGGGTGACGCGACGCTGAGCGGCCTCCTGCTCATCGAGGGTCCATCCCAGCTTGAGCGCCTCGCGGAGGTGAATTTTGACGATCTCGCGGGGGGCTCCGGATCGGTCATAGGCGCGCACTAAGTTGTGGCGATCATCCGATGACGGCGCGCGAGGGCGTTCGTCTTTCAGGACGGGCAAGGAGTTGAACAGCGGGCGTTTGGAGGCGTTGGACATTTGGCGGCTGAATCCTATTTCAGGCGGCGGTGTTGGAGCTGGCGGACGCGCCGCGCTGGCGCTCGATTATCCAGCTCTTGATCAGCGACGGTGTGGAGAATTTCCTCTTCCCCAAGAGGAACATCTTGGGGCCTTCGCCGCGATCACACATGCGATCAAACGTCAGTCTACTGACGTTAATCAGGGCGCAAATCTGAGAGACGCTGATATTAATTTCCGGCTGTTCCGAAGATGGCTCATTCATTTTGGGACTTGGCGGGGTGAGGGCGCTCCCCACACCCGCCGGGCCGGAGCTAGGGCGGAATGCCACCCGGCAGGTGGGGGAACAAAGGGGCTCGGACCCTTCGACCCGAATTGAAGGGTCCGAGCTGGGTAGTTTTCTCCCACGACGCCAAGACCAGAGGTTCTAATCCTGTTATCGGCGTCGTTTGACGAGCATTTTCCAGTTTTCGATGCTCATGCCTGTAAGCATCTACTCGCTAAGGAAGCAACGCGCGGGGAGCATCCCACCGGGAACGCGCGAGGTGGACAGGTGACACTTCACCGACTTTGGCATGACTGGCGCTCGGCAAGGAGTAACGGGCGCATGGTCGGCGGGTGACTTGTCAATTTCTTGTCAACAAAAATATCCTAAATCATCTAAAATTTTTTGTCAAGAGCGGCTCAAAATCTCCTTGACATGCCGGCTGGACTCTGATCTCGACCGCCGGCACCATCTGGCGGGAGCCCGCCAGGGCGACCATTTTAATTACGGGCCAAGCTGGCCCGAAATTAACCGACCGCGCCGACGCCGACCTTCCGTTGGTTTCGTTGCCTGTGCAACTTGCGCAGGCAACGGAGCTTCGCAAGGACGGGCGTCGCAGAGGGCCACAGCACCAGCAAAAAGATGACAGCGTTCGTCAGACGGCGAGAGAGTTAAAGCGCCTAGATTTTTAATTTCGTTCCAAGCTGGAACGAAATTAAAATTCGGCTGGAGTCTCCCTTCCTGGAGCGCAAGCGACAACAAAGAGAGGGCGGAGGGTTGGCGGTGCCGAGTTTTGTTCGTAGCTCCGAACAAAACTCCCACCAGGATGAGAGCCGCACCGAGCGCCGACCTTCCGTTGGGTTTTGGCCCATTTTGGGCCGAAACGTCCTTGGCTGGCGGTGACTACCCTTCCGTTGGGCCTCGCCAACTTGGCGAGGTTTAGCCGATGTTTGCGGGGATTTTGGTAGGGGAAGGTAGTGGTTGCGTGAGAATTAAGTAGAGTGTCGAGGACAGATTCATATAGTAAAATATAGAATCGCCTTTACTTTGTGGCGGATGGTATTGTAAAATGCGGTCGTAAGTAACCTGTCTCGCGAACCCCAAACAACTCCGACTTGGGGCCGATTCTAAATACTTTAGTTCATAACGACCGTCGGCGGTTGCGGCGCGCGGATGCCCCTCCCCTACCGGCCCTTGAGGGTCCCTCCGGTTGTGTTTTGAGGACTTTACCGGAAAAACTCTCGCGTCGGTTGTGGGTTGCCCTGAAATTTGACAGTCGCCCATGCTCTCTGTTCTCGACTCCTCACATTCCCCATGCCGACAGCGCCGCGTCAGCCGCCGCCGGATCGTCCTTGATGCGATAGACCGTCTGGCGCTTCAATCCGGTCTCCTTCGCGATCTTGCTCATGCCAGCCGCTTCTGTCGAGAGCAGAGCGCGCGCGGCGTCGAACTGAGCGCGGGTGAATTCAGGCTTGCGACCCTTGAACTTGGTCGGTTCGGTCTCCTTGGCGTGATCGATGCCAGCGCGTTGTGCCTCTTTCGTGGCCTCTGCTTGAGCTTGGGCGGTGGCCGCCATGAACGCGATCAGGGCGTCGCGGACGGCTTGTTGCATTGCGTCAGTCGTCGCGCCGTCGAACGTCAGGCCGTTGATGACCGTCTTGACGATCACGCCACGGCGCATGAACTCGCGGATGGCGTCGGTCACGTCCTGGTAGTTGCGTCCGAGACGATCCACCCAACGCACCACCAGCACGTCACCACGTCGCAGCATGTCGAACAGGCGCCTACCGCCGTCACGGTTGCGTAGCGAGGTGCTCACGCCAGACACGCCCTCGTCAAAGATGACATCGGTGATGGCGAAACCGGCGGCGCGCGCCTGCGATTCTTGGTGGGCGATGGTCTGCTCGGCGGTTGAGACGCGGCAGTAGAGGATGGTCTTCATTTTCGGCTCCAAAAGTGTCTACAAGGGATATGTCCACATAAAAACATGTCCACAAGGCGGAGTCAAACCCTAATGGACGCTTTTTGAAGCTGCTTTTGAGCGTCCAGTAGCCTATACCCTTGCGGACAGGAATGGTTCGCGTAATGGTCGAGAATGGAATCTTATTCAACTAAAACGCGAGTCCAGAATCCATTAGTCGTCTGGTAAATGTGACCGGCTTACCCTCCAAACGAAGAGGTGTGTCGATGTCACTAAAATTGGTCCCGCCGCGAGGGACTCGAAAATGCTACGCGATACGCGGGACGGTCAACGGCGAGCGTATCGAGCGCAGCACGGGCTTCACAACCCGACGTGAAGCCGATGGATACCTGAAGAAGGCGCTGAAAGAGGTTGCGGAGGATCGACTCCGGCTTCCAAGCGACCCGACGTTTGCCAGCGCCGCCGCTCGATACCAGCGGAACGGTGGCGACGGGGGATTCATTGACAAGCTTATCGAGGCAATCGGTGACAAGCCGCTGAAGCTCATAGACCAGGACTTCGTTGACGATCTCGCGCATGAGCTTTACCCGGAGGCGTCACCGGCGACCAGGAATCGGCAGTGCTACACGCCCCTGATTGCGGTCCTGCGCAGCGCTGGCGTGGCGAAGCTGATCAGGCGTCCGAAGGGCGCGCAAGGTGAGGCGCGGACGGGGTGGCTTTGGCCAGAGCAAGCGGGGAAGCTCGTCAAGGCCGCGCATGAAGTCCACCCGGAGCTGGCGATTCTAATCGTGTTGATCCTGTCAACCGGCGCTCGGCTGTCCGAGGCGCTAGGGCTCCGCTGTTCCGACCTTCGGTTGACCGAACGCCATGCGTTCATTGCGAAAACCAAGAATGGCAAGCCGCGTTCGCTCTACCTGCCGCCAGCCGCCATCGACGCCTTGTATCAACACCCGCGAGGCTTGACCGGGCGTGAGAAGCTGTTTCCATGGTCGAAGAGCGGACAGCTCTACAAGATCGCCAGGAAGGCGTATGAGCGCGCTGGCATCGATACCGAGGGTGAGCCCTTCCATATCCTGCGGCATTCCTATGCGACATGGATGCGGCGCTATAGCGGCGCTGCGGAAGCCGACTTGATCAACACGGGCGCATGGGATGATGCGCAGTCGGTTCGGCGTTATGCGCACGCCGTCAAGGGCGATACGCACGGTCTCGTTGACAACCTGCCGGTTCCGCGCATCGGCTATCCGGTGGCCCGCGCTCAGCCCGAATGAAACACCCAAAAAACACCCATCGGTGGGTGTTTTCGTGCAAATCCGGTCTCGACATCTCATAATATATTCAATGACTTAACCACGTCACTTCCCGTCCTCAATCCCTTGGTAAGGGAGAGGTCGTGGGTTCAATCCCCCCTCGCAGCACCATTTTCACCAATGATTTCAATGCGTTAGGATTAGCGTCCCGTCAAGCTCAAGCCGTATTACAATCATATTACGGTTCACATCCCCCTGCCCCGGGATAATATCGCCCGATGGCAGCCTCCAGGGTCATCAACCAGCAGTCCTTCCACGACGGGAAACTCGTCCTCTA
>Ga0182013_10004632_pt1 | contig 16420 bp, 10 predicted proteins | sample 612S2MmetaG_FD_120487 | JGI IMG/M metagenome (GOLD analysis project Ga0182013, IMG submission 120487) | Permafrost microbial communities from Stordalen Mire, Sweden - 612S2M metaG | ecosystem: Environmental > Terrestrial > Soil > Wetlands > Permafrost | place: Sweden: Stordalen | collected...
AGGCCGCTCATCGAGGCCGGCGAGGCCTTCGGCGCCACTCCCATGCAGCTGTTGTGGAAGGTGGAATTGCCGAGCGCGGCGTCGACCATCATCGCCGGCATCACCCAGTGCATCATGCTGAGCCTGTCGATGGTGGTCATCGCGGCGCTGGTGGGCGCCGGCGGACTGGGAGTGCCGGTGGTGCGCGCATTGAACTCCGTGCAGGTGGGCATGGGCTTCGAGGCAGGATTCACCATCGTCCTGCTGGCCATCATTCTGGACCGGATCAGCCGGCCCAAAGAGCGCGGAGCGTCCCGATGAACTCGGCCGTGGAATTCAAGAACGTCGACATCCTTTTTGCCAAGCAAGGAAGGGACGGCCGCCGCAGCCTGCGCGAGGCCTTGGCGGCCCTCGACGGCGGCGCCACGCGCACCGACATCCAGAATAAATTCGGCGTCATCGTCGGCGTCGCCGATGCGAACCTGAGCGTCGCCCAGGGCGAAATCTCCGTGCTGATGGGGCTGTCCGGGTCCGGAAAATCGACGCTGCTGCGCGCCGCCAACGGCTTGAATCCGGTCACGCGCGGCCACGTGCTGGTCCGCGACGGAGAATCCTCGATCGACGTGGCGACCTGCGACACCCTGCAGATGCGGCGGCTGCGCCGCGAACGCGTCGCCATGGTATTCCAGCAGTTCGGCCTGCTGCCGTGGCGCACCGTGCGCGAGAACGTCGGTTTCGGCCTCGAGCTTCGCGGCGAGAAGCCCGCGCAGCGCAAGATCATCGTCGATGAGAAATTGGAATTGGTGGGCCTGTCGCAGTGGGCGGAGCGCTATGTCGGCGAGCTCTCGGGCGGCATGCAGCAGCGCGTCGGGCTGGCGCGCGCGTTTGCGACCGATGCGGACATTCTGCTCATGGACGAGCCGTTCTCGGCGCTCGATCCGCTGATCCGCGGCAAGCTGCAGGACGAGTTGCTGACGCTGCAGGCGCGGGTCAGGAAAACCATCCTGTTCGTCAGCCACGATTTGGATGAGGCGCTGCGCCTGGGAGACCGGATTTCCATTTTGCAGAACGGCCGGATCATCCAGACCGGCACCGCCGAGGACATCGTCCTCGCGCCCGCCGATGAATACGTCGCCGAATTCGTGAGGCACATGAACCCGCTGACCGTGCTCACCGGGAGCATGATCATGCAGCGGCGCGAATCGATGTCCGGCGACGGCGGCGCAGTATGGCTGGATTCGGGGCGGCGCTACCGCCTGTCGCTGAACGCATCGGATGAGGCCGACGGCCTGCAGCTGGACGGAATTTCGCAGGCGCTGCGCCCGGTCCAGGAGGACAGCGACTTCGGCCGCCTGGAACCGGGACTGGCCGTGGCTCCCGCGTCGCTGTCGCTGCAGGCGATCATTCAACTGCGCCAGAGCACGGGCCATCCCGTATTGCTGGCCGAAGGCGGCAAGATCATCGGCGTCTGCGGCGAATCGGAAATCATCCGCGCTCTGGCCGGCGGACGGCACGCGAGTGGCGTCGGCGCCTAACCCCGGGCCGGCCCTTTCCGCGCTGCTGGTGCGCGGCCGGTGAAGCGGCGATTGTTGGGACTTCTCGGTCGCCGACGAACGGTGCGGCCGCAATGCCGTGTTTGACTTGCGCTGAGCCAAGCACCAGTATTCTGTCGGATCGCCGGCCGGCATGCGCGTCGGCCATGGGAATATCGACTTGACCAGGATTGTTCTCAAACCGACGAAGTGGTGGGCAGTGATTTTCCTGCCCATTCTTCTGCGCGCGCTCACCCCTGTCGGGTTCATGCCGATGTTCGGTCCGGGACTCAGCGTCCGTATGGTCGTGTGCGATGGCTATGCGCCCGTGCCGTGGACAGCCGCGATGCCGGCGGATATGCGAATGGACATGCCCATGGATGTGGGCACGAGCTCGTCGGACCCGCACGGCGGCGCCCCCGTCCATGACGATCATGGCAGTTGTCCTTACGGATCTGCGCCGGCGCTCGGCGCACTGCCGACGCTCGCAATCCTGCCCGCGCTGCTGATTCAACGTGGACCCGAACGCCCGGCAGCCGCCGCGCAGGTGGTATACGTCGAAGTCTCTCCCCGCGCTCAGTCCCCGCGCGGACCTCCCGCTTAAGCTCACTCATCGGCACGGATGAATGCGTGCGCCAAGTGCGCGCGACGGGCACCATCGTCCGTTGTCGCGTGCGTTTGAGTTGAAAAATAACTTAAGGGGATTTTCCCATGTGGATTGCATGTCGCGACATAGGCCGCATCGGCGCAGCCGTTTGTCTCAAAATTTCGCTTCTTTCTTTTATGCTACCGACCCACGTTCACGCTGCCGATGTCAGTGGTGTGCGCGGCGTCGTGCACGATCCAAATCATCTGCCGATCGCTCAAGCCCAAGTAATGCTGAAGTCGGCCACCTCCGAGTGGAGAGAGACTGCGAAGACGGATCGTAGGGGCGAGTTCGCCTATATTTCAGTCCCGATCGGTGATTACGTCTTGACCGTCAGCGAGCCTGGTTTCGAGACGAAGTCGCAAATCGTCACCGTCACTTCGGGCTTTTCGCCCGTCGCCCATGTGCAACTTGCCAAGGGCGCCACGCTTGAAGCCGTCACGGTGACAGCCGCCCTGGATACGGCGTTCCCGGTCACGTCGACTCCGACGACGGTTGTCAGCCGTGAAGACATCGAGCGTACCCCTGGAGCCGAGCAGACGAACAATCTCGCAATGATCACCAATTTCGTCCCGGGAGCTTATGTGGTCCACGACCAGCTGCACGTTCGCGGGGGTCACCAGACCACTTGGGCCGTGGATGGCATCGAGATTCCAAACACCAACATCGCGAGCAACTTAGGGCCGCAGATCGATCCCAAGGACATCGATTATCTTGAGATCCAGCGGGGTAGCTACGAGGCGGATCAGGGAGATCGCACCTACGGCGTCTTCAACGTCGTGCCGCGCACCGGTTTTGAGCGCGACAATCAAGGCGAGTTCATCGCGAGTGGCGGCAATTTCGGGCAAACCAACGACTATGTGAGCATCGGCAGCCATGACGAGCGATTCGCCTACTATGCGAGCCTCAACGGCAACAGAAGCGATCTGGGCATTCAAACGCCGGTATCGCAGATCATTCACGATTCAGAGGATGGCTACGGCGGGTTCAGCACCCTGATATTCAACGCCACCTCCGATGACCAGTTCCGGTTCGTCTTCTCCGCACGGCATGATAATTACGATATCCCGAACGCCCCTGGGCAGCTCGACGACGATGTCCAGCGCGAGACCGACGTCCTTGCCATTCTTTCCTGGGTGCGAAAGCTGAGCGCCGATGCCGCGCTGACCACCTCATTTTTCTATCACCAAAATCAAGCGGATCTCGATGGCGCGCCGAACGATTTTCCCATCAGCACCACCGATCAGCGCACCTCCACCTATGTCGGAGGTCAGGAGACGTTGCGATGGCATGTGACGCGGAACGATATCCAGGTGGGTGTCATCGGGTGGAACCAGCGCGATCACGAAGCGTTCGACCTGCTCTTCAACGATGGCAGCAACGCGCCGGTCAACCAGAATTTGCACCCGACCGGCTCGGTAGTTGCCGGCTACATCGAGGATACGTTCAAGCCGACTGATTGGCTTCAATTTCCAATCGGTGTGCGCCAAACGCATTTCGACGGGTCGATCACCGAAAACGCCACGAGTCCCCGGATCGGCGCCGCCGTACAGCTCCCCTGGCTGAATTGGATCCTGCGCGGATTCTGGGGGAAGTACTACCAGGCGCCTCCCCTGACGACGCTCAGCGGGCCTCTGCTCGAGTACGCGCAGAACAGCAACCTGGGCTTCCTGCCGCTGCACGGCGAGCGTGATGAGGAATATCAAGTCGGCATCACGATTCCGGTACAGGGCTGGGTGATCGATGCCGATCACTTCCACACCCAGGCGAAGAACTTCTTCGATCACAACAACATCGGCAACTCGAACGCATTTTTACCCCTGACGATCGATGGCGCGTTGATTCAGGGCAACGAGCTCACCGTTCGTTCTCCCAAGTTCTGGAGTGTCGGTCAAGCCCACCTGACCTATTCCAATCAGACGGCCGACGGATATGGCGCGATCAACGGAGGACTTACCGATTTCAGTCCTCCCGCCGGCTTCTTCGCACTCGATCATGACCAGCGCAATACCGCGAATGTCGGGTTCAACGCGAACCTGCCGCGCCAGTCGTTTGCCTCAGCCGATGTGTACGTCGGCTCCGGGTTCTCCAATGGCAGCGGCACACCCCCGAGTCATTTGCCAGGCCACGCGGAGTTGAACTTGAGCGCGGGAAAAGCGTGGGGACAAAGCCTTTCCGCGTCTTTGACGGTACTGAACGCGACGGACCGTCACTTGCTGATCGATAACAGCCTGACCTTCGGCGGCTTTCACTGGAATGCCCTGCGGCAGATCTACGCCCAGGTGAACTACAAATTCGGCTACTAGATTTCACATATCATCGGTAAGATGATTTCATCATACTTCTTACTCGTGTCTGGTGGGTGGCCGGCGAGTCGCCGGTTCGAATGAGGGGACAAGACACTTTATGAAGAGGTCCGTGACGCAGCGCGCCGTCGCAAGCACGCTTCTTGTGGGCGTTGCCTGTTCGACGGTTCAAGCCGAACCCACGTCGATCACAGAGGCGAGCGGCTCTTCTGCGACCTCCAGCCCTCTGGATGAAATCACGGTGACGGCGCGCCGGATCGACTTGATCGGTAAGGCCTCGAGCGCCAGCGAAGGGGTGGTGGCGGATGAGGAAATACAGCTCGCGCCGGCGTACCGTCCCGGACAGCTCCTGGAAACCGTGCCGGGTCTCATCGTCACGTTGCACAGTGGCGAGGGAAAGGCGAATCAGTATTTGCTGCGCGGCTACAACCTCGACCACGGTACGGACCTTGCGACCTATGTCGACGACATGCCCGTCAATCAACCCACCCACGCGCACGGTCAAGGGTACACCGATCTTAATTTCACGATCCCCGAGCTCGCCGACGGGATCACCTATACCAAGGGACCGTATTACAGCAACATTGGTGATTTCGGCGCGGTGGGCTCGGTCCATGTGAGCTACCGGGACACGATCGAGGATCAAGTGTCCGCGACGATCGGCATGTACAACTTTCAGCGTGTCTTCGCTGCGGGATCCACGGCGGTCGCGTCAGGGAATCTCTTGGCGGCGGTGGAGGTTCAGCATTACGACGGCCCGTTCGTGACCCCCGATGACGCACGCAAAGAGAATTTTGCACTCCGCTATAGCGGTGGCGATGATCAGAACGGATACTCCGCGACCGCGATGTATTATCACCAGATCTGGACCAACACCACGGATATCCCGGTTCGTGCGATTACAGAGGGGTTGGTCCCTAACCGCTTCGGCACGCTCGACTCCACGGATGGCGGTCATTCGCAGCGCGGCAGTCTGTCGCTCGAATATCATGCACATTTGGGCGATGGAATCCTGACCGCCAACGGCTTTTTAGAATACAGCGGACTGCACCTCTTCAACGACTTTACGCATCATCTATTCAATCCGGTTGTGGGCGATCAGGAAGATCAGTTTGAGAATCGTCGCGTGGTGGGTGGGTCGGCGAACTACACGCTGCCGATGCCCATTGGGTCCATTCCCAACGAGGTCACTATCGGGGTCATCACGCGTTACGACTCGCTGGGGGTCGGCCGCGCGCCCAGTGCCGATCAAGTGCCGCAACCGACGGGCGTGGATCCCGTGTCTTTCTCCGATGACGATCGCGTGCGCTTGTTTGCGGGCGGAGCCTATGTGCAAGCCATCACGCGCTGGACTGCGTTCTTTCGCACGGTTCTCGGTGTGCGTGATGACTATCAGCACGCCACCGATATCGATAACCTCGCGGCCTTGCACGAAACGGCGGGGTACACCGATGGAGGCACCGTGGGGCAATCGTTGTTCCAACCCAAAGGCAGCCTCATATTTACGCCGACGGACTATTTGGAGTTCTATTTGAGTGCTGGACGAGGATTTCACAGCGCAGACGTTCGAGGAGTGAACCAGGATGTGAGCGTGGATTTGGGTCTATCCCATACTAACTTGCTGTCCAAGCAGGAAGGTCAAGAGGCGGGCATGCGCGCTGCAGTGGGGCGGGATCTCACCTTTACGTTTGCCGTCTATAACTTGTGGCAACAGTCCGAGACCATCATCGATCCGGACGTGGGCGCCGACACGGCAGGACCGCCGAGCCGCCGCTACGGCTATGAAGTCAACGTCACCTATGAGATCAATCGCCATCTCGAGTTCTACGGTAGCTACTCCGGTGATCACACCCGCTTCACTCACCCGCTCGACGATGGAACCGGACACTTGGGCGACTACATCACGGATGCGCCCGTCGCCACCGGTTCATTGGCGTTGTATCTCGAAGACTTTGGTCCCTGGAGCGGCGGTTTGAATGTTCGGTATCTCGGCAACTATCCGCTCTCATCGGGGCCCTGTGTAGATTCCGCAGCGGTACATGACTTTCCCGGTGTCGCCACCTCGTGCGCCAATGCTCCAACCGCGCTCGGCCAGGTGAACGGCAAGGGCTTCGCCGAAGTGAACCTCGATGCACGTTATGCCTTCTCGGCAGGCTGGAGCGCGGCGCTCGGCATTTACAATCTATTCAACACCCATGCAGCAGCGGCGGAGTTTTGGTACGTCGATCGATTGCAAAATGAGGTAAATGCCTATCCGGATGGCCGGGCTGACGTACACGAGCATCCGTTGGAGCCCATCATGGTGCGTTTTACGGTGACAAAACAGTTCGGGCTCTAATCGGGTCCGATGGCTCGCTTTTCGGCGAAGTTACTGCAAAGATGAGTGCAGGGCCGCATCCTCGACACCTTGTTTTGGAGCCAAAATGGATCGCTTTACGATATCGCTCGACGAGAACCTCGCGACCGCGTTCGATGCGCTCATAGCGGAACGCGGATACGCCAATAGAAGCGAGGCGGTGCGGGACATCTTGCGCACCCATTTGCAGCAAAGTGCGCAAAAGCGCGATACGAAGGGCTCCTGCGTCGCCAATCTCTCTTACGTTTACAATCACCACGAACGAGAGCTCGCCGAACGGCTGACCAGTATTCAACACGCTCACCATGACCTCACGGTGTCCACAATGCACGCCCATTTGGATCATGATCAATGCATCGAGACTGTGATGCTCAAGGGTCCCATAAAGCGGGTGCGCGAATTTGCGGAGGAAATGATCGCGGAGCGCGGCGTCCGACACGGCGTGCTGAATTTGATCAGCGTCGAACTCAGCGCCGCTCACAGCCACGGCGGAGCGACGCATCGGCACCTAAAGCCGCATCATTGAGATTGACGATTGCAGCTTGCCGTTTCCCGCGCATCAGTCGGGCCTATTCGAATCCGGTCGTCGTTCACTCATCAGATCGATTTCGAAATCCCGAAGAACAGTCCCCGCCGCGGACCGAATTGCGGCGCACCCACGCCGACGCCGGTTCCATCGCGGATCTCGTAGCGCTTGTCGAGCACGTTGATCACATCGAATCGGGTCGTGAGCGTGCCGGCATCTCCCAAGTGGAAGATGTGATTGGCGCCCAGATTGATCTGTGTGTAATACGGCAGATGTGCGCCGTTCGGGATCGAGCTGCCGTCCGGCAAGGTCAGGTCGGCCCGCAGCCCGCTGCCAAGTAGAAAGTCGGCACTGATGCGCGTGTGATCCCAGACATAGGACACGCCGCCCGAAGCCGTGATCTCCTGCTCGTGATCCAAGTGGATGTAATTCTGAGCGATGTAGGCCAAATCATCCGCGCCGAAATTGAATTGCGCCGAATCAATATCCTTGCCGTGCGCGTACTGCCACGCGAGGTTCAAATACGCCGTGAAATCGCTGGCGGTGAAGCTGTTGGTCAATTCCAGGCCGTATTGCTTGCCGTAGGTGTAGTTGAAGGGCGTGAGAATGATCGGCGCGCCGAATTGCCCTTCGTCGATCAAGTTATGCGACTGCTTGTAGTAGCTATCCACTCCGATGGTAAACCGATCGGTGATCTTCTGCTGGACGCCGACATCATAGTAATTGGCTTGTTCCGGCAGTGGAGAGTCCGCCTGCGGTGACAGCGGCGCGGCGGTAGTATTCACGAATTTCGAGACGGTTTCGTTGCCTACGAGCTCAAACGGCGGCGGCGATAGGTAGCGCGAGTACCCCGCGTGCACCGTGGTGTTTTCAAGTGCCTGCCATACGGCATTGACACGCGGACTCACCTGATGCCCTGAGGTGAACGCGGTGAACTTGTCGAATCGCAGCCCATAGTTCACGGTCAGCGTAGAAATGAGCTTCCATTCGTCCTGAAGGTAGATGCTCTCGATCCATTCGGTTTTCGAGCCGTTGTCGACAATGTTCTCCGGAATGTCGCTGATCTGATTCCCGGCACCATCAAATGCAATGACCGCCGATGTGGTCAGGCTCTTGGAATGATCGGATTGCAGAAACAGGCCCGTCCGCAATGTGTGCGCGTCGTCCAATCTGTAGGCTGCGTCAGACTGCAGTGCATAGGCCACATTTTGCTTAAAGGCATTTTGCGCGATGCCGTCGAAAAGAATATCGCCCAAGGGATCGGGCACGAAATTTAGACTGGAGTAGCGTGCCGTCAACGACGTCTGCACATCGAACGCCCCTTGCGAATGCTGCCAGCTCAAGATGGCAAAGTGATTCACTTCGCGTTGATTCTCGTTGAGGTCGTCGCTCGGAAATGTCGTCTGACCATTGACGGTGAGCGGCGTACCCTCCGCGTTGGTAATGCCCGGGACTTGATTGCCGCGATTGGGGATCTCAAATTTTCCCACCGAGCTCGAAAGCACGGCGCTTAGGCGGTTGCTGTCATCGAGAATGTATTCCAGGTAGGCAAACCCATGATATTGCGTGGTCTGATCGTGGTCGGGGTTTGATCGGCCGTCCGGGGACTCGATGCCCAGATCATTGCGCAGAAAGTCCCCCGAGACGAAGTAGTTGAGCCGGCCGTCGCTGCCGCCATAGTTGAAGCTCGGGTCGAACGTTCCATGGCTGCCGCCGTAGAGCGAGACCGAGCCGCCCGGATCGATCACGCCGCTTTTGGTCTTGAGATCGATAATGCCGGCGGTGCGCAGACCATACTCGGCCGGCAGCGCGCCGGTGATGAGCGTCAGGGAAGAAATCAGCCGAGGATCCAGCGATTGCCCGAATACGCTGATGCCTTCCGGCAAGATGATGCCGTTCAAGCGATATTGCAGGCCGTTGTGTTCACCGCGAACGTGGAATTGCCCGAAGGAGTCTTGGGCAACATCCGGCGCTTGCATGATCACTTGATTGAGCAATTGGTTGTCGCCGCCGGGTTGGGCGGTAATGGCGGCTTCGTTGATCGTATAGATCGAGGCGCCCGTCTGCGTTTGGATGCCGTTGCGGGCCTCGTTGAGGTGCTGTGCGATGACCACGATCTCATCCAGCTTGGAGGTCGAGTCCCCGCCGCTACTCACGTTCGCATCACTATCCGGGGCGGGACCGGGCGCAGCATGCGCTTGGGCGAGGATGCCCGACAAATACAACATGGAAACCATCGCGGGCGCATAGCGCGCCGCAAAACGATCGGAATAGAACATGACTCAAGCACTCCTGGTCGAACACGCAAGGCCGCAACAATCAGCGGCTCAGATGAATCTCAAAGAGAATCAGCGTGTGACGGGTGGCGCTCGGGACCGGAAAGCGAGGTGGGTACGATGATCGAGAAACGAGGCAGGCGGCGCCGGCGGGGGCGCGCTCTGCGTGAACTGAAGAGAAACCGGCAGCACCGTGGGCGTTCCCGCGGCCGCCAGCAATGGCGCAAAATTTAAGCAATCACTGCAAAACTCATGACTATTCGCAATCTGAGAGGCGGAAGTCTTAGCCGTAGCAGACTGATGCGTATAGGCATGCGCGATTGCGCCCATCTGGGCAATGAATAACGCCAGCCCAACAAGCGCTGCGATGCGAAATTCCTGACGATGGGAGCGATTGAACAAAGATCAGCCTTCCGGTTAGCTCCGGCCGATGCTAGCACCGCGCGAGCAAACTGGGAACTCTGTCGTATTCCTGACACACAACGAGTCCCTTCTTAAAGCGCCCCTGCCCGGGCATCAGCATCTCCGACTCGAATTGGGAATCCTGACGATCGTACGGGACGGCAGCCTAGGGGCACCATTCAGGCGTCAGCCCTCCAGCGTCAATTAGCTAGAACGAGATCTTCACGCCGCCGAAATAGGCCCGCGGCATCGCCGGGCTCTGAAAGCGCGAATCGACGTCTGGATCTCCAAATTCGCCGTCGGCCGGCACGCCCGGCGCGCCGACGCCGGTCGGGTCGCCCAAGATACCGAACGTCGAGTAATGCCGGTCGAACAGGTTTTGGATGTTGGCGAACACCTGTACGTGCGGGACGAATTGATAGGACGTGCGCAAGCTTGCCACCGCATGGCCCGGCAATTCCGGATTCAAATTGGCCTCATCGCCTCGATAGAAAGACGGCCCTATGTAGCTCCATGTACCGCCTACCGACCAGTGCGGCAGAATCGCGACATCCGCACCGAACTTCACGCGAGTCTTCGGTATCAACGGCAACTGGTCGCCGACTTTCACTTGAATGTTGCCGTCCGCGTCTTGGAACGGATTGGCGGGTGACGGTTCCAGCAGTGCCGAGCGGAAAGTCGCCTTAAGATAGCTATATTGCAGATACGCGGAAACCTTCTCGAATTGATAGGTCAAGTCGAGATCTGCACCTTCACGGCGCGTTGACCCGACGTTCTGGAAAAAGCCGGACGCGATCGACGTCGAGATGCCATAGATGTCGTTCTCGGAATTGGTGCGATAGATGCTGAGGTCATAGCCGAACTTGCCGAGGCTCGCGTCGGTTAAGTTGGCGCGCGCGCCGACTTCGACGGTTTTCGCCACGACTTGTTTCAATGGCGGATCGGAAGCGAGGTTCGTGGGCAATAAGCACGGCGCGGCCGGGTTCGCGCACTCGAGTTCACTGGCGGTAGGAGCGCGATTGTTGATCGAATAGCTGCCGTATACCGTCAAAGCGGGGGCGATCTTGTAGGTGAGCGCCGCCGATGGATCGAAGTGCGTGAATCGGTCGTTTCCGTCCAGCGCGTCACCATTACGATCGGCGAGATCCACATTCGCAATGTTGTAGCGTCCGGTGACCGTCACGGACAACGCGTCGATGACGTCGAACGTGTCGGTCACAAATGCGCCGTAGTACTTGTTGCTCGCATTGAGATTCACCGGCGTGGCACTGCTATCGACGCCCTCCGGTGTAGCGACGAAATAGGGCGATGGCAATACCGACAAAGACGCATCGATCACGCCGAGCCAAGTTCCTGAGAAAAAGTTGGTGGTCGAGGTATCGACCGTCGCACCGACGGCGAAGGCGTTGCCGTGGCCGAAGATCTTTTCGGTGCTCGAGAACTGCAGTGAACCGCCCCAGGTTTGCGAGTGGATGGCCTCGTAATCGTTCTGGCCGATGATCGTCGCGCCGCCGTTGGTGATGTCGGGAATGTGCCGGCCGGCCGTATCGGTCAGCACGTAATCACCGTCGCACAGCAGGCCGGGGGCGACATCGTCATCGCACGCCGCGTAATCGGAATTATCGCCGTTCGCCACCGTTTGCCGGTAGTTGCGATAGTACAGCACGCTCGACAACGCCAGCGTCGGCGTGAAGTTGTATGCCGTGTCGAGCGATATCATATCGAGGTTATTGATGTTGTTCTGTGGCCCGGTGAAGACGTTCTCGGAACTGATTGTCAGCGATTGCACCGGCGCAGCGCCCTGGCCGAACAGGCGGTTGTTGCCGCGCGAATAACTCAGGTCCGAGGTGATGGTATCGGTGTGAAAGCTCAAGTCCAGGTAGTACTGTCTAATCCGATCTTGGCGCCGGCATGTTTCGCGTGCCGCGAGAGCCGCTCCGATCACCTCTTCGCGCTGCATGGCGTCTGAATTACCCATATGGTCAAGCATATCAAGGGGATACGACTTACATTCATTCGCATATCGACTCGCCGTTTACAGCCATTCATCCTGTGTTGATGAAGATACCGGGTACCGGCGAAACTACAAGATTCCCCGGGGAAAGGTAGGGGTGCCGTCTATTGGAAAGCGGACGAAAAGGGGCGGGACACGATTGGCGAGACAAGGACCTCATTAGTCGGACACGACAGCGGCTCCTCGGATAGTTGCCCCGGCTCCATTTAAATATTATCATGAAGATAATAAAACCAGTGCGCTGCCGCCCATTTCCAAGGCCTCGAGGGAACTGCAATGAATCATGACGTCATCATTTCGTGCGCCGTCACCGGCGACGACAGCAAGGTCACCAAGAGCCCGCACTGTGCGGTGACCCCGGAGCAGATCGCAGCCACCGCCATCGCGGCCGCGCAGGCCGGCGCCGCCGTCGTCCACATTCACGTCCGCGAGCCGGAGACCGGCGCCTTCAGCATGGAGACCAGGCACTACCGCGAAGTCGTCAAGCGCATCCGCGAGAGCAAGGTCGATGTGATCGTGAACCTCACCTGCGGCATGGGCGGCTACATCGTCGTCGGCGACCACGGCCTGAAGGACACCCCGGGACCGGGCAGCGATTTCGTCAGCCAGGAAGACCGGATGCGGCACGTCATCGATCTGTGCAACGAAGGATTGTACCGCCCGGACATCGCCACCCTGGACTGCGGCAGCCTGAATTTCGGCGACGGCAACCGCGCCTATGTGTCGACTCCGAACTACCTGCGCCAGGGCGCCGGAATCTGCAAGGATCTCGGGGTCAAGCCCGAGCTGGAAGTATTCGACACGGGCAACCTGTGGTTCGTCAGGCAGATGATCAAGGAGGGATTGCTCACGGCTCCGTCGTTGATCCAACTGTGCATGGGGATACCTTACGGGGTTCCCGCCGACGTCGGGCACCTGCTCGCCATGGTCAATACGCTGCCCGAGAATTGCAATTGGGGAACGTTCGCCATCAGCCGCATGCAGATGCCCTGGGTCGCCCAGGCCGTGCTGCTCGGCGGCAATGTGCGGGTCGGGCTCGAAGACAATCTGTACCTGAGCAAGGGCGTCTATGCCAGCAACGCGCAGCTGGTGGAAAAGGCGCGCACCATCATCGAAGCCATGGGCGCGCGGGTGCTGACCGCGGCGCAGGCGCGCGAAAAACTGCAGCTGCGCTGAGCACCATGCCGGTGGCCGAACTACCCATCTACCACGCGGCGATCGAGCCGGGCTGGATCGACTACAACGGGCATCTGCGCGATGCCTACTATGGATTGATCGCCAGCCTCGCCGTCGATGACGTGATGGACCATCTCGGCATCGACGCCGCGTACCGGGCACGGACGCACTGCACCTTGTATACCCTTGAAGTGCATTTGCACTACCTGCACGAGGTCAAGAGTTCGGACGATCTGGCAGTCCACTCGTCGGTTCTGGATTTCGACCGGAAGCGCATTCACATGGGTTGCCGATTCACCTGCCCGCGCGTCGCCGAGCCGGTGGCCACCGCCGAAATGATGCTCATCCACGTGCATCAGGGCGAGAAGCCGTCGGTGAAGCCGTTTCCGGACGAGGTATCGGCCATGCTCGAAGCGCTCAAGGTGCCGCCTGAGGCTTTCGAGTCCTTCGGTCCCGGTTCGCGCAAGATCGAAATCAAGCGTCGCTGAAGCGTGCCGCCGATGGACATTCATCGACTCATCGCGCCCCGCAGCATCGCTCTCATCGGCGCCGGGGTTTGGACCGATGCCGTGGCGGCCGGCAACATCGCCATCGGCTATGGCGGCGCCCTGTGGCGCGTTCACCCGACGCGCGCATCGACGCCGACGACGACTTATTACCGGTCGATCGACGAACTTCCCGGGGTGCCCGACGCCGCCTTCCTTGCGGTGCCCAATCACGAGGCTCCGGCGGTCGCGGCTGCGCTGGCGGCGCGCGGGGCCGGGGGGTTCGTCTGCTTCACTGCCGGCTTCTCCGAGACCGGCACCGAGTCCGGCCATCGGCTCACCCGGGATTTGTCCGAGAACGCCGGCGCCCTGCCCTTTTTCGGTCCGAACTGCTACGGCTTCGTCAATTTCTTCGACAAAGTGGCGATGATGCCGGACCAGATCGTCGGCGCGCCCATCGAGCGGGGTGTGGCGCTCATCTGCCAGAGCGGCACGATCGCGCTGACGCTCATGTTCAACCAGCGTTCGGTGCCCATCGGCTGCCTGTTCACCGTGGGCAATCAGACGCGGTTGGCGGTGGAAGACCTGATCGAAATGCTCTGCGGCGACGCGCGCGTGACGGCGTTCGGCTTGTATCTCGAAGGCATCAAGGATCCCGAGCGGTTTGCTCGTGCGGCCGAACGCGCGTGCGCCGCGGGCAAGCCGATCGCGGTGATCAAGTCGGGGCGCACCGCCGCCGCGGCACGCACCGCGCACAGCCACACCGGAGCGCTCGCCGGCGCTGATGAGGTCTTCGAAGCGTTTTGCCGGCAGGCGGGTGTTGCCCGCTGCGACACCTTGGGCACTCTTTGCGAGACCCTGAAATTGTTCCACACGGGCGGGCCGCTGCCGGGCCGCAAGGTACTCATCATGGGGGCGTCGGGCGGGGACATGGCCATGACGGCCGACGTCGCGCGAGATCTCGATTTGGATTTCGCGCCTCTTCCGCCCGCCCGCACCGCTGCCTTGCGCGAAGTGCTGACCGATCGGGTGACCATCGCCAATCCCTTCGATATCCATACGTATCTCTGGTTCGACCCGCCCGCATTGAAGCGCGTATTCGCAGAGGTTCTGAACTCGGGCTACGACATCGCCGGTTTCATGCTCGACAGCCCGCCGGAGGGAAAGGCTGACTCCGCTGCCTACGATGCGGTCATCGATGTGTTCATCGAGGCGGCGCAGGGCGCACCGACGCGCGCGGCGCTGGTCGCCTCCCTGCCCGAGACCATCAGCGCCAGGGTTCGGCAGCGCTGCCTCGACGGCGGAGTGGTCCCGCTGCAGGGGCAACGCGAGGCCTTGGAGGCCATGTCGCTGGCCGGCAGCGTGGGTGCGACCTGGGCGGACGGGCATGGCGTACGGCTGCAGCTGCCGCCGCGGCCGCAGGCAGCGCCCGCCGACGTGTATGCTCTGGGCGAACACGAGGGCAAGGAGGCGTTGGCGAAGTTCGGCGTCCATGTGCCGAGCGGAAAGCTCGTACCGGCCGGCGCCGCCGCCGCCGCCGCCGTCTCGATGGGTTTTCCGGTGGTTCTCAAGGCATCCGGCGCGCACCTCGAACACAAGACCGAGCTCGGCGGCGTAATGCTCAATGTGCGCAGCGAAGCCGATGCGGCGGAGGCGGCCCGGCGGCTGGCGGGGCTCTCCGACATTCTGTTGGTCGAACCCATGGTCACCGACGGGGTGGTCGAAATCCTGATCGGCGTCATCGTCGATCCTCAGTTCGGCCAGGTGTTGGTGCTCGGCGCCGGCGGCGTGCTCACCGAGATCATGGCGGACAGCGTCAGTCTTCTGCCGCCTTGGACGGAGCAATCCGTCGCGGCGGCGTTGCAGCGGCTTGACGTCAGCAAGCTGTTCGCGGGCTACCGGGGCAAGCCGGCGGCGGACGTGGCGGCATTGATCGGCACCGTCATGGGCGTGGCGCGGTACGCTTCCAGCCATACGGCCACTCTGGTTGAAATCGACGTGAACCCGGTGATCGTGCGTCCCGCGGGATTGGGCGCAGTCGCGGTCGACACGATGATTCGTTTGAGGAAACTCGCTTGAAGGGGGAAGACATGACAGATGGAGTCCGTACCGTCAAAGACGGCGCCGTTCTTGAGATAACCATCGATCGGCCGAAGGCGAATGCCATCGATCTTGCGGCAAGCCGCCGCTTGAATCAGATCGTCACCTCGTTTCGCGACGATCCTGAACTTCGCATCGCCATCATCACCGGCGCGGGCGACCGTTTCTTCTCGCCGGGCTGGGACCTGAAAGCGGCGACGGCTGGCGAGGAGTCCGATTCGGATTGGGGAGTAGGCGGCTTTGCCGGCTTCAATTACCCGCGAAATCTCAACAAGCCCATCATCGCGGCAGTCAACGGCATCGCCTGCGGCGGCGGTTTCGAGGTGGTGCTCGGTACCGACATCATCGTCATGGAAGAGCACGCCAAATTCGCGCTGCCGGAAATCAATGTCGGGGTGCTCGCGGATGCGGGAACCGTGAAATTGCGCCGGCGCATTCCCTATCATGTTGCCGTCGAGTTTCTGTTCACGGGGCGATGGATGGATGCCGCCGAGGCCAAGCACTGGGGGCTCGCCAATCACGTCGTGCCCAAGGGACAGGCCATGGCGAAGGCGCGTGAAATAGCGCAGCAACTCGTCGCTGGACCTCCCCTGCTGTTCCCGGCGATCAAGCAGCTGCTGCG
>Ga0182013_10004636_pt1 | contig 16414 bp, 11 predicted proteins | sample 612S2MmetaG_FD_120487 | JGI IMG/M metagenome (GOLD analysis project Ga0182013, IMG submission 120487) | Permafrost microbial communities from Stordalen Mire, Sweden - 612S2M metaG | ecosystem: Environmental > Terrestrial > Soil > Wetlands > Permafrost | place: Sweden: Stordalen | collected...
TGGCGGGGAAAATGGGCTGAGCCATTCCTTTCGATGGCGAGAGCTTCGCAGGTGGGGCAGGCGGTGCTCGCCTGCCCCACCTGCGGGCTCACTGCAAATTCCACGACATCAGGAGTTCTGAAGGACCGCTTGCTCGCGGGGTGCCCTCTGGGCCCGGCTCGGAAAACGCCGCGCTGATTCCACGGGACGCCAGGGAGCGGTCTTGCCGTTACGATTACGAATCGGAGTTTCGCGGCAGAAACCACCTAACGTAAGTTATACCTTCTCGGGAACCACGAACGGCTTGCGGTACACGCGTGTCAGCAGTTTGTTGGCCTCGGCGTCGCCGGTGCAGGTCATGGTTGCGGAATCGAAGTTGATGGTGCGGCCCACGCGATAGGAGATGTTGGCCAGGTGCACCAGCACCGTGGATGCCGCCCCCTCTTCGATTTCGGCGTGAAGATCTTCGCGCTTGCGGCTCTTGACCGCATCGATGAAGTTGGCGAAGTGGTCGCCGCCCTTGTCATTCCGGGGTCCGGGCGTCTGTTCCTTGCCCAGCCAGGATTGATAGGACGAATAGCTGTCCATGGTCACGTAGCCCTTCGGACCATAGAAAATGTTGCCGATGCTGTCGGAACCGCGCCTCGGCGTGGCCGGAGCGTTGCCCTGGTAGGATGCATCGCCCACGGTGGCTTCGTGGTTGCTCATCCAGTGGCGCACTTCGAATTCCAGCATCTTGCGTTTGCCGCTCTCATTGAACTCGAAGGCGCAGTTCAAAGTGTTGGGCGTTTCCTGATCGTCATCGAACACGAAGTGGCCGCCGATGGCGCTCACCTTGACGGGATACTTGACGCCCAAGCCCCAGCGGGCCACATCCATTTCGTGGATGCCCTGGTTGCCCAGATCGCCGTTGCCGGTGTCCCAGAACCAGTGCCACTTGTAGTGGAAGCGGTTCTGCGTGAACTGGTGCATGGGGGAGGGCCCGGTCCAAAGGTCGTAATCCACGCCGGCGGGCACCGGTTCGGGCGGCGCGTGGCCGATGGTATCGCGCCACTTGAAGCACAGGCCGCGGGCCATGTAGACATCGCCAATCAGACCGTCGCGCATCTTCTGCATGGCCTCCTGGATGGCCACCGACGAGCGGATCTGGCTGCCCTGCTGCACCATGCGGTTGTACTTGCGGGCGGCCGCCACAATCTGCTTCGCCTCAAAAACATTGTGCGAGCAGGGTTTTTCGACGTACACATCCTTGCCGGCCTGGCAGGCCCAGACGGTCATGAGCGTGTGCCAGTGATTGGGCGAAGAGATGGAAATAGCGTCGATGGTTTTGTCTTCCAGCAGCTTCCGGATATCCGTATAGGTTTGCGGTTTGGGCTTTCCCAGTTTTTCGATCTGGGCCAGCCCTTTAGCGATGTGCGAATCGTCGGGATCGCAAATCGCGGCAATTTCCACGTTGGGCAGCTTGCTGTAGCCGCCGATGTGAGCTGTCGCGCGGCCGCCGATACCGATGCACGCAACGCGAACCGTGTCGCTCGGCGCGCCGAACACATTGGACGCGGCGCCCAGGGCCGCAGCCGAACTGACTAAGAAATTTCGTCGATCCATTGGTCTCCTTCGCATTCCCCGTCACCGTCAACCTATCATGTTTTCACGAACCGCGTGTGGCCGCCTACCCTTCCATTCGGGCGTTTGGGAGACGCGGCACGGCCTCAACGCATGGATCGAACGGGTGCGCCGGGCGAAGAATCGATGAAGCGGTGCGTGCCGTATCGCCGTTACCGCGACGCCGGAGTTCCAGTGGCGGAGCGCGCGCGAGGCAATCGATTCCTGGCTGCGGCAGCAGTCTCGTAAGGCCGGCACCACGCAATTGCCGCCTAGAAGCTTATAGGAAAAGATGAAAAAAGAATTGTCGATCCTAGGCGGCAATCCCCAGAGCCGTGAAGAGATCGCGCATACCAACCCGGAGATGTTCGTACTGTTGATCCACCGGCGTGGGATGGTTCGCTTTGGTTTGTGGCTCGGGCCGTTGGCTGGCGGCAAATAACGGCCGGATGACCGGCCGGACTTCTTCTTGGCGGTCGTTCTTGGCGTTCTTGGCGACTTTGCGAGAGATTCTGCACTGGATCGCATTGGACAAGAATGCCGTGGCTCAACAGGTCGTCGATGCAGCCTTTCGCGTGCATACCAGTCTCGGTCCGGGATTGCTGGAGTCGGTCTACGAGGCGGCCTTGGCCTACGAACTGGAAAAACGCGGGCTGAGCGTCGCTCGTCAGCAAGGCATCCCGGTAATCTATGAGGAGGTCCGCATCCACGCCGGTTTCTTCGCAGACTTGGTGGTGGAGGACCAGGCGATCGTGGAAATCAAGGCAGTGGAGAACGTCGCGCCGGTGCATAAGAAGCAACTTCTCACCTATCTGAAGCTAGCTGACAAGCGTCTGGGACTGCTCCTCAACTTCAATGTGGTTCTGATCAAAAACGGCATCACTCGCATCGTCAACGGTCTGAAAGAGTGATTTCTCGCCAAGTCGCCAAGGTCGCCAAGTAAACGCCCCTCACCCGCTGTTGAGCTGCCAGTAGGGCCACTTTTTCGGAGCCCCAGTCCCCGAAAAAGCATAGTTAGCTTCTGTCGCGAAACTCCGACTCGTAACGGCAAAACCGCTCCCTGGCGGTCGCGGCTCAGTAACAGATCCCGTGGAATCATCGCGGCGTTTTCCGAGCCGCGCGCGCAAGCAAGCGGTCCTTGCCACTTGAAGGCAGTTTCGCGACAAGCGCGGCGCGGTCCCGGCATCGTCGAAATTCCGGCTAGTGCCGGCGGTCTCGCGAAGACGAACTTTGCCGTGTGCCGTCATGTCACTACACCAAAACGTCGAAAGCCGGCCAAGAGCATCGGCGCCTCGCAGAAAAAATTCCGTACGAATCGACGAGATGCCTGTCGGCCGAGTCATTTTCGCGCCGGCCTGGGCTGTCCCAAGCCGGGGCGGATCCGCAGAGCCGCCGCCAGTTCCTTCGAAGCCTCCGCTTCCCTGCCGGGCATTTGCCGCAGCACCATCGCAAGGTTGTAATGCGCTTCGGCGAAGTCCGGTTGCAGCCGCAGAGCCGTTTGAAACTCCGCAACGGCGTCGGGCAGCCGGCCCGGTATTCGGAGCAGCGCGTTGGCCAGGTTGTAGTGTCCTTCGGGGCGGTCCGGCTCCAGCCGCAGAACCGCCTCATACTGACCCACGGCATCCTCCAGCCCGCCCGGAACCCGGAGGAGCGCGCTTGCCAGATTGGCGTGCGCTTCCACGAAGTCCGGCCTGACGCGCAGTGCTGCCTGGAATTGCGCCATAGCATCCCGCAGCCGGTTCGGATCCTGCAGATATACCCTTCCCAAATCGTTGTGCGCTTCGGCGTAGCCGGGCCGGATGTCCAAGGCAGCCTGCAATTCAGTGATCGCGCCGGGCAAACGGCCCGGCATTTCGAGCAGCGCGAGACCCAGACGGTAGTGCGCCTCGGCGTCATCCGGCCGGAGCCGCACGGCCGTCTGAAACTCCCCGATAGCGTCCGCCTGCCGGTCCGTCGCGTGCAGCAGTGCGCTGCCCAAATTAATCCGCGCTTCGGAGTAGTCCGGCCGGATCCGCAAGGCCTCCCGGAACTCGGCGATGGCGTCCGCCTGCCGGCCCGGCGTATGCGCCAGCGCGTTGCCCAGATTGTAATGCGCTTCGGCATAGTCCGGCTCGCTGCGCAAGGCGGCCCGATATTCGGCGATCGCCTCCGGCAACCGGCCGGGCGTGAGTGCCAGCAAATTGCCCAGATTGTTGTGCGCCTCGGCAAAATCGGGGCGGATACGCAGGGCCGCTTGAAACTCGGCGATGGCGTCCGGCAATCGGCCTGGCTCGTTCACCAGTGCAGCCCCGAAGAGATCGTGCGCGCGGGCGCTTTCAGGGGAGACTGCAGCGGCGCTGGCCCACAGGCTTCGTTCGTCCGTCCAATCCGCATTGCGGGCATAGGTTCGCGCCGCGAACGCGACGCATACGGCTGCCGGCACGCCCCACCAGACGCGCTCCGGAAGATGCAGCACGCCCGGCCGCCACCAGCGGACAACCGCGGCCACGGCACAGCCGGCCAAGCCGATCGACGGCAAATATAGAAATCGCTCGGCCATAATGCTGCCGATCGCAATCGGCAGATTCGACGTCGGAAGGTAGGCGATCCAAAAGAAGAGCGGGAAAAAGTAAAGCGCCTTCGCCGTCCGCTTCCGGGACACGGCAAACCATGTGCCGGCCAGCAGCAGTGCCGCGGTCAGCAGGAACGCGACATCGCCCCAGCCGATGCCCCGCCAATCCAGCAGCGGAATCGCACGGTATGAATAATCGACCGAAAGTTGGGATGGCCAGAGGAACAGCCAGACAAGCTTTCCCAGAACCTTGAGCGCCGTCAATCTGCCGGCCACGAAACTGGCGCCCACGATGGGATTGTCGGCGTAGCTGGGCGCCAGATGAACCCGCGCGCCCATGCGCAGGCAGAGGAACACGGCCAGCGGAACCATGGCGGCGGCGTACGGCAGAACGCGCCTGCGCCAGGAGCCGGCCTGCGCGGAAATGGAATCGTAAACCAACAGAAGCCCGGGCAATACCGCGGCGCTTTCCTTGGAAAAAATCCCGATGGCCTGAGCCGCGGCCAAGCCCGCTATCCATCCGAGCCTGTGCCGTCCTTCGGACCGGCAGCATCTGGCATAACAGAGCAGTCCGGCCAATACGCCGCACGCGGCCAGCAGGTCCGCCCGCCCCACGATGTTGGTGACCGCCTCGGTCTGGACGGGATGCAATCCCCATAGCGCGGCCAGCGCGAAAGCGGGCCCACGCCGCGCGAAAATCAGCATTCCCAGGGCATACACCAGCATCACGTCGATCTCATGCAGCGCCAGATTCACGCAGTGATAGAGGGCGGGGTGGGGGCCATTGCCGAAGGCCACGTAATTCAACAGGAAGGATAGCGTGGTAAGCGGCCGGTACAGCCCGGCGTCCGGGTGGTTGAACCAGAATCCTCCACCGAGGATGAGGGCAAGGTTCTGCGCCGTGAACGCGTGGATACGGGGATCCTGGGAAAGTAGGACCGCGTTATCGTAGATCAGGCCGGCCTGGAACGAATTCGAGTAAGCCAGCAGGACTACGATTCCCAAAACGAGAATCGCCAGTGCGTGCCGGGGGTTTGGGGGTGCGGTAACAGGCTTTGTGTGCCGTGTCTCGGCAGTCTTCGCGGGCCGTTGGTCGCGTTTCACACCGTAGTATATCATCGGCGCCCGGATGGCCCTCGTCCTGGGCGAGCCCCGGGGTGTAACCGATCTGGGGAAGGTCCGTCACCGGTCCTCTGGTCCCGGCTGTGCAACTACAGAACTCCTGATGTCGCCCCGCATTCCTTTCGATGGCGAGAGTTCCGCAGGTGGGGCAGGCGGTGCTCGCCTGCCCGCCCGCACTGAATTAGGTCCGCTGCTCGAATAGGATCGAGGGCATGCGAGCACCGCCTGCCCCACCTGCGGGCTCACTGCAAATTCCACGACATCAGGAGTTCTGAACTAATTGCAAACACGAGGGCACTCGTTACTGAGCCGCGGCCGTTAGGGAGCGTATTCCGCGCCTGAGCCACGAAATCCCCAGATCGCTTAAGCACAGCGAGCCCCCGGATCACCGCTCGAGGAGCAGGACCAGCGACCGGCCCTGAACGGTGTATTGCCAGGCCCCTAATAGAGCTTCCCCGCCGCTGGGATGAATGTTTCCCCAGGCTTGCGCCGAGGCGCTAGTGTCGGCTGTGACAAACCAGTTTTTTCCCGGCGAGGGTGCGGGAAGGTTTGCCACGATCGGGTCGCTCCAGCCGTTGTAAGCGACATAGACGGAGTTTGCCGGACCGCCAAATTCGCTCTCATCGAGCCGGTACGCCAAGAAGTGATTATTGGCGTCCTGAAAATACTCCGGATCCACCTCGGCGCCGTTATCGCGATACCAGGTAAGATCCTTCAGTCCATTTCCGTTGTGGTCCGTGCCGGTGAAGAAGTCAGCCGGCCGCAGACAGGGATGGGCATGCCGGAACTGCATAAGTTGTCCGGTATAAGCGGTAAGAGCGGTTTGTTGCCCGGCTGTCGTCCAGTCCAACCAAGTCGCGATGGTGTCGATGTTATAGGCGTTGTTATTGCCAAATTGCGTTCGATAGATCTCCGACCCGCCCGATATCAAGGGGGTTCCAGCCGACAACAGGAGAATCGCGAGACCGGTTCGCACGGCCTGAACCTGCTGCACCGGATCGCCGCCATGGTCCCAGCACATCTCGGCTTCGGCCGAGCGGCCTCCTTCGGAGGGGCCGAAAGGGAACGGTTGATCGTTGTTGGTGCCGCTGTAGGAGTAGAGATCGCGGAGTGTCATTCCGTCGTGGACGGTGAGGTAGTTGACCGAATTCCACGGCTTCCGGCCGCGCGCCCGGAACAGGTCGTCCGAACCGGCGAAGCGGGTCGCTATGCTGCCAGGCGTGACCGCTATACACCCCAGCTTGTTCTGCGAGGCGCGGAAGACGTCGCGATAGCCATCGTTCCATTCCGACCAGCCGACTGGAAAATTCCCCTGCTCCTGCCCGGCGCCGTCAGCCGTGTACGGCTCCGCGATCAGGTCCACGCCGGCGCCGCCGCCGGCCGGACGCGCGGGCAACTCCGTCACGGCGCGGTTCAAAATGTTATCGGGGTCGTCCGGATTGAAAGAGTAACCGCCATTGGCGTCGGCGTTGCCCAGCACGGCGGCAAGATCGAACCGGAATCCATCGGCGCCCATGACGCCGGTCCAGTATTTCAGCGAATCGAGGACCAGGTTGCGCACGGTGGAGGAGGCCGCGTTGATATTGGGTCCTACACCGTTGTCATTCTGATAGAGATTCGGCGCCGAGGCGCTCAGGATCTCGTAGTAACCGGTGTTGTCCAAGCCGCGGAGCGAGTAGATTTCGGCGATGGTTCCGGTATTATCGTTCCAGACAGCCTCATCGTGGTGATTGTAGACTACATCCACATATACCTTAAGTCCGGCTGCGTGGAAGGCTTTGACCATGGCGATCCATTCGTTGGTGGGACCGCCGGGCGAAGGATCGCTCGCATACCTCCGGCCGGGAGCGAAGTAGCTGCACGAATCGTATCCCCAGTAGTTATGATGATCCGGGTATTGCGGCAGGTTGTTCAGACCGTTTTGAGATTCATGTACGGGCTGAAACTCCACGGCGGTAACTCCCAGCGCCTTCAGGTAATCCGCACGCAGAGCCGCTCCGGCATAAGTTCCCTGCAACGCGGCTGGAACTGTGGGATCGTTCTTAGTAAGTCCGCGAAGGTGTACCTCGTAAACGATGTCGTCTTTGAACGGACCGGTGGGCTTCACGCCGAAATCCGGGTTTGGCAGGTCCAGAACAATTCCCTTCGGCGCGAACGGCCCGGTATCGGCCAGCCGGGAAACGGTGCCGGATTGATACTCCAGCGGGCTTGGATGGGCGGGAGTCAGCGGATTGTGGCTGACCTCCAGGGCATACGGATCCAGCAGAAGCTTGTTGGGGTTGAAGCGGTTTCCCTGCTGGTCGACGTCGGTGGCAAATCCGATCCCCGATCCGGGAGTCCACGCGGGATCGAAAACCCAGTTCGGCCCCCATGCACGGTAGCCGTAATAGATGGTATCCTGCAACCCGGCTGCTTTCAGGTCCGCCACCTGCACGGTGAACGTGAAACCGCCGCCCGCTTCCACGGCCATCGCCTGCTTCAGGATCGGATCGGCTCCCGTGGCGGCCGCGTAAATCCAGATCTCCATGCGTGTGGCGCGCGGGGCGCGGACGCGGAAAGCAACTTCAACCTTGCCCGATAGAAACCGCGCACCTAAGAAGAAAGGCTCCATAGAAGTGCGCCCCTATGTGGGGAACGTCCCCACGACCGTGGTTTGCGGCGCCACGTCGAACACCTTGACGAAAGTAGCGTGCAGGCTGCTGTTGTAGGAACAGGCGTTCACCAGGCGGCACTGCCTGCCCCACCTATTGTCTACCGCAATTCCCCCGTCGAAGCAAACGAAAACCGCTGCGCCACCGTCTTTCCGGACGCCAGATAGGCGCGGATGGAATCGCGATTCCCGCCGGCGCGCGCGGCCGCCTCGCTCAAACACTCGACCGCGTCGGCCGGCGCCGTGCTGGCATCCAGACGGAAGATCCACGGCACATTCGCCGACGTCAACGCGCGGTCGGCCGAGATGGCCACGACGGGTATCAGCGCCTTCACGGCGATCTGCTCCGCCAGGTGCGCCGATGCGCGGTCCGTAGCCACGATGCCGATGGCGTCGGGGTCGTACACCAACTTCACCAACTCATTCGACGCCTTGCCCCACGCGGCCTCCGAAGAGATGCCCACCACTTCGTAGCCAGGGCGACTCAAGCTCGCCGCGGCCGCCTCCGCGCCGGGTCCGAACAGTACGATCTTGCGGCGCTCACCGGCCGACGACGAGGGCGCCGGCCCGTTGTACTCCACGCCGGCCGCACCCACCGTGGCATACGGCGCCTGCATGGTGTAACGGCGATACGTCCAGAGGCCGTCGTGCAGTTTGCCCAGGTACATGGGAGCGATGTTCTTGGCATTGGGGTCGAAAATCATTTCCCCGGTGACGCCTTTGTAGCTCTCGAGCGAGTAGAGCGCGTTACGAATGGCGCCGCGATTCAGCCCCGCGCGGCAGATGGCGTCTAACAGGATGTTCATGGTATCGAACCCCAGCGCCGAAAAGGAATCGACCTTGGCATGATACGCCGCCTCATACCGCTTCTGGAAGGCCAGCCACGTGGCATCGTCGCGATTGGGGTCGAACGGATAGACGGCCTCCAGCCCTTCGGCTGCCGCTCCGGCTTTCTGCACGAGACCCTCGCCCACCACGCGCGCGCTGCCGAAAACCGGCTGCTTCATGCCCATTTTGCGCATCTCGGTGAGGATCTCGCCGGCGGCCGGAGCATCGCCCCAGATCACGATGCCGTCCACGCGCGAATCGTTGATCACGCGCAGTTGGCGGGTGAACGTGTTATCGCCCGGGGCGTACTTCTGCTCGATCACCACCGGATGGCCGAGCCGCCTCGCAGCGTCGCGGAACTTCAACACACCGAAACGGCCGTAGCGCTCATTGACGCGCAGAAGCGCCACGCGCTTCAATCCAAGGTCGGTGAAGATGCGGCGCGCCAGGGTGTACGACTGCACGCGGTCGTCTTGAATCGAAGTCAGGATCCACGGAATGATGGTCTCGGGAATGGTGGGATCGGTGGCCGCGCTGTTGACGATGGGCAGCTCGGCCTTGAGCGAGACGCGCAGGGCAATGTGGGTGGAATCGCCGCTGATGGACCCCAGCATGGCCCAGACCTTATCGTCATAGACCATCTTGACTATTTCGTTGCTGGCCGCGCCCCAGGTGGCGGCATCGTTGTGCAGTTTCAGGCTGAACGGCTTGCCGCCGTAGCCGCCGCGCGCGTTGGCTTCGTCAATGGCCAGTTGCGCGCCATGCAGCATAGCCGTTCCCAAAGCGATATCTTTGTGGTCCTGAATCGGCCCCAGAAAACCGATCGGCACCTCGCTCACCTCGGACGCCGGAACGGTGGGCGCATCGGCGGCGGGGCCGTTATATTCCGGCGTCTTGGTGTAGTGCACGTAGTAGGGGACGGTGAATTTCGAATACGGCCGCAGATCTTCCGGAGTGTTGGCATAGGGCGCCAGCGTGCGACTGGCCGGCGGACCGGGCTGCTGCGCTCCACAGGCGCAGGTGGTCTGAGCGCTGACAAACGCAGGCAGAGCCAGCGCTGCCGCTAACAGTTTCCATTGCATGACGAATCCTTCGGTGGTGGAACGAACATGGCGATGGCTTCGATTTCCACCAACAGTTCGGGACGGCAGAGAATGGCCTGGATGCCGGTGGAAGCCGGCAGCGGGTCGAGCCCCTGTTCCTGGAAAAATTCCGTGCGGCCTTCATTGAAAGCCTCGTAATCGCGCTCGATATCGCGCAGGTAGCAACTGGTGCGGACGATGTCCTTCCAGGTTGCGCCTTCCGCCGCCAACAGGCCGGTAATGTTTTCGTAAGTGCGCCGCAACTGCGCGCGAAAGTCGCCGATATGGACACTCTGTCCATCCTCGTCAATGCTGGCTGTGCCGGAAATCAGCAGAATCGCGACACCCCCCACGTCTATGCGCAATCCACGTGAAAAGGAGCTCGGCTTGGGGTAGTCGTACGCTTCATTGAGCACCGAGAGCGCCGTGATGGCGTGCTTTTTCACCTCTGTGGCGCCTGCGATTCGGTCGAGCAGTTCGATTGTGTTCATCGGCTTGAATCTCCGGTTAAAATGCGAATTCCGTGGCTCACGCCTTTGGCGGTAGCCACCCAAACATCGTTATTCTGAAAATCGATGGCGAAGGTATAATGATGCGCCGGCGCGGTTTCCACGGGCACGCGCGTCACGGCGCCCTTTTCGTCGCGCACTAACATCTCCGGCGCGTGCGTGTCCAGCGACGGACGATAAGTGGCCCAACGTTCGCCGTCGTAATAGGCCAGTCCTTTGTCGGTGGAGAACCAAGTTCGCGTTCCGTCCACGCTCTTCACCTGGTTGAGGAAGTTGCTGGGCAGGCCGCTGTCTTTGTCCAGAAAGTTTTGCCAGTTGCGGCCGTCGTAGCGGGACGCTCCAAAGTAAGTGGCGGCCCACAGGATACCCTTCACATAACTCACCGAAGTGGTGATTTCGTGGATCAATCCCTGATCCTTGAAAAGGACCATCTCGGTTTCGCCGTCAGGATCGTTGTAGTCCTTCCAGCGGTCGGTTTTGACGTCGTATTCCAGCACTCCCCCGCCCCATACCGCGTAGTATACCTTGTCTTCGGCGGCCGTCACGCTGTAGGTCCAGATCTCATACATGGGGGTATTACGTTCATTATAGGGGCTCCATTGATGGGTGCGCGTATTCAGCCGCGCGCCGCCGGCGGCGGTGGCTACCCACACGGCGTCGCCCAGCACCGAGACTCCGTAGACTACGTCGTTGGGCAGGCCGCTGGTGAGTTGCGTAAAGGTGTCGAAGCGGCCGGCGGAATAGCGGCTGAGCCCGCCCATGGTGCCGATCCACAGGTCGTGAGTTCGTTTGTCGAGGGCCAATGAGAGCACCGCGCGGTGGGCCAATCCATCGGCCACGGTGAAGCTTTTCCAGTGGCCGTTTTCGTAGAGGGCCAAGCCATTGTCGGTGCCGGCCCAGACCTTGTCGCCATCCACGGCGATGGAGTAGACACGGTTATCGGGCAGGCCGTTTTCCGTGGTGAAATTCTGCCAGCGGAAGCGCGGCAGGTCGGCGGCTTGGGCGCTGAGGGCGAGGAAAAGGAGGAGCGGTGCGGTAAGAGGCAGGAGTGCCCCATGCCGCTTACTTTTCCCGCGGCCGGAATTCAGCATTTGTGGTGGGGCAGCCAATCCTGGCTGCAGCCGCCTTTTAGGCGGCTCTTCCGGGGTGCGAACGGCGGTCGACGGGGCGAAGAGCCGGCTGAAAGCCGGCCGCAGCCAGGATTGGCTGCCCCACAAGAAGTAAGTGGTATTGGGCGGGAGTGCCTGCGCCACGTTGTAGCCGGTGGTTTTCATAATATTTTCAAATACTCGATCAGATCGTTCAGTTCGTCTTTCACCAGATCGTTGGTGACGCCATGCTTGTCGTTGGGATTGAAAACCGTCCAGATCTCTTCCAGCGACCGCGCCGACCCGTCATGCAAATACGGCCCGCTGTTGACGATGTTGTTCAACTGCGGTGTATCGATGAGCGGCGACCGGTCCGATGGTTTGCCCGTTCCCACATCGAACGACGCGGTATTCGTATAATGCGGCCCGGAGTGGCACACGAAACATTGCAGCGAATATGGAATGGGCGTGCCATCCTTCTTCACTTCGCGGGTGAAAATCGCCCGGCCGCGCTCCTGTGCCGGCGACAATTCGCCATCGGGGAGCCGATAGCGATTGGGACGCGAAGGAATCGACTGGATATACTTCACCAGGTCTTCCAGCTCTACTCCGCGAAACCCTTCGGAACGGAAAAAGTAGCGCTCCGTCCGAGGCCCGCACTCGGTTTGCAGGTCGGGATTGCCGCCGTTCCATTTATAGGGCGCGGTATCTTTGACCTCTTCGAGCATGCGATTGTCCACGATGTCGACGCCGAAGCCGTCAGGCTCCAGATCCCAGGAGAGTCCGTCGAACGTGGAGTCGATATGGCAGTTGGCGCAGCCGAACTGGTGGCCGAAGGCGTACATCGACGAATAGAAGAGGCGCTCTCCGCGGCGCTCCGCCGTTAGCGGTACAGCGTCGCCCAGCGCGATGGTGGCGCCGACCGCCGCGCGCGCCGTATCCACTACGGAAATGGTGTCGTCCAGCCGGTTGGCCACATACAGCGTGGCCCCATCGGCGGAGATCTGGATGCTGCGCGGATTCTGCCCCACCGCAACGTGCGCCAGCACGTACTTCGCGGACGCCGAGAGATCGTTCGCCATGCGGGCAGCTTGCGGGGACCGCGCCGCGGCCACCAGCTTGCCCAAATCCAGGATCAGAATTTCGTTCGACCCGCTGGCGGAAACGTAAGCCCGCGACTTATCGCGAGAGATGGCCACGCCGAATGGCATGGATGGAAACGTCTCCATCTGGTCCAAAGGCATTTGCACCACCGCGCCAATGTCGTCGCCAAACACCGCCAGCGAATTTCCGAACACCCAGCCGTGCTCCACATGGGCCAGCGGGACCAGGTTCTTGGGCCGCATCTCGGCAGCCAGCCCCACTCGGCCATCGGGCGAGAAGGCGATGTGAAACACGCCCGCCGCATTGTTCAGGACCAGACGGTTGGCCACAACTTTGTGAGCGGCGTCCAGTTGCGTGATTTCCGATTGCGGCGGCGTACGGAATTTGCCCACTTGCGGATAAACGTGACTGACGTAGATGCGCGCTCCGTCGGGCGATGCGGTCACGTAGCTGGCGCCCTTGCCGGCCACAAAGCGCTGCGCATCGCTGCCGTCCGCGAGGTCGATCTGCGAGACATCGTCGGACAGCCGATTGGCCACGTACAGCACATTGCGCACCGCATCGAGCGCGAGTCCCGTGGGCTCAAACCCGGCGGGCAGCGTGCGCAATACCTGCAGCGACGCGGAGTCCACTTCGCTCACCGTGTCCGACCAGGAGTTGGTCACGTAGAACCGCTTGCCGTCGGGCGCCATGGCGATTCCCCGCGGGACCCGGCCCACCGGCACGCGGCCGGCGACCGTATGGGTCGCGGTATCCACCACCAGCACTTCGTCGCTGCCGCTGCACACTACGTATAGCCGCTTGCCATCGGGCGACAGCGCCATGTCGTCGGGACTCTTGTAACGCGGCGTCCCGGTAACCGCCGCGCCCGCCGCCATCACGAAAAGTAGTCCCAAAATCGCCCGTCGCATGCTTATTTCTCCGTGATGGTAATCACCTGGTTGGCGGCCACGCCTTCCACTACCTGGCGAATTCCGCTGGGCCACGTGACGGTGATGCGGTCCACTTTGGTCTGCGCTCCCAGTCCGAAATGCAGGCGCCAATCGTTCTGGCTGAGGTATCCCGACCCGGCCACGCGCTCCAGATATTGCTTCACGCCGCCGGCCTCCACTACCACCTTGGCGCCGATGCCATCGCGATTGCTCTTGGTGCCCACGAGCGCGATCATCAGCCAGTGCCCCGCCGCGGGAGTGGTGTTCCGGAGCAGCACTCCGGGGGCGCCCACGTTCACCAGGTAGGCGTCCACCTTCCCATCGTTGTCGTAATCCGCGAAGCAGGCGCCGCGGCCCACGCTCTTGGTGGCGAAGAACGGCCCGGCATCCGCCGATACATCCTGGAATTTGCCGCCGCCGAGGTTGCGGAAGATCGAATGCTCCTGCGGCACCAGGTGGATCAGGCCGCCATGGAAGATCATGATGTCCTTGCGCCCGTCGTTATCGAAATCGAACGCGCCCGTGCCCCAACTGGTGTATTGCGCCGTCAGTTGGGAGATGCCGGCCTGCTGGGTGACGTCGGTGAAGGGCAGTTTGCCGGAGTTTTGCAGCAGGCGGTTGTACTTGGAATCGCTCACCCAGAGGTCGGCGCGCCCGTTGTTATTCATGTCGAAAAAGACCGGCCCCATGGCGGAACTGGACTCGCCGTTCTGTCCGAATGCCGCGCCGGCATCGACCGCGATCTCTTCAAACGTGCCGTCGTGTTTGTTGTGAAACAGAAAACTCTCGGTCTTGTCGTTGGCCACGTAGATATCGGGATAGCCGTCGCCGTCGAAATCGCCGGAAGTCACGCCCATGGTCCGGCCCTTGTATTGCGCGATGCCCGATTTTTCGCTCACATCGGTGAATCCGCCGTGGCAGTTATTGTGGAACAGCAGGTTGGTGTCGGCCTCGTAATCGAGCGGCCCCGGATAGTTGTCGGCGGCATAGTAGGAGCGGTAAGTGGGGTCGAACTTCACGTAGCGGCCGATGAAGAGATCCACGCAACCGTCGCGGTCGTAATCGAGCCAGGTGGCGCCGATGGCCCAGCCCTTCACATCCAGCCCGGCTTTAGCGGTAACGTCTTCAAATGTGCCGTCCCCTTTGTTGCGGTAGAGGGTGACGTGGCCGTAGTAGGTCACCAGCAGATCGGTGCGGCCGTCGTTGTCGAAATCGGCGGCGATGGCGCCGAAACCGAAGCCATTGCCACCCAGGCCGGCCTGCTCGGTGACGTCGGTGAACTTGCCGTTGCCGTCGTTGCGGAACAGGTGGTTGTGGGGCATCACGGCGGGCGCTTTGCGCAGCGGATAGGGATGCATTTCCCGCTCCAGCGGACGGCCGCTCACCACGAAGAGGTCCGGTTTGCCGTCGTTGTTATAGTCGAACCAGACGCATCCGGCGCCGGTGCTTTCGAGTAACGAACCCAATTTTTCGGCGCCGAAGGAATGCGTGAAGTCGATGCCCGATTGCGCCGTGGCGTCTTCAAAACGAATGGGGCCGGGGCTTTGGGCGAGCAGGACGCCGGCGGCCACCAGGAGGAGAAGGTATCTCATTGGGAATGTCCGTAGTCTCCCAGCATTTTCACCGGGGTCAGCGTTTGATTGAGGATTTCGGGAACCTTGTTTTCGGGAGCCCGCTCCGGCCCGGCGTGGCAGCCCACGCAGATCCGCTGTTCACTGGGGCGCATCCAGAACCAGTGCTCCTCGGCGCGCAGACGGGCGCCCGCGGCATCCACCAGTTCCATGCGGATCGGCCGGTCGGCGGGCACTTCCACGTAGAACGATCCGTCCGCCGCGACGGGCGTCTGCCCCAGCAACTGTGGCTCGCCGGACGCGTTCCGCGAGAAAAGCCGCACGGAGTGAATTTTGCCGTCGATGGGGGTTTTCGATTCGTGGACGTCCAGACAGAGCAGGTTGCCGGTCTTTCGGGTGGGCACCAAGCCAGAGGGAAAGTCGCGCGGAGGCACCCGTTCCGATACCGCTACCGGCTCCACGGCATTGAGCCCGTGCGGCGACTCCACGCTCTCCGCGACGCGCGAGCGAGGCCCCGCCAGGTGGATGGAGTATGCGCCGCCGGATCGCGGCCGGGCCGATACCAGCCAGCGATCCGCGGCGATCTCCGCGACCGGACCGGCAATTTGCACGTCCGATGGGGGCAATTTCTCCTGTACCGCCAGAGCGGTGCGGAAGCGCGCCAGGCCGCCGGCGACATCGAAAATGACGTCACCGGAAGAGACTTGCCGGCCGCCGGAACGCTGCGGGCCGTGGTCGCAGCGCAGGGATTCGACGCCCGTTCCATCGGGATACACGGTGAAAAGCTCGCCGCCCCATTCAAAGAGAATGCGGCCGTCGTGGAGCACGTCGTCGGTAAGGTACCAACCCGGAGCGTGAGTCAGGACGTCGGCGTTGCCGCCGCCCGGGGGCGCCACTTCGATGGCCGATTCGGCCGCCGTCATCCGCGTGTAGGCCACCCGGCCATCGGGCAGATAGAGGGGACGAACGCAGGCGCCGGAGCCGGTGGTGACGGGCTGCGGTGCGCCTCCCGCCAGGTCGGCCCGCCAGATTTGCCAGCGATCCTGCCGGGTGGGCCGGCCGGCAAACAGGATGTGAAGCCCATCGTAGGAGACGGCGGCATCGGCTGACGCGAAGAAGCTCGGGACGGCATCGCGATGGCCTTCACGAGTTGCCAATACCAGGTGCGCGCCGTCGGGGAAGCGCTCGCCGCCGTGGTTCCAGGCCGCGGCCTCATACCGGGGCGCCGCGGTGTAGAGAAACGGGGGCAGACCGGACACCACCGCCTGGCCGGTGAGGACGGAGGCCACCGCCGCCAGCATCGCTACTCCGAGCACCCATCGCATGATCCCGTATATTAAGATCTGGCACGGTTGATATCTATCGTATAAATCAATTAGGGAACGCGAAATAATAA